>Ga0137407_10000220_pt1 | contig 40929 bp, 37 predicted proteins | sample CZOMad2_2_16fung_FD_108410 | JGI IMG/M metagenome (GOLD analysis project Ga0137407, IMG submission 108410) | Vadose zone soil fungal communities from Angelo Coast Range Reserve, California, USA - CZOMad2_2_16fungal (Illumina Assembly) | ecosystem: Environmental > Terrestrial > Soil > Vadose... | reverse complement strand
CGTGACCGTGCGCTTTCTGCCCCGGGATTGGCCCGGACTGAAATCGCCCTGGCTGCGGCCGCTGATCCTGTGCGGCCAGCACTCGCTGGAGATATTCTGCCTCGGCGTGTTCCTGGCGTTCGCCGGGCATTTCCTGCTGGCGGAGCTTTCGGGCGGCGCCGGGTTGCATTTCGTTATCAGTATTTCCGGAATCCTGATTATGTCGGCCGCCGCATGGCTGTTTTCGTGGTATAAGCATTCCGCCGACAAGAGTGCGTCCCGAAACAAGGGCACCGGCGGCAACGCCGATATGGCGGGAGGGGGGGCATGAAGTCCGACTCAGGGCTCATCCTGGGATTGATCGTGCTGGCCGGTCTTTTGACCGCTGCGCCGGCGCGAACTGAGGATGCGCCCGAGAGTTGCCAGGTTCCCGACTACCTTCTCGCGAGCGAGGGTGCCCTTCCCAAGGTCGCGGAGGCCTTAAAAGGCGGCCATTCGCTGGACATTCTGGTCATCGGCAGCCGTTCGTCGACCATCAGTCTGAACCCGAATATCTCGGATGCCACCGCCTACCCCGGCCGGTTGCAAATCGCGCTGAAACAGAAACTGCCGCTGATCGCGGTCAATCTGTCCGTAGAAATACAGGCCAAGAAAACCGCCGAGGAGGTCGTGGCAGTTCTTCCCAAGTTAATGGAGAGTAAAAAGCCGACCTTGGTCATATGGCAGACCGGCACCGTCGATGCTATGCGATCCATCGATCCGGAGGATTTTCGCGCTGCGGTCCACGAAGGCCTTGTTGCGCTGCAAGATGGCGGCGCCGACGTGATTTTAATGAATCCGCAATATAGTCCCCGCACGGAAACGATGATTTCTGCCTCGCCTTACCTAGATAATATGCGGGTGGTGGCACAACAGCACGAGATTCCCCTGTTCGATCGCTTCACCATCATGCGGTACTGGAACGAGTCGGGAGAGTTTGACCTGTTCAGCACATCGCATGGCGTTGAGCTTGCAAAGCGGGTCCACGATTGCCTCGGACGTGCGCTCTCGCAATTTGTGATCGATGCCGCTCACCCCAACCCGGCCCAGCAGAATTGAGGACCCAGGATTTATGGCGCGTATGAGTTGTCACCGCCCTTTTTACGGAACGACATGGCTGGTTGTGCCCGCAGTCGCGGCGCTCGTGCTGCTGACGCCGGCGATCACGCCGCTACACGCGCAGGGCGCCCAGCAGGCCGCACTGGGCGAAGGCACCAAATCCGACGGCGCCAAATCTGACAGCGTCAAGCCGGCTGCATCGACCACCGACAAGACCGAAGCTGGCAATGTTGCATCTGTCGACCAGGCCAATCCGGCGCAGACTCTCACCGACAAGGCGATCGAAAAGGTGAAGCAGGTCGCGAAATCGGCCAACGACATTTTCAGCCGCGTGCCCTGCCTGGCGCCGAAAGGCGCCGCCAAATCGATGGGCTCGTTGCCGCATGTGGCGGGCAAGCTGGCTGCCGGCGAGCCCGTGGTGATCGTCGCATTCGGATCGTCCTCGACGGCCGGCTACGGCACGACGTCACCCGAATTCACCTACCCAAACCGGCTGGCGTCACAGCTGCGCCGCAAATATCCGAGCGCCGACATCACCGTGATCAATCGCGGCAAGGGCGGCGAGGACGCGCCCGAAATGATGAAGCGGCTGCAGCTCGAGGTGATCGACATGAAGCCCGATCTCGTGATCTGGCAGGTCGGCACTAACGCCGTGCTGCGCAACCTCGATCCTACCGAGACCGCAAAGTTGGTGGAGGACGGCGTCGCGCGCATTCAGGCTGCGGGCGCCGATCTCGTGTTGGTCGATCCGCAATATTCTCCGAGAGTCAACGAGCATGCCGAAAGCGCAAACCAGATGGTGAAACTGCTCGGCAAGGTCGCCCAGCTTCGCCATGTTGGCGTTTTTCCGCGCTTTGAGGTGATGCGGCAATGGCATGAGAGCCAGGCGCTGCCGATCAACAGTTTCGTGATTGCCGACGGCTTGCACATGAATGATTGGGGCTATGCCTGCTTCGCCCAGTTGCTTGGCGACGACATCATCAGGTCCGTCGGTCAGATCAAGCTCGGTGTCAACGTGCCGTCCAACGTGCAGACCTACCGGCCGATGTGAGACGAGGTTCGTGTCCCGGACGCGGTGCAGCGTACTTCACGCTGCTCCGCAGAGCCGGGACCCAATCCTCACAGGATGGACCCCGGATCAGCAGCGCACCACGCCCGCTAGTGCGTGCGCGCGGCGCAGCATCCGGGGCACACTCACGCCTTTGCCAGCGCCGCGTGCAAATCCTCGATCAGATCGTCAGGGTGCTCGAGGCCAGCCGAGAATCTGACAAAGCCTTCGCTGATGCCAAGCTCGGCGCGCGCCTGCGGCGTCAGCCGTTGATGCGTAGTGGTGGCCGGATGGGTGACGAGGCTCTTGGCATCGCCGAGATTGTTCGAGATCCGCGCAAGCTTCAGCGCGTTGAGCGTGCGAAACGCCCCCGCCTTGCCGCCCTTGACCTCGAAGCCCACGAGCGTCGATCCGGCGCGCATCTGTTTCTTGACGAGCTCCGCCTGCGGATGGTCGGCGCGGCCCGGATAGATCAGCCGCGAGATTTTCGGATGCCGCGCCAGCGCTTCCGCCACCGCCGCTGCGGTGTCGGTCTGGGCGCGGACCCGGACCGCCAGCGTCTCCAGCCCCTTGAGCAAGACCCAGGCGTTGAACGGCGACATCGACGGCCCGGTCTGGCGCATGAACGTATGGACATGCTCGGCGATGAATGCTTCCGACGACAGGATGATCCCGCCGAGGCAGCGGCCCTGACCGTCGATGTGCTTGGTCGCGGAATACACCACGACGTCGGCGCCGAGCTCAAGCGGGCTCTGCCAAATCGGCGTCGCGAATACATTGTCGACGATCAACCGCGCCCCGCCCTGATGCGCGATCTCGGCGATGGCGCCGATGTCGAGCACGTCGAGTGTCGGGTTGGTCGGGCTCTCCAGGAACAGGCTCCTGGTGTTGGGCCTCATCGCACGCTTCCACTGCTCGAGATCGAGGCCGTCGACCAGCGTCGAGGCAATGCCGTAGCGCGGCAGCAAATCTTCCACCACATAGCGGCACGATCCGAACAATGCTTTCGCGGCCACCACATGATCGCCGGCCCGAAGCGGCGCAAGCACGGCCGTGGTCACCGCGGCCATGCCGGTCGCGGTGGAGCGGCCGGCTTCGGCGCCTTCGAGCTCGACCATCCGGCGTTCGAACATCGCAATGGTCGGATTGGAATAGCGCGAATAGATGTAGCCGGGGTCATCGCCCTTGAAGCGCGCCTCGCATTGTTCCGCGCTGTCGTAGACATAGCCTTGGGTGAGAAACAGCGCCTCGGATGTTTCGCCGAATTCCGAGCGGATGGTCCCGGAATGGACCAGCCGGGTCTCGGTACGGTAGCGGGTGGTTGATGGCGCAGGCGTGGCAGATTTGGACATGTGACCTCCGTCGTGACCACCCTTAAAAATGGTCACAAAAAACCGGCCTGGAAAAATTCCACAGGCCGGGATCACACTGTCCCCGGCCTGTTTAGCGACTTGTTTAACGTGGCTGCAAGCCGGCCGGCTCAAATCACCACGGGATAAGTCATGCTGATATTCGCTTGCGCCCTTTCCGTCAAGGCGACCATCGGATAACCGATAAAAGTCCATTTTCAGCGCTAGTGTGGTGGTTCAGAAGTTCTCTTCACTCCAGCCGCGCCACCGTCAAGAGAACCTCTGAACCAAATCCACACTAGAATCATAGATTTCTAGTGTCCTTTCGAATTAGAAGTTCGCTAAGAGGGTGCTGCGAAGTATGGCGAACTTCGAATTCGGGACACCAGATGGCTTGGTCATCTTTGAGGACCCGATCGTGACCTTCACGTTTCCGCCCGGCGCCAATGGCATCCTGCCCGACCGCATGATCGCGGCGATGGCGGATGCCGGCCTGATCCTGCCGGACTACCCGTTTGTCGAAAGCCAGATCCAGCCAGCGAGCCTCGATCTGCGTCTTGGCGACATCGCCTATCGGGTGCGGGCAAGCTTTTTGCCGGGGCCGGGCGCCACGGTGGCCGAGCGCATCGACGAATTGAAGCTGCACGAGATCGATCTCACCGACGGCGCGGTGCTGGAGACAAATTGCGTCTACATCGTGCCGCTTCTGGAGTCGCTCGCGCTGCCGGCGGAAATCGTCGCTGCCGCCAATCCGAAGAGCTCGACCGGGCGGCTCGACGTGTTCACCCGCGTGATCGCAGACGGCACCCGGCGCTTCGACATGATCGGCGCGGGTTACCACGGCCCGCTTTATGCGGAGATCAGCCCCAAGACGTTTCCGGTGCTGTTGCGCGAAGGCTCGCGGCTGAGCCAAGTGCGCTTTCGTACCGGCGATGCCATTTTGAACGCCGATGAACTCGACGCGCTGCACGTGCTGGAACGGCTGGTCGATGCGACCGACGCCGATCTCAACAACGGCGTGGCGCTGAGCGTCGACCTCTCAGGCGAGAACGCCAAGGGCTTCGTCGGCTATCGCGCCAAGCGGCACACCGGCGTGGTCGATATCGACCGCCGCGGCGGCTATGCGGTCGACGAATTCTGGGAGGCGATATCGGCGCGGCCCGATGGCAGCCTCATTCTCGATCCCGGCGAGTTCTATATTCTGGCCTCGAAAGAGGCCGTTCAGGTGCCGCCGGATTACGCCGCGGAGATGGTGCCGTTCGATCCGCTGGTCGGCGAATTTCGCGTGCATTACGCGGGCTTCTTCGATCCGGGCTTCGGCTATGCCGGCGCCGGCGGAAAGGGTTCGCGCGCGGTATTGGAGGTACGCTCGCGCGAGGTGCCCTTCATCCTCGAGCACGGCCAGATCGTCGGGCGCCTGGTCTACGAAAAAATGCTGGCGCGGCCCGACGCCCTCTACGGCCAGCGCATCGGATCGAACTACCAGGCGCAGGGCTTAAAGCTCTCCAAGCATTTTCGGGTATGATCGCAAGAACTCCTGGGTTTGACGCGGCAGCCTGGGGCTGCACCGGCGGAACGATGCGCCACGCCAGACCGTCACCTCCTGCGATGCAGCAAAAATAGCGGCCTCGGCGAGATGTGGCTTTCGGTCGCCGCGCGCTGACTATAGCATCGCCCCCAAGAAGAACCGATGAGAACCGGTTCGCACGGGCGAGCAAACAACCAGTCAGGGGATGCTTCAATGGCTATGGCAGTCACACAAGGGACGTTGTCCGATTCCGATCATAGCGCGCAGTTGCGCAAGGCGGTGATCGCCTCCACCATCGGCACCGCCATCGAGTGGTACGACTTCTTCCTCTATGGTACCGCTGCCGGGCTGATCTTTGGCAAGCTCTACTTTCCCAACGAGGACGCGCTGACCGCAACGCTGGCGGCCTTCGGCACCTATTTCATCGGCTTCGTCGGGCGCCCGATTGGTGCGGCGATATTCGGTCACTACGGTGATCGGATCGGCCGCAAGGCGACGTTGATCGCTACCCTTTTGTGCATGGGTATCGCGACCTTCCTGATCGCGTTCGTGCCCACTTATTCCTCGATCGGCATCTGGGGCGCGGTTATCTTGACAGTGTTGCGGATGCTTCAGGGCATCGGCGTGGGCGGCGAGTGGGGCGGCTCGGTGCTCTTGGCGATGGAATGGTCGCGCACCCACGGTCAACGCGGGCTGGTGGCATCCTGGCCGCAATTCGGCGTGCCCTGCGGCCTGTTCCTGTCAAACCTTGCTGTCCTCGCATTCAGCCAATTAACCGGCGATCAGTTCCTCACCTGGGGCTGGCGGATTCCTTTCGCGCTCTCGATCGTTCTCGTCGGCGTCGGACTGTGGATTCGCCTTGGCATTCTCGAGACGCCGGTATTCCAGCAGCTTCTGGACAACAAGAAGATCGAGAAGACTCCGATAGTCGAGGTCTTCAAGAAGCATCCGAAGGAGATATTGCTGTCGGCCCTGCTGCGGGTGTCCGAGCAGGCGCCGTTCTATATCTTCACCGCCTTCATCTTCGCCTACGCGGTCGGCACCTTGAAAATGTCGCGCGATCTGATCCTGATCGCGGTGCTGGTTGCCTCTTGCGTGTCGTTCGTCACCATCCCGCTTTCGGGCCACATCTCCGACCGGATTGGGCGCAGGAAGATGTATCTGATCGGCGCGGCGACGGTGGGCGTGTTCGGCTTCCTGTATTTCGGAATGGTGGACACCGCAGTTCCGTCTTTGGTGTTCATCGCGATCGTGCTGTCACTGATCCCGCATGACATGCAATATGGGCCGCAGGCGGCTTTGATCGCAGAGGCCTTTACGCCGCGATTGCGCTACAGCGGGGCTTCGCTGGGCTATCAGCTCGCTTCGGTGATTGCCGGCGGTCCAGCGCCCCTGATCGCAACGGCGCTGTTCGCCACCTATCACTCAGGCTACGCGATTTCCTTATATATCGCGGCTTGCGCGGTCGTAAGCCTTGTCGCGGCGTCGTTCATGCCTGACTACACCGGCCAGGACATTTCGAAGGAGTATGACGACTGACACCGATGGAAGTGGGTTTGGGCTGATCCAGTCTCATGTCGTCATGGTGAGATGCGCGAAGCCGCGCATCTCACCATGCGGGTGACGTTCATCGCCCCGCCGACTTCGCCGCCGGCGTCACGCGCCAGACCGCGTTGCCGACATCGTCGGCCACCAGCAGCGCGCCCTGCTTGTCGATCGCGACGCCGACCGGCCGTCCCTGCGCTTCGCCGTCCTCGTTGAGGAATCCGCTCAGCACGTCCTGCGGCTTGCCGGAGGGCATGCCGTTGGTGAACGGCACGAAGATCACCTTGTACCCGGCGCGCGGTTTCCGATTCCACGAGCCATGCTGGCCGATGAAGGCCCCATTGGCCATTTCAGGCGGAAACAGCTTGCCGGTGTTGAAGGCCAGTCCAAGGGAAGCCGTGTGCGCGCCAAGTGCATAATCTGGCGCGATCGCCTTCGCCACCAGTTCGGGCCGCTGCGGTTGGACGCGGACATCGACATGCTGACCGTAATAGCTGTACGGCCAGCCGTAAAATCCACCGTCCTTCACCGAGGTCATATAGTCGGGCACCAGATCGTTGCCGAGTTCGTCGCGTTCGTTGACGACGACCCACAACGCGCCGCTTTGCGGTTGCCATGCTGGACCGTTCGGATTGCGAAGCCCCGAGGCGAACACGCGCCACTTGCCGGTGGCGCGATCGACTTCGAGGACGGCGGCGCGATTGGTCTCGGCCTCCATGCCGTTTTCGCCGGTATTGCTGTTGGAGCCGACGGTGGCATAGAGCTTTGAGCCGTCGCGACTCGCGATCAGATCCTTGGTCCAGTGATGGTTGAGGGTGCCCGCCGGCAGGTCCACCAGCTTGACGCCCGGCGTGGTAATTTTGGTATCGCCGGTCCGGTAAGGGAATTTCAAGATGGCATCGGAAGCGGCGACATAGAAGTCGTTGCCGACCAGCGCCATGCCAAATGGCGAATTCAGCCCTTCGAGAAAGACGGTCTTGGTTTCGGCGACGCCGTCGCCATTCGCATCGCGCAGCAGCGTGATGCGATTGGCGCTCACCGTATCGGCGCCGGCGCGGCCCATCACCATTTTCGTGATCCAGCCCTTGACGCCCTTTTCCTCGTCCGGCCTCGACGGCGCGTTGGTCTCGGCCACCAGAACGTCACCGTTCGGCAGCACAAAAAGCGTGCGCGGGTGATCGAGCCCGGTGGCGAACGCATTGACGGCCATTCCATTGGCGGCAACGGGCTTGCTACCGGCACGCCAGCCGATCGCTTTGGCGACGTTGACCGTGGGTAATAAGGAGTTTTCCGGTGCGGGCAGGGTAGGCGAGGGTCCAAATGTCTGTTCGGTGGCGGCGGTGTCCTGCTCGTTGCAGGCGGCGAGCGAAAAGGCCAATCCCGCGATACAAGCCGCCAGCAGAAGATTTTTGGAGAGCAGAAAATGTTTGCGCATGCTTGTTTCCCCTATATGGCGATACAATACGAGAAACCGGCGCGTGTTGACAGCATCAGCCGTGATTTCGGATGAAATTAAAGGCGCGGCCTGCTCGCGACTGACAAGCAAAACCTCGACAAGACCTGGGGGTAAAAATGACGGGAGCGCAACAGGATGCGCGGGAGGCCGAATGGCACCGATGGCGAAGCGTCGCCGAGCTCTATCATGCCTATTTCACCGGCCTTATTCTTAGCGTGGTGACGCGGCGCGGAACATCTGATGCCGCGGAGTTCGTGTTTCGGGTGTTTCGCCGCCAGCAGCAGGAGCGTTTCCTGCCTGGCTTGGAAAAGCTCGGCCTCAGCCATTTGCCGCCGGCGGTGGCGGCCGCACAATATCATTATCTTTCCAATTGGATCGGCGGCGTTTGCGTCGAATACATGTACGAGTCGGACCGCAAGGCCTGGATCCGTTATCCGCCGCCGCGCTGGATATGGAAGGGGACCGCGATCTGCGGCGTGCCCGGCGAGGTTTCACGGGCGATGTTGCGAGGCTGGCACGCCAATAACGGCGTCGCGCTCGGCAATCCCAGGCTCGGCTTCGTCTGTACCAAACAAAGTGTGGACGGCCAGGATGGGCTCGAAGGTTATTACTGCGAATACGACCAGGCGATCGAGATCGATCAGCGCCTGGTGTTCGCGCGTCACCTTGAAGCGCCACCGTTCGATGCCGCAAACGCCCCCGCATTGCCGGTCGTGAACTGGCCGAAGCCGAGACTTGAAAAGGCCCATCGGAATTACGCCATGGAATATGTGCGGACCGCGGCACCTGTCATGGTTCAGCTGTTCGGTCCTGAAGATGCCGCTTATCTGCTGCATCTGACAGGCAAGTTGATCGGCATGCAGTATTTCGACGAGATCGCGCGCGGCTTCTCCGCGCCCAGAGGAAATTCAGGAGCGTTTGCGGCGTTCCTGCGCGCGCTGCTTGAAGCGCAGGGCGATTTGGCCGACATCACCCAGTCCGGCGGCGTCACCGAAATCAGGCAACAGACGTGGCAACTGATGTCCGGCGTTGTCGATTATCACCCGGCCTGCGCGAGCGTTCTGCAAGGATTGTTCGAAGGCCTGGCAGCCGGCTGTGGCCGGCACATTGCCGTCACGATGCGAGCGGCGGCCGGCGGAGTGCCGCCCTTCGCCTGGTCGATCGGCTGATCAAACCCGCTTCGCTGGCGCTGCAAGGGTGATTGCGCAGGCTGGCCATGCGTATCGCGCACTGGCCACGCACCGGATCGGTGTTAGGAAAACGGCGCGGCCGGCGAAGAATCGGCCAGCCGCGCGGGAGAAGAAATGTCCGATATCGGTGGCGCCGCAATTGCTGTGGCCGGTGACAATGAGACTCCGGTCCTTCCGGCCGCGGCGCTTGCGAAAAACGCTTTGACGGATGGCCCGATCCTGCGCACGCTGTTGTGGCTGGCCTGGCCTAACGTCATCGCGCTCAGCGCCGGCACCTGCGTGGTCATCGCCGAGACTTCCTACATCGGCCGGCTTGGCGTCGAGCCGCTGGCGGCAATGGCGCTGGTGTTTCCGTTCGTGGTCCTGACCATGACGATGTCCGGCGGCGCGATGGGCGGTGGCGTGGCGTCGGCGATCGCGCGCGCGCTCGGTGCCGGTAATGTCGATCGCGCCGCGACGCTGGCGTCGCATGCGCTATTGATCGGCATCTGCTTCGGGTTGACGTTCATGTTGGGCATGTTGATTTTCGGCCCCCGACTGCTGGCGTTGCTTGGCGGCCGTGGCAACGTGCTGGCTAACGCCGTCGGTTACACGCAGATTTTCTTCGGTGGCGCGGTGCTGCCCTGGGTGATGAATTCGATGGCGGGAATCCTGCGTGGCACCGGCAACATGAAATTGCCCTCGCTGATGATCCTCTGCTCCGCCGTCTTCCAGGTCATCCTTGGTGGCATCCTTGGTCTCGGCCTTGGTCCGATTCCGTCATTCGGCATGCGCGGCGTCGCCGCAGGCACGCTGATCGCCTTCCTGATCGGCGCTGCGATCATGGCGTGGTACATTTTCTCCGGGCGGGCGCGCGTTATTCCAAAGCTCAGAGGCCTCAGGATACGACGGGCAATGTTCGTCGACATCCTCAAAGTGGGCCTCGTCTCCTGCTTTTCGCCGCTGCAGTCGGTACTGACCATCAGCATCTTTACCCACATGCTGGCGGGCTTCGGCACGGAGATTCTCGCCGGTTACGGCATCGGCGCGCGGCTTGAATTCATGCTGACATCGGTGGCATTCGCCTTCGGGATCGCTTCGGTGCCGATGGTCGGAATGGCGATCGGCGCGAAGCGGATTGCCCGCGCGCGACGGATCGCCCTGACCGCCGGGCTGGTTTCGTTCCTCTCGGTAGGGCTGATCGGCACTCTGATCGCGATCTTCCCCGACATCTGGGTCAACATCTTTACGCAGGATCCAGGCGTGCGCAGCGCCAGCCGGCAATATCTCTCGACGGCCGCGCCGATGTACGCGTTCATTGGGCTAAGTTTGAGCATGTATTTTTCGTCGCAGGGTGCGGCCAAGATGCTTGGGCCGGTGCTGGCGCAAACCGTCCGGCTGTTGTTCATTGGGCTGGGCGGCTGGTGGCTGTCGATGCACCATGCCACCGCCGCGGATTTCTTCGTGTTAGCGGCAGCCTCGATGGTGGTGCTCGGCGTATTGTCTGCTGCAAGCGTCTTTCTGACGCGTTGGGGACCAAAGGCCGGCCCGATTGCGCAAGTCCACCCGGCCTTGTCCGGTGTGGTCGACTAACTAGGAGGGGGCAGGCCGCGTTTCTGCGAGAAAGATCACATGGGTGCGCTCGATGTGGTGGCGCGTCCCAATGCCTTCTGCATCGCGAGGACCGCCTGATCCATCTGGCCGGCGATATAAGGCGCGATTTCGTTGGGCAATACGTCGACGATCCAGATCATCCGGGTCCGCACCTCGCCGTCGGCGGCCACCTGCACCGACGCGCTGTAGTGTTTCACCCGCTCGCTGATCACGGCATAGACCAGCCGCCGCCGTGCATCGTCGCAATCGACCAGCAACTCGCGCGCCACCGTACCGTTATGAAAAGTCACGATGCGTGCGTCGCCTTCGAGCCGCGCGTCGACTACGAATCCCGGCGCCAGCCGCTTGTGCACAGCGCCGAAATCGCGCACCGCGGCCCAGACGTCGTCGGGACGGGCGTCGATCGCGATATCCTTGTGGATGGAAGCCATGACTGTGGTCCTTGTTAAGCCGTCATTCCGGGGCGACGCGAAGCATCGAACTACGATGTGCAATTGCACATCGGAGAATCTCGAGATTCCGGGTCTGGTGCTAACGCACCATCCCGGAATGACGGGAGGCTACGCACAAACCGCTTCGACATTGTTGCCATCGGGGTCGATCAGGAACGCCGCGAAATAGGTCGGACTGTAATCGGCCCGCGGGCCGGCCCCGCCATTGTCGCGGCCTCCGGCCCTGACGCCCTCTGCGTGGAATTTCCGGATCGCGGTGTGATCGGGGGCGCGGAACGCGATGTGGGCGCCGGCGCCGCTGGCTCCCTTGTGCAGATAGAGCCAAAGCGCCGGCTCGCCCTTGGGTCCAAATCCCGCGCCGCTCTCGTCGCGCGAGCACAAGACAAATCCGAGCGGGGCCAGCGCCGCCGTATAGAAACGCACGCTGGCGTCGAGATTGCCGACTTTCAGTCCGATGTGGTCGTACATGGTGGTCTCCAGTCAAAAGCGCGTTTGCGACCTGCGCCGGTGGAGACAACGCTACTCAGTGCAAGGCCAGCCGATCTTGGAAAATCTTGCGCTTTCCCCGCGCGGCCTCGCGGAACCTGCGCGGCGAGACGCCGGCCGCGCGGCGGAATGTGCGCACGAAATTGGAGAGATCGCCGAAACCTACATCGTAGGCGATATCGGTGATGGCGCGGTCTCCGTCGGCCAACAGGCGCGCCGCATGCTTGAGCCGCGAGCGCACCAGATATTGGTGCGGGGTGACGCCGAGCACATTGGCGAACAGGCGCAGGAAATGGAACGGGCTGGTCCCGGCCTGGCCGGCGGCGCCCTCTAGATCGACCTCGCGGTGCGAATTCGCATCGATCCAGAGCGCGGTTTCCACCGCGCGGCGACGATCCCGCGCCGTGACCGTCGCGGGCTCGCGCGACCGTCCCGACACCACCTCGACAAAACGGCTGGCGAACCATTGCCCTACCTCGTCAAGGCCGATGTCGCTGCGGCCTGTGCAAGCTCGCCGAGCACCATCAATTCGGGCAGCGGTGGTGCTGCGCCGATCCGCCATGTCGTGGCGCGGTCCCCGATCGCCTCCACCAGTTCCGGACTTAAAAGGAACGACAGGCACTCATCGCCGCAGACGTGATCGTGGGTGCAAACATATTCATCGCCAGGAAAACCGACCAGGATCGATCCCGCGACCAGTTCGAAGGTGCGGCCGCGGGTCCGGCACCCGAAGCTGCCCTTGCGCACATAGGAGACCGAGTGGCAGCGATGCTGCTCCACGAATGGCGTGTCGCCCGGCCCGGCGCTGCAGCGGAAGTCGGACACCGAGATGGAGCGGCGTTGCAGCAGGGTTGTTGCAATCATGCCGGAAAATTAGCCCGGCAGGCGCGGCGGAGCAACCGGAAGCAGCACGTCGAACAGGGTCTTGCTGCTCGGGTTCCCCACGCCCTCGATCGAAAGCAGCCGGCGCTGGGAGATCACGCCGCCATGCGGGGACATCTTGTCAGCATAGCCGTCGGCTTCGAGCACGCGATGACAGGGAACGATGATCACAAAGGGGTTGCTGGCGATCGCCCGCGCGACCGAGTGCGTGGCGCCGGAGGCGCCGAGCCGGGTTGCGATCTCGCGATAGGTCCGGGTTTCTCCGCGGGGAATTGCACGTGTGATCTGATAGACGCGCTGATTGAAGGCGTGAATGCCGCTCATATCGAGCGTGACGTTGGCGAAATCACTGCCTTCGCCGCGCAAAAGCGTGACAATGCCCTCGATCGCCAGCTCGACATTCGCTGGCGGGCGTGTTTCGCGGGCGTCGGGGTAAAGCCGATATAGCCGCTTGCGGGTTTCGATCTCCCGGGCTTCGGGTAGCTGCACGCCAACAATACCGGCATCGCCCCATGCGATACCGCATCGGCCGATCGCCGTGTCAAAAATGGTGTACGCCCGCCCCGACATACGTTACTCACCCCGGCCACATCTTAGCACCCTCGCAAAAGGCCGCATCTGGAAAATTCGGATTGGGTTAAGAGCGGTGGGTCTCTCCTGAGCCACGCTTGGCCTACCGTGCGGTGGTCGGCGCCTTCGACTTCCGAGAAGACGACTATGTCAAAAGCTGGCTTGCGCAGGTAGTCTGACCGCCGCAGCCAGATATTGATTTGGCGGCCCGATGGCCGTGGGCACGATCCGGCTACACGCAGTATCCATGCCGCGAGGGAGTTTGCGCATGTCGGCAGAGACCTCGAACGTCCAGCAGGTGCAGGGATACTGCGGTCTTTGCATCGCCCGCTGCGGCACCGTCGCGACCGTGACGGATGGCAGATTCACACGCCTGGACCCCGATCCGACGCACCCGACTGGCGCCGCCATTTGCGCCAAGGGGCGAGCGGCTCCCGAACTGGTCTATAACAAGGACAGGCTGACGCGGCCGCTGCGTCGAACACGGCCGAAGGGCGACGCAGATCCGGGATGGGAAGAAATCTCATGGGATGAAGCGCTCGACCAGACCGCCGCCGCCATGCGCCGCATCGCGGAGCAGCATGGCCCTGAAGCGGTGGCCTTCAGCCAATCCTCGCCCTCGACAACGGCTATCGCGGATTCCTCTGGCTTCGTTCGTAGACTGATGAATGCTTTCGGCACGCCCAACATGGTATCGCACCTCGAGCTGTGCGGCTGGGGACGCGGTTTTGCGACGCGCTACGTGTTCGGCGTTGGCAGCGTCGCCACCGGAAGCGGCGGCGGCGCGATGGCAGACATTGGCGCCTCCGGCTGCGTCATCCTGTGGGGCTATAATCCCTCGTTTACGCGCATCACCCATGCCACGGCGACGGTCGCGGGCTTGAAACGCGGAATGAAGCTGATCGTGATTGATCCGCGCAATGTCGGACTTGCCAACAAGGCCGATGTTTGGTTGCGCGTGCGTCCTGGAACCGACGGCGCACTCGCGCTGGGCCTGGCCAACATCATGATCGAGCAAGGGTGGTACGATCAGGAATTCGTCCGCGCGTGGAGCAACGGACCTCTCTTGGTGCGCTCCGATACCGACAGGTTGCTGAAGGCAGAAGATCTCGCTTCCGGCGGCAGCCCGGGACAATTTGTTGCCTGGGATTCACTGACAAACGGCGTCGTCAGCTATGATCCGGCTGCTGGCCGCTACGCCGCGCCAGGTGAGCATCTTGTCCTGCGAGGCGAATACCGCGTGGCAACCGTAGACGGTGCCGTCAATTGCCGGCCGGTCTTCGATCGCTATGCAGCGCTGTGCAAAAGCTATGCGCCCGAAGTGATTGAAGCGACATGCTGGATTCCTCGCGGGCAACTGGAGGAAGCAGCGCGTATCATTTGGCACTCCCGGCCGGTTTCTTACTACGCCTATAGCGGGCACGAGCATCATGCCAACGCCACGGAAACCGCGCGCGCGATGGCGATGCTCTACGCGCTGACCGGCAGCTTCGATGCGGCCGGTGGAAACGTGGTGTTGCCTGCGGTACCGGCCGGTGCGATCACCGGAGAAGATTTGCCTGCGGCCAAGCGGCTTGCTCCCGCGATCGGTCTTGCCGAACGTCCGCTTGGGCCTGCGCGCTGGAACTATGTCGCCACTCATGACTTCTACCGCGCCGTTCTGGAAGGTATCCCGTATCCGGTTCGCGGGCTCGTCGGGTTCGGCACCAATCTATTGCTGGCTCAGGGCGATCCTGCTGGGGGACGTGCCGCGCTCGCCGCGCTCGACTTTTACGCCCATGCCGATCTGTTCATGACACCCACGGCCGCGCTTGCCGATATCGTGCTGCCGGTGGCGTCGTGCTTTGAACGCGAAGCTCTCAAGATCGGATTTGAGATCGACCGAGATGCACAATCGCACGTTCAGCTTCGGCAGGCGATCGTTGCCCCGCCCGGCCAGGCACGCTCCGACACTGATTTCATTTTCGACCTCGCCGTGCGTCTCGGGCTTGGCGAGCATTTCTGGAACGGCGATGTCGATGCGGCTTACCGACATCAGCTTGCTCCTAGCGGCATTACCCTGGACCAGCTTCGAGCCGAACCTGCCGGATTGCAGAGACCGCTGACGACCCATCACGCCAAACACGCCGCGCGCGACGACAAGGGCAATTCACGCGGCTTTCCGACGCCATCGCGGAAAGTGGAATTCTGGTCCGAGACCTTCCTTGATCGCGGTTATTCCGCCCTGCCGGACTTCGTCGAGCCGCCGGTCGGCCCGGTTGCCCGCCCTGACCTGGCCGCTTCCTTTCCTTTGATCTTGACCTGCGCCAAACCCACTCTGTTTTGTCAGAGCCAGCATCGGGCACTGCCGAGCCTGCGCAAGCGCGCATTGAATCCGGAGATCGAGCTGCATCCTGCGACGGCCACCGCTCGCGGAATCAAGAATGGAGATTGGGTTGACGTGCGCACCCCGGCCGGCGGAATGCGGGCGCGAGCGCGTTTCAGCGAAAAACTCGATCCGCGCGTTGTCGTCGGCGAGCATGGCTGGTGGCAAGGTTGCGATGAATTGGGAGCTGGCGATTCCGATCTGTTCAATCCGAACGGCACGAACTTCAACCTGACCGTCGACGTCGCCGTTCGCGATCCCGTCAGCGGCACGCCGTCCCATCGATCCAATCTTTGCGAAGTTCAGCTGGTGCGGTGATTCGCGCAGGAGAGCGCGGGAGAGGGGCGTTTCCGATTTTTCGGATGGTACAGATGATCTCACTCGACTTGCGGTCTACATAGCTAAGAAGCCGTAGGGAGGCCTGATTTTGCAGGCTGGCGCGATAGTGTAAGGTCGCGCCATGGGGCACATCTCGACGGCTTGACGTGTCCACCAAATGGCTCCTAAAACGAACGGCCAACCAGCTGGGTTATTGATTTGCGGGCGTAGTTCAATGGCAGAACGGCAGCTTCCCAAGCTGCATACGAGGGTTCGATTCCCTTCGCCCGCTCCAGTCTTCCGATCTGCGGCGATGTGGGCGGCAACTATTTTCCAGTGATTAAAACGGAGGCGTACCGTGCGGGTATCCAAGCAGGTCATGAAGCGTCTTTTCGTTGCGGGAGCCTTGCATGCGGGAATCCTGGGGTTGTTGCCACTGCCCGCGGGCGCCGTTGGACCTGAGCCGGCGCCGTTGGCACCGCCGGTTCAATTGACGGTCGGCTACCAGAAGGTCGGCCATCTCGCTCCCGTCATTCTTGTCGCGGACGAGTTGAAGAAGCTCGGCGTCGACCTCAAGCTGGTCGAGTTTGTTCGCTATGCCGATGCGCGCACTGCGCTATTGGCCGGATCGCTCGACGCAGCTTCCGTGGGGCCTGCCGATCTCGCGATCTCGCTGGCGCAGGGATCGGGCGATGTTGTCGGGCTGATGGGCGTCGGCTCGTCACCGAAATACGTGATTGCTCGAAAGGGCGTGCGGTTCGATTCCTGGGATGATCTGAAAGGCAAGAAGATCGCGATCGCGCCGGGTTCTGCGGTCTGGTTTCAGTTCGCGGCGACGCTGGTCGAAAAGGGCATCCCCTATAGCAGCTTCGAGGCGGTCAATATTCAAGGCGGCGGCGCGAATTTCGATCAGGCTTTGAAAAAAGGCGATGTCGATGGTCTCGTCACCTGGGAGCCCTTCGAGTCGATTCCGGCAATGGAGGGTTACGGGTTCTTTGCCAGGGGTCTCGAATATGGCTCGTCGAAGACCGTCGGCGCCGAACTCGGAATGTTCATGGCCTCAAAGCAGGCGGCCGATGGCAAACGCGCCGCGCTCGAGCGCTTTGTTTGGGCCTACCTCAAGAAGCAGGAAGAACTCTCCAAATCGCCCGCGAAATTCGCCGAGGCCTACGCTCAGCTTTCCGGCATGGCGCCGGACATCGCCGCTCAGGCCTCGCAGATCATCAAACTGGGAGAGGTGATTTCCCCCGAACAGATCAAGCGTCAGGCCAAGGGATTTGCCGAGCTTGGCGTGATCCAGAAGGATGTATCCGACCAGATCGATGCCCATTGGGACAGCTCCTTTGTGGAGAAAGCGCTGGGTAAGTGACGGCGATCGGCCCGCACGCCGCGGGCCGTCGTGACAGGATTGGGATGCCATGTCGCTCTCGACCGGGCGCATAAGCTCAAAGCCGGCCGCGTCTCGCGCGCCGGGCCTGGCATCGCCGATCTTTTCGCTCGCTGGACGCAGGAGCTTGCGGCAAGCCCTGCTGGCGATTGTTCTGCCCGTCATGGTGATCGCCGCCTGGCAGATGGCGGGGAAAGACGGTTCGCTGTTCGGCGGCGTGTTGCCAACGCCGGATCGCGCCTGGCAGGCGTGGAAGGTCTGGGCGTTTGGTTCAACTGGGCTTAGCCTCAACCCCTACAGCGGGACATGGTTTGCCAATCTGATCTTTTCAGCTGAACGCGTCGGCAAGGGGTTTCTTGCCGCGATCCTGGTCGCGGTGCCGGTTGGCCTTGCGATCGGCTGGAACAGAATTGCTTCGGGCGCGCTCGATCCCACGGTTCAGCTGCTCCGGCCGATCCCGATCACCGCCTGGCCTCCGTTTTCGATCGCGGTCTTTGGCATCAGGGATCTCGGTGCGATCTTTCTGATTGCACTTGGTGCGTTTTATCCGATCGTGGTCAACACGGCGCAGGGCGCGCGCGACGTCGAACGCAATCTCATTCGCGCCGCCATGATGATGGGTGCCGGAAAATGGACGGTGTTGCGGCGGGTTGTATTCCCGGCATCATTGCCGTCGATCTTCACGGGCTTGCGGATCGGTCTTGGCATCGCCTGGACGGCCGTGATCGTCGCCGAGATGGTCGCGGTGAAATCCGGCCTCGGATATGTGTTGTGGGATGCCTATTACGTCGGCCGGATGGACGTCGTCATCGCCGACATGGCAACCATCGGCCTCCTGGGCCTCGCCAGTGACCGTGTCATATTGCTGATCGAGGGCTGGGCGCTGAAATGGCGCCGGCTGCAATCGTTCCAGTCATGAGTTAAGTCCATGGGCACGATCACCTTCGAAGACGTGTCGAAGACGTATGTGGGCCAGACCGCAGTTCGGGCGTTGGACGGTATCAGCCTGACCATCAACGAGGGCGAATTTGTCGCGTTGCTCGGTCCCTCTGGTTGCGGAAAATCGACGCTGCTCAATCTGCTCGCCGGTTTTGAGAAGACCACCGAGGGTACATTACTTTTCGACGGTGAGACCGTAACGCGCCCTGGCCCGGATCGCGGCGTGGTGTTTCAGGAGGCCGCGCTCTTCCCGTGGCTCAATGTTTGGCAAAATGTTGTCTTCGGCCCGCAGGTCCAGGGCGTTGCGCGCTCCGAATACGAATCGAGGGCGCGCAAGCTTTTGAAGCTGGTGGGATTGGAAGCGTTTGCCGAGGCGTTGCCGGTGCAATTATCGGGCGGCATGCGCCAGCGCGTCGGCATTGCACGGGTATTGGCGATGTCGCCGCGCGCGCTACTGATGGACGAGCCATTCGGGGCGCTGGACGCGCAGACGCGGCTTTCCATGCAGCAATTGCTGCTTGACGTCTGGCAGTCGCTCGGCACCACGGTGTTGTTCGTCACCCACGACATCGATGAAGCGATATTGCTGTCGGATCGCATCTGCGTGATGTCGGCGCGTCCCGGCCGGATCATCCGGACTATTCCAATCGCGCTGACGCGGCCGCGCTCGATTGCGAGCCTCGTCAGCCCGGAATTCATCGCGTACAAGGCCCGGATCATGTCCGATATAAAGGTCGAAACCGTCTCTTAAAGCCTGAAAGCCGCCATGGCCAATCCGCGAATTCCCTATCACCTTTCGTCAGAACGCGCGGCTCTGCCGCCGTTGAACGGAAAACGCATCCTTGTCCATCTGGTCGTCAACGTCGAGAATTGGCAATTCGACCAACCGATGCCGCGCACGATCATCACGCCGCCGCACGGGCGCGAGACCGTTCCCGACGTGCCGAATTTCTCCTGGGCCGACTACGGAATGCGTGCCGGCCTGCCGCGCATTCAAAAAGCCCTGTCGTCGCGCGATCTGCCGGCGTCGACGAGTTTTAATGCGGGCGTGATCGATGCCTACCCTCAGGCCGCTCTCGCGATGCGCGAGGCAGGCTGGGAATTCATCGGTCACGGCATGCATCAGAAAGCCATCAATCATGTCGAGGGCGGTGAAGAAGCGGTGATCCGTGCAAGTCTCGACAAGATCGCGAATTTTACCGGAAGGCGTCCGCGCGGATGGTTGTCCCCCGGACTTCGCGAGACCAACGACACGCCCGATATCCTCAAGCAGAACGGGATCGATTATCTCTGCGATTGGGTCGTCGATGACCGGCCTTCCTGGATGAAGACGACCGCGGGCCCTCTGATCGCGATGCCTTACAATCTCGAGATCAACGATTCGATCATCTACGCGGTCGAGCGGCACGCGACCGGCGAGATGGCCAAGCGGCTGGAATTCACGCTGCGTCGGTTCGAGCAGGAGTGTCGCGAGAGCGCGATGGTGCTCGCGATCGGATTGCATCCGCATTTGATATCGGTGCCGCATCGCATCCACGAGCTGGAGCGCATGCTTGACTTGCTGACCGCCTCGTCCGAGGTCGGGTTCTTTACCGGCAGTCAGTTGGCGGACTGGTATATGGCCGCAGCGCCTGCGCCGGGGGAAAACTGAAGTGGGTTTGTAACCGATGCCGCCGCACTGGCCGGTCGCAGCCATCCCTCAAAATTTCGTGTGATGGCCCCACAGCGTAACAATGTGCACCCAGGCTGCGAATATGGGGACCGACCCCAGGAGGATCGCCATGTTGTCGCGCTTGGTCATGTCACTCGGATTGATCGCCGGTTTATCGCCTGTCGCCGGCCTCGCCGCTGAGCGGCCCGTCGTCGTCGAGTTGTTCACGTCGCAGGGATGCTCGTCCTGCCCGCCCGCGGACGCTTATTTGAGGGAATTGACGAAGGACCGCGATGTCCTGGCGCTGGCTTTCCACGTCACCTATTGGGATCGTCTGGGCTGGAAGGATCCGTTCTCGCTGCCGGCCGCCACACAGCGCCAGGACGTGTATGGTCGCCGATTCGGCGACGGGTCCTACACGCCGGAGATCGTGGTCGATGGCGCCGCCAGCATGGTCGGCTCGGATCGCCGCGACGTCGGATCGGCCATCGAGAATGCCAAGCGCAATGGCCGCACGGCGGCAGCCGTCAGCGTGTCAAAGAACGGCGAGCAGGTTTCCATCCAGGTCGGCGCCGGCAGCGGCAGCGGCAAGATATTGCTGATCGGCTTTGACCACGAACACACCACCGCGGTCGGCCGCGGCGAAAACGGCGGCAGGACGTTGACGGAAGCCAACGTCGTCCGGTCGATCCGATCGGTCGGCCAATGGTCCGGAGCGTCGCTGCGCATCAACGAGCAATTCCCCGAAGGGCAGGACGTCGCGGTCGTGCTGGAAGCCCTGGATGGCCAGATCATCGGCGCGGCGCGGCTCGTGGCCGGTTCGACCTGATCGGCCAGCCACGGGTCTGAATCGGGGGGGCGCGGGGCCGGCGCGCTATCGCGCCGCGGTCACCATGATCTCGACGTTATATCTGGGCGCGGCGAGTTTTGCTTCGACGGTGGCGCGCGCCGGCGTATTTCCAGCCGACACCCAACCGTCCCACACCGCGTTCATCTCCGCGAAGGTTGTCATATCGGTCAGATAGATCGTCGCGCTCAGCAGCTTCGATTTGTCGCTTCCGGCTTTGGCAAGATGGCTGTCGATGATCGAGAGCACCTCCTGCGTCTGCTTGGTCACGCTTTCACCGGCCGCCTTGTTGGCGACGACGCCGGCAAGATAGACGGTGTCGCCATGGACCACGACCTGGCTCATGCGCGGCCCGGTATCGAAACGCTGAATGGACATGTTGTTCTCCGTATGGGTTTCGTTGCCTAAGTAGCGCGCGGACGCGTCTTGCGCCACAGCGTTCTCGCCGCATCGGGCTCGATGGGACTTAGAGCAAGATCGGTTCTGATTGAATCAGAACCGACGCTCTAATCTTTTGTTTTGACGTGTTTTCTTCACGCGAACCGGTGTCCACTTCGCTCGAAAACGCTCTAATCGAGCTCAGCTCGCCTTCGCCGCCGCGCGCCCGGCATTGCGGCCCGAGAACAGGCAGCCGCCAAGGAAAGTCCCCTCCAGCGAGCGGTAACCGTGCATGCCGCCGCCGCCAAAGCCGGCCGCTTCGCCGGCAGCGTAGAGTCCCGGCATGATCTTGCCGTCCTGGCCGAAGACCCGTGAATCAAGATCAGTCTCGAAGCCGCCGAGCGTCTTGCGGGTCAGGATATTGAGTTTCACCGCGATCAAAGGGCCGTGCGCGGGATCGAGAATCCGGTGCGGCTTGGCGGTGCGGATCAGGCGGTCGCCGACATATCGGCGCGCATTGTGGATGTTCAACACTTGCGTGTCTTTCGCATAGGGATTTTTGATCTCGCGGTCGCGCGCCTCGATCTGGGCCTTCAAATATTCCGTTTTCAGGAGATCGTTGCCGGCAAGCGCGTTCATGGCGCTGACGAGATCGGCGAGATTGTGGCGTACGATGAAATCGGCGCCATGGCTCTTGAAGGCCTCGACAGGGGCGGGCGCGCCCTTGTTGGTGGCGCGCCTCGCGGTCATCAGCCAGCTTTTTCCCGTAAGATCGGGATTCTGTTCCGAGCCGGAGAGCGCGAATTCCTTTTTGATAATGCTTTGGGTCAGCACGAACCACGAATAATCGTGGCCGGCGCTCATGATGTAGTGCAGCTGGCCGAGCGTGTCGGAGCCGGGAAACAGCGGCGAGGGCAGCCGCCGGCCCACGGCGTCGAACCACATCGAGGACGGCCCCGGCAGGATGCGAATGCCGTGGCGCGGCCAGATCGGCGACCAGTTCCTGATGCCCTCGACATAATGCCACATCCGGTCGCGGTTGATCAGCCGCGCGCCGGCAGCCTCGATGATGCCGATCATGCGGCCATCGACATGCTCGGGCACGCCGGAGATCATGTTTTCCGGCGCTTTGCCGAGCCGCTGAGGCCAGTTCTGCCGCACCAGGTCGTGGTTGCCGCCGATCCCGCCGGAGGCGACGATCACCGCCTGCGCGCTCAGCGTGAAGTCGCCGACGGTCTTCCGCGAACTGCTTTTTCCGCGCGCGACGCTATCCGGCTCGAGGATCGCCCCACTTATGCCATCGACGGTACCATTGGTGATGGTGAGGGCATCGACGCGATGGCGGAATTTGAATGTCAGGCGGCCGCTGGCCTGGGCTTGCCGCGCCCGCCGTTCGAACGGCTCGACGATACCGGGCCCGGTGCCCCAGGTGACATGAAACCGCGGCACCGAATTGCCGTGGCTCATGGCATCGTAGCCGCCGCGCTCGGCCCAGCCGACCACCGGAAAAATACGGTGGCCCATGCCCCGCAACCATTGCCGTTTTTCGCCCGCCGCGAAGGCCACGTAGGCTTCCGCCCAGCGCCTCGGCCACAGATCCTCGTCACGGTCGAAGCCCGCCGATCCCATCCAGTCCTGCAACGCCAGGTCGTAACTGTCCTTGATGCCGAGCCGGCGCTGTTCCGGGGAATCGACCAGAAAAAGCCCGCCAAACGACCAGAACGCCTGGCCGCCCAGGCTCTGTTCGCCCTCCTGATCGACCACGATGACGCGTTTTCCGGCATCGGCAATCTCGGTTGCCGCGACGAGGCCCGCGAGGCCCGCGCCGACCACAATTACGTCAGCATCCTGAGCCATCGCATATCCCCCGGCTTTGGAGGACGATTGAAGCCCGCGGCCTCGGCCGCGGTCAACGGAAAATGGGCCTATGGCCGACCGCGCTTGCCGCCGGGACCGCCCGGCATGTCGAGCTCGGGCCTGCCGCAGGCCAGGGTGCAGCCGCGATGCAACACTTAATTTGAATTTGATTTGAGGTGCGCCTCGCATCTGGACAAAATTGCAATCTCGCAACACGCTGGCGGTGCATCACGTGAAGCGGTCAGATTCGGGTTCGACAGGTTTGGACTGGGGCTGGAAATGAAGTTCATGACGGGGTTGCTCGCTGCGGTTGTCCTGCTGGCGGGCATGGGGGCGAGCCAGGCGGTGGTGCGCATTGGTGAGGACCGCGGAGGCCGTATCGGCACTTATGTGGACAAATACCAGGACGTGCGCAGCTCGGGCGAGATGGTGATCATTGACGGCCTCTGCGCCTCGGCCTGTACCATCGTTCTGGGCGCGGTTCCCCACGACAAGATCTGCGTGACGTCTCACGCCAGCCTCGGGTTCCACGCGGCGTGGGACCTCGATGACAACGGTCAGGCCATCACCAACCCCGAAGCGACGCACATGCTGTACTCGATGTACCCGCCGCAGGTGAAGCGCTGGATCAACCAGCGGGGTGGGCTGACGTCGCGCATGCTCTTCCTGCGCGGCAAGGAATTGATGAGCATGTACCACCCTTGCTATCTCGACGCCCGGGCCTCGGCGCCGCGCTGAAGGCGCTTTTCAAATCAGCATGACGTGATCGGCGACGCCTTCGTCGCGCTTGCCCGGCCGCACGGCCGGCCTTATCTGAACAGCATGGATCGGCGAGCGGTGGCCACCACCATTCCCGCCGGTTGCCTGGCTCAGATGGGTGCAAGATGGCCGTTCCCCTTTCCACGCCGCAGCAGCTGCCCGGGGCATTGCCGCCGGCCCGTAAGCTCGCGCGGGCGATGCTGATTGCAGGTATTGGCCTCGGCATTGCGGTCCTGCTCGGCGCGCTGGCGTTATGGTTTCATTACGGAACGGCGATCTTCTTCGAGATGATTGCCTCCGGCATCTCCGCCTGTTTCTAGAGCATGATCCAGAAAAGTGGGAACCGGGCTTCCGAGAATATCATGCTCAAACAGAGAGATGAGATCATGATGCGGTTCAACTTGCTCGCATCATGATCTCGACAAAAGGGAATTCAAAGATGGATCGGACTACCCGTCCGCTGGTCGTTATCGGAGCATTCGCCGGAAGCCTGGTGGTCGGGCTCGTGTTGATGCTGTGGGCGCTGGGCGGATTGCGAAGCGTCTCAGCCCCGGCCGCGATCGGCGGACCGTTCCAGCTCACCGACCAGAGCGGTCAGACCGTGACCGAAAGATCCATGCAGGGCCATCCGACGCTGATCTTCTTCGGCTTCACTCATTGCCCCGACGTGTGTCCCACGACGCTGTTCGAGATTTCCGAAGTGATGCGGGTGATGGGCAAGGACGCCGACCGCGTCAATGCCTATTACATTTCGGTCGATCCCGAGCGCGACACCGCGGCTGCGATGAAGGACTATTTGTCGAGCTTCGATCCGCGCCTGAAGGGCCTCACCGGCAATTCCGAGCAGATAGCGAAGGTGCTTTCCACTTACCGGGTCTATGCCAAGAAGGTTCCGCTGAAGGACGGCGATTACACCATGGATCACACCGCGCTGATCTATTTGATGGATCGCGACGGCAAGTTCGTTTCGCCCTTCAACCTCAACCGCAAGCCCGAGGAAGCCGCAGCGGACCTCAAACGCTTCCTCTGAGTCGCCGGTTGGAGCCGTCCTTTGCGGCCCAAACGGCGCTCGCGTTGCCGGGTAGATGGTCTATAAGGCCGTCGACATCCAGAAAAACCGGCGGCGATGCGATCAGACAGAGCTTCATTCACTGGGGAAAGATCACCCCGGCCGATCGGCGCCACGCCGAAAACAGTCGGCTTTGCGGCGGCGATCTGGCTCGCCCTGGTCCTGATCGGCGGGGCCGTCCACGCCCAAGGTAATCCGGGCACCCCTAACCGGGGCCCAGCGAACCAAGGCATCGCCAGGCCCGGCGTGGAAGCTGCGCCCCAGGCGGTTCCCGGCTTCTGGGACCCAAGGCGGCGGCCGGACCGGCCGGACCTGTCACGCGTCACCGTGATCCGGTTTCTGACCGAGACGGATTATCCTCCATTCAACTTTACCGGTCCCGACGGCAATCCGGCCGGGTTCAATGTCGATCTGGCGCGGATGATTTGCGACGAGATCAAGGTCGCCTGCACGATCCAGATGCGGCGGTTCGAGACGCTGCTCGATGCGATCGCCAGCAACCGGGGCGATGCCATTATCGCTTCGCTGGCGGTGACGCCCCAAATGCGCGCCCGCGTCGATTTCAGCGATCCGTATTACCGGGCCCCGGCGCGGTTCGTGTCGCGACGTGACGCCGTGATGCGCGAGGTTCGCCCGGAATATCTCGAGGGCAAGAAGGTCGGCGCCATCGCGGGCTCTTCCCACGAGGCCTATCTGAAAGCGATGTTTACCGATGCGGAACTGCACTCCTACCCAAGCGACGATGCGCTACGGCTTGGCTTAAGGCGCGGCGAGGTCGACTTCATTTTCGGCGATGCAATCTCGCTCGCATTGTGGATCAACGGCACCGATTCCGGGGAATGCTGCTCGTTCTCAGGCGGCCCTTTCGTCGAAAGCCGCTATTTCGGCGAGGGCATCGGCATCGCCGTGCGCAAGGGCAACGATTTGCTGCGGCAGGCGTTCAACTGGGCGCTGTTCCGGCTCTGGGAAAAGGGCCGCTACACCGATTTGTGGCTGCGCTATTTTTCGGTCAGTCCGTTTTAGGAATCCCAAACGTCGTCATTCCGGGGCGACGCGAAGCGTCGAACCCGGAATCTCGAGATTCCGGGTCTGGTGCTAACGCACCATCCCGGAATGACGACGAAGACAAGATGCCATTTTGCATTTTGCGCCGAAAACGCTAGTTTCCGCGGCCCGGAGACCCCTATTAGATGTCGACTATTGAACCTGCCGCCAGCCCGAGCGATCTGCGCATCCTCGCCGAACAATCCAACGCCTGGCCGTTTGAACAGGCGAAGGCAATCGTCGCGCGTCTCAGAAAACAACCAAAGGACGAGGTGCTGTTCGCGACAGGCTATGGTCCGTCCGGCCTGCCGCATATCGGCACCTTCGGCGAGGTCGCGCGCACCACCATGGTGCGCCACGCGTTCCGCGTGCTCACCGAGGACAAGATCAAGACGCGGCTGATTGCGTTCTCCGATGACATGGACGGCCTGCGCAAGGTTCCGGACAACGTGCCGAACAAGGAGTTGCTGGAAAAGCATCTCGGCAAGCCGCTGACCACGGTGCCCGATCCGTTTGGTACCCATCCGAGCTTTGGCGCGCATAACAACGCGCGGCTGCGCGCGTTTCTCGACACATTCGGCTTCGATTATGAATTCGCCAGCTCAACCGAATATTACAAATCGGGAAAATTCGATGCGGCGTTGATGCGGGTGCTGGAGCGGCTCGAGCAGGTGATGGCGATCATGCTGCCCAGCTTGCGCGAAGAGCGCGCGGCGAGCTATTCGCCGTTCCTCCCCATCAGCCCCCGTACCGGCGAGGTGCTGTACGTGCCGGTCGTCGAACATGATCTGAAGGCCGGCACCATCTCCTATGACGACCCCGAGACCAAGGAGCGCGTCACGCTTCCGGTCACCGGCGGCCATTGCAAGCTGCAATGGAAGCCGGACTGGGCAATGCGCTGGTTCGCGCTCGGCATCGATTATGAAATGGCCGGCAAGGACCTGATCGACTCCGTGAAACTGTCGGGCAAGATCTGCGCGGCGCTCGGCGGCACGCCGCCGGAGGGGTTCAATTACGAGCTGTTCCTCGACGACAAGGGCCAGAAGATTTCCAAGTCAAAGGGCAACGGCCTCACCATCGACGAATGGCTGCGCTACGCGTCGCCGGAATCGCTGTCGCTGTTCATGTACCGCGAGCCGAAGGCGGCCAAGCGGCTCTATTTCGACGTCATCCCGCGCAATGTCGACGATTACCAGCAATTCCTCGAGGGCTTTCCGCGGCAGGACGGGCGGCAGCAGCTGGCCAATCCGGTCTGGCATATCCATGCCGGGCATCCACCGAAGGCCGATATGCCCGTCACCTTTCAGTTGCTGCTGACACTGGTGTCGTCGTCGAACGCGGAAAATACCGCGACCTTGTGGGGCTTCATCGGACGCTACCGCCCCGGCGTCACGCCGCAGACCCACCCCAAGCTCGACGCCATGGTCGGCTACGCCATCAACTTTTATCGCGATTTTGTCGCGCCGACGAAGAAATTCCGCGAGCCGACGGAGACCGAACGCGCCGCGCTGCAGGATTTGCGCGATGCGCTTTCGAACCTGCCGCCGCTATCATCGGCCGAAGAGATCCAGAACGTCGTCTACGAGATCGGCCGGCGCGAGCCATTCCTCGACGCGATAAAGAAGGGCAAGGACGGCCGGCCCGGCGTCTCGCTCGACTGGTTCAACATGCTCTACCAGGTGCTGCTCGGCCAGGAAAAAGGCCCACGCTTCGGCTCGTTTGTTGCGGTGTACGGCCTGCCGAACGCGGTGGCGATGATCGATGGCGCGCTGGCAAGGTCGGCGTAGGGGCGGCTACTTCCCTTCTCCCCTTGTGGGAGAGGGGAATAAGCGTGTCGTGGCGCGGATGAGCAATGCCGCCATGCGCAGGTCCCGGCATGACTGGCCGTGCGAATTGAGATATTATGGCTCCAGAGCAAGTTCAAAATTTCATCAAAGGCTTTCAAGGAGAACACTCATGCAGTTCAGGGTTTCGCCGCAAGCGCTTGGCGACAGCAGCGCCGAGGAATGGCAGGCGCGGATTGATCTTGCCGCCGCGCACCGGCTGGCGTTCATGCACGGCTTCAGCGAAGGCATCTTCAACCATTTGACCTTGGTGGTGCCGGGCCGCAGCGACCGCTACTACCAGATTCCGTTCGGGATGCATTGGTCGGAGGTGACGGCGTCCTCGTTCATGGAGGTCGGCATCGATGACGGCGAGGTCAAGCGCGGCGAGGGCGAAGTCGAACGCTCCTGCTATTGCATCCATGCGCCGATCCACAAGGCGTTGCCGCAGGCCAAGGCCGTGTTTCATACGCACATGCCCCATGCGAGCGCGCTGACGCGTCTCGAAGACCCGCGCATCAAGGAGATCGGCCAGACCGAAGTCGGAATGTCCGGCGAGATTGCGTATGACGACGAATATACCGGCCCGGCGCTCGATCCGGCCGAAGGCGCGCGGCTTGCGCGCGTGATCGGCGACAAGAGCGTGTTGTTCATGGCCAATCACGGCATCTCAACGGTCGGCGAAACCATCGCCGACGCCTACGACCGGCTGTATTACATCGAGCGCGCCGCCCAGGTTCAGATCTATGCAATGTGGACGGGGCAGCCGCTGAAAAAGCTCCCTGACGCCGTGGTCGAGAAGACCAAGCGGGATATCGGCGGGACCAATTTGTACAAGGGACCAACGCCGGCACAGCGGCACTTCGATGCCTTGAAGCGCATCCTCGACCGCAAAGAGCCGGATTACGCGACGTAGGACTTTTGCTCACGTCGTCATGCGCGGGCTTGACCCGCGCATCCATCACACTTCGCAAAATTCTTTTTGATGCATTGCCGGGTCAAGCCCGGCAATGACAGCTTTCTGTTGGCTCATCCGACTACTGGCTCGCCCACACGATGCGCGCGATCCACGCGATGTCGGCGGCCGCCAGCGTGCGATCGGCCTGGCTCGGGTTGAGCGCTTGCAACTCCAGTGCTTTCGCGGTCCGGCGCTTCAATTCCCCGACCATCACCTCGCCACCCGTGGTTTTCACCACCACACGGTCACCGCGCCGGATCGGGGTTGCCGGCGATACCACGATGACGTCGCCGTCGCGGTATGCGGGTCGCATCTGGTCGCCGGAAATCTCCAGCGCGAAAGCATGCTCGTCATCGACGGAAGGCAGCGCCAACTCGTCCCAACCCTTGCCGGCCGGGAAACCGCCATCGTCGAAATGCCTGCTCGCTCCGGCTTGGTCAAAACCCAGCAGCGGCACCGTCTGCACGGTCTGTGCCGTACCGCCGATCAACTGCACAAAGCTGTCGATCGAGCTGTTGGTGGCGGCGAGCGCCTTGGCGAGCGATTCGGTCGACGGCCACCGCTCGCGCCCGTCGGCGGTGACGCGCTTGGATTTGTTGAAAGTGGTGGGATCGAGGCCGGATTTTTTCGCTAGCCCCGAAGCCGAAAGTCCGGCGCGCTCGGCAAGCCGATCCATCGCGCTCCAGATCTGCTCGTGGGTCAGTATTCCCTGCGCTTTTGGAGTTCTGGCCATGCGGCGACTTTGTCCAAGCTAGGAATTATTCCCTCAATCAAACCGGTTTTCGTATCGGCGGGCAAGAGCTGGCAGGCGAGGCTTGAAGTGCGCTAGCCGCGCCGATACGGTCGGTCCGCATGATTCAACAAAATTCAAGAACTGCCGGAAAATCCCAAGCTATTCAGGCGACAATCAGGACGCTCAGCGCGTGAGATTGATCTACAAAATCTGCCCGGCTTCGGCCTGGCGCGAGGCGGAGCGGCAAGGTGTGTTCCGGGGCAGCGCCGACGATATCCGCGATGGCTTCATTCATTTCTCCACGGCGGTGCAGGTCGCGGAGACCGCCAGGAAACACTTCTTCGGCCAGACCGGCCTGTTTTTGGTCGCGGTCGATGCCGATGCGCTGGGCGACGCGCTACGGTGGGAGCGCTCGCGCAACGACGAATTGTTTCCCCATCTCTATGGCGAACTCGATCTCGGCGCGGTGACCGGCGTTCTCAGCATGCGCGCCCGCTCCGATGGATATCACGACATTCCGGAGCTAGAGCCGTGATCCGCGCATTCGATGCTTTTTCGTTGCCTTTGTTGCGCTGGTTCGATCCGGAGGACGCCCATCGTCTGGCGATCCAGGGCCTGCGGCTGTTGCCACCGGCGCGGTCGCGGCCGGACGATGAAAAGCTGGCGGTGCGGGCCTTCGGCCTGAATTTTCCCAATCCGATCGGTATGGCCGCCGGCTTCGACAAGAATGGAGAGGTTTCGGATGCGTTGCTGCGGCTGGGTTTCGGGTTCGTCGAAGTCGGGACCGTGACGCCGAAGCCGCAAGCCGGCAACCCGCGGCCGCGGATTTTCCGGCTGGAGCGCGACGAAGCCGTCGTCAATCGGCTCGGCTTCAACAGTGACGGCGCGGCGACGGTGTTGCGGCGGCTGGCCGGGCGCGCGCATCTCGGAGGCATCGTCGGCGTCAATATCGGCGCCAACAAGGACTCCGTCGATCGCACCGCCGACTATGTGAAACTGATCGAGACCTTTGCGCCGGTGGCGAGTTATTTCACCGTCAATGTGTCGTCGCCAAATACGCCCGGCCTGCGCAACCTGCAGCAGGCCCAGGCGCTCGACGATCTCCTGGCCAGAGTGATCGATACGCGCGAACGCGTGCGCCAAAACGCCGGCGACTCCCCGGTGCTCTTGAAGATCGCGCCGGATTTGAGCCTTGCCGAACTCGACGATGTGGTTCAGATCGCGCGTGCGCGCCGCGTCGACGGCATGATCGTGAGCAATACCACCCTGGCGCGGCCCTCGATCTTGCGTGAGCAGGCGCGCGCGAGGGAAGCCGGTGGATTGTCGGGCAGGCCGCTGTTTCGGCTGTCGACCCGGATGGTGGCCGAAACCTATGTGCGCGCCGAAGGCGCGTTTCCATTGATCGGCGTCGGCGGCATCGATTCCGGCGGCGCGGCGCTGACCAAGATCCGCGCGGGCGCCAGCCTGATCCAGCTTTATTCCGCACTGATCTACAAAGGTCTTGGTCTGGTGGAGGACATCAAGAACGACCTTGCGTCCACCCTGCTGCGCACCGGGCGCGACAAGCTCTCCGAGATCGTCGGCGCCGATGCCGCGACGATTACCGCCGAGGATTGGCCGGTCAGTTAGCGTTTTCGAGCGAAGTGGATCTATCGCCCGCGCGGCGCGGCGAACATCCGCGACAACAGCCAGACCGGGATCACGATCACGGCGCCCAGCAAGAAGTAGCGCCACAGCCAGTTGATCGCGTCAAAGCCAAGATCCCAGAGCCGCTGAAACAACAGCCGGATGCTGTGAAGGATATTCCAGGGATCGAAACCGATCGCCGCAAGCACCACGCCGACCAGGATCGATAACAAAACCAGCCGAAAGGCCACCGCCAGCGGCGTACCGCCGAGAAAGCGGTACAGACCGTCATTGGCCGCCGGCAATTCCCTTGTATCGTTTGGCATCGCTGGTCTCCCGCGCGGATACGCCCGCTCATTCTAGTACAGAGCAGGGCAGATGGGGAACCCGCGCATTGGCGTCAATGGCAAGTGCACCACCTGTCGCTGTACCTTTTGATACGCAATCTTACCGCGAACCGGCGGCGTCGGCTGCGCCTGCAAGCGCGTCGCCTTTCAGCATCCGTTCCAGCGTTTCCAGCCGGTCGGCCTCGCGGGGCGGCTTGTCCCAGCGCAGCCGGTTGATGCGCGGAAACCGCATCGCCACGCCGGACTTATGCCGCGACGAGCGCTGCAAGCCCTCGAACGCGACTTCCAGCACCAATCCTTGGTCCGGCTCGTGCACGACGTGCCGCACCGGGCCGAATTTTTCGGTGGTATTGCGTCTGACAAAACGATCGATCTGCAGCAGCTCTTCGTCGGTGAAGCCGAAATAGGCCTTGCCGACCGGCACAAGCTGCTCGCCGTCCTCAGCCCTGGTCCAGACCCCGAACGTGTAATCCGAATAATAGGATGAGCGCTTGCCATGGCCGCGCTGCGCATACATCAGCACGGCATCGATGATGTGCGGATCGCGTTTCCACTTCCACCATTGGCCTTTGGGACGGCCCGGAAGATATGGCGCGTCGCGGCGCTTCAGCATCACGCCTTCGACGGCGTCCGCGTCTTCGCCGGCACCGGCGCTGGCCGGATCGCGCCGCGCCGCGGTCAGCGCCTCCCAGCTCTCGAAGGGAATCGTTGGCGAGAGATCGATTCTGGGATCGGCAAGTTTTGCAACGAAGGCCTCCAGCCGGGCGCGGCGCTCGGCAAACGGCAGCGTGCGCAGATCGGCATCGCCTTCGCCGAGGAGATCGTAGGCGCGCAGGTGGATCGGATAATCCTTGGTCAGCTTCGGTGAGACCACCTTGCGGTTAAGGCGCTGCTGCAGCACGTTGAAACTCTGTACCCTCCCGTCACGCACCACCAGCAATTCGCCATCGACCGCGCCAGGTATGTGAAGCGAGGGCAATAAATCGGGAAAGCTTTTGGTGATGTCCTCGCCGCTGCGCGAATAGAGTCGCGACATAATATGGCCAAGCGCGTCAAGGCCGCTGACGGCCTGCACCCGAATGCCGTCCCATTTCCATTCGGCGATGTAGTCGGCCGCATCGAGATTGCCGAAGTCGGTATCTTCGATCGCATGCGCCAGCATCACCGGCCGGAACGGAGCGGGATCGAGATTGACCGGCTTCTCGCCGTGGCCCTCCAGCCACGCGAACAGATCGAAATAGGGCGGCGTGAGCCCCGGCCACATCAGCTCGATATCATGAGGGTCCTTGTCGCCGAGTTCGGCCGCGGCGGTCTTGGCGAGCCGCGCCGAGATGCCGATCCGCATCGCGCCGGTCACAAGCTTCAACAACGCCCAGCGGCCGGTCTCGTCCAACTCGTCGAGCCAGCGCGAGAGTTGCTTTGGCATCTCAGCCTTGCCGAGCGTGCGAAGGGTGGTGACGACTTCGGTAAGCGTTGGCGGAGGCGGATTGTTGTGGAGGAGTCGAAGGTTGTTGTCGCCAGATGCCGGGTTGTCATGCTGAGGCACGATGCGCTCCCCTCCCTCCACGCGCGTTGCGCGTGGCGGGGAGGGGTCGGGGGTGGGGGGTCTATCCACGCGAAGGTTGGCTGTAGTGTTTGCGGTACCACCCCCCACCCCCAACCTCGAGAGCGAGCTTTGCTCGCCTCGGACCCCGCCGCTTCGCGGGGGAAGGGGAGCAGACCGTGCGTGGAACGGCGACGGCCACATCAGCGCTACCGTTTCCGAGAGATCGCCGACGTAATCATACGACAGCGCGAACAGTACCGGGTCGGTGCGCTCGGTGATCAGGTCACGGATCAACCCCGGCTTGGCGTGTTTGAAGGACAGCGCGCCGGTGAGCGCGGCGAGCGCGTAGCCGCGATCGGGGTCTTCGACCTGGCGAAAATAGGCGGTCAATAATCGCAATTTGTTGTTGCGGCCGGGCTCGTAGGCGAGACGATCGAGCAATTGAGCAAAACGGTTCATGCCTCGGCATCCTCCGCCGGCACCGCATCGCCTTCATCCTCATCGCCATAGCCCACCAGATCGAGCGGCCGCGCGGTGAGGCCCTTTGCCGCGCACCAATGTACCAGCGCGTCCTCCTGGCCATGGGTGACCCAGATTTCGCCCGTCCCAGTGGCGTCGATGGTCGCGGTCAGGCCGTCCCAATCCGCGTGGTCCGAAATCACCAGCGGCAGTTCGATGCCGCGTTGGCGGGCGCGGGCGCGCACCCGCATCCAGCCCGAAGCGAACGCCGTCACCGGGTCGGGGAATCGTCTGGTCCAGATGTCGGAGGTGGCCGAGGGCGGCGCCAGCGTGATGGTGCCGGCGAGATCGGCTTTCTTCATGCCCTTGACCGGGCGCAGGTCGCCCAGCGCCACGCCGCGGCTTTGGTAATAGTGCGTGATCTTTTCCATCGCGCCGTGGAGGTAGACCGGTGCGTCGTAGCCGGCCGCGCGCAACAGCGCGATTACGCGCTGCGCCTTGCCGAGCGAATAAGCGCCGACCAGATGCGCCCGCTCCGGAAACAGCGCGACCGACGCCAGCAGCTTTTTCACCTCATCCGCCGCATCGCCATGGCGAAACACCGGCAGACCAAAAGTGGCCTCTGTGATGAAGACGTCGCAGGGCACCACCTCGAACGGCGTGCAGGTGGGGTCGGGTGCATCCTTGTAGTCGCCGGAGGCGACGATGCAGGTGCCTTCGCAGGCAACCGCAATCTGGGCCGAACCCAGCACATGGCCGGCGGGATGGAATTGGATGGTGACATCGCCGAGTTTCAGCTTTTCGCCATAGCGAATCGCCTGCGTGCGGCCGGCAAAATTGTCGCCGTAGCGCAGCCGCATCATGTCGAGCGTCTCTTGCGTCGCCAGCACCGCGCCATGCCCCGGCCGCGCATGGTCGGAATGGCCGTGGGTGATGACGGCACGCTCGACCGGCCGAATCGGATCGATATGAAAGCCGCCGGGCTTGCAGCACAGGCCGGCAGCAACGGGCATCAAAATGTCTTGCGGGCGCATGTCGGTCATATAGGGCCTGCCACGGTGCTTTTTTAGCCGTCATGCGCGGGCTTGACCCGCGCATCTATCTTTCGCAATTTATCGGGCGTCGAGGCCGCATGGTTCGAGACGCGCGACGGTGTCGCGCTCCTCACCACGAGGGCAGACCTCATCCTGAGGGGCGCGCTCTTGCGCGCGTCTCGAAGGATGAAGGCCACGGGAATCCTTCGATCGATGGATTGCCGGGCATAGGTGAGCGGAAGCGACGCCGTCCTTCGGACGGCATGCTCGGCGATGACGAGTGTGGAACTCATGCCAGCGCGATTGTTCCTGTCCTCCGGCGATCTGGTTGCCGACCGCCGGTTTGATTTTGCGCGCGATCTGCAGCTCAAGGGCGACCTGGTCGCCGCCGCCGATCTCCTTCAGCAGGCAACCGAACTCGCGCCCGGCTTTGCGTCGGCGTGGTTCACGCTTGGAGAAATCCGCGAACAGCTTGGCGAGCGCGGCGCGGCGATTGCGGCCTTCCGCAGAGCCCGCGATGCCGATCCGGACGACCGGCACGGCGCCAGCCTGCGGCTGATGCTGTTGGGCGCCGAGAAATTATCGGCGATGCCGCCGGCCTATGTCCGCGCGTTGTTTGATCAATATGCGCCGAAATTCGAGAGCGCGCTGGTCGGCGATCTCGGCTATCGCGGGCCGGCGCTGTTGTTCAAGGCGGTGTTGGCCGCGCGCCACGCGGTCCGCAAGCCGGCCTTCTTCAAACGCGCCATCGATCTTGGCTGTGGCACCGGTCTGGCGGCGTCGGCTTTCGCCAAAGAGGTCGATCACTTCATCGGCTTTGATCTATCGCCCCGCATGATCGAGAAGGCGCGCTTGACCGGGCTTTATGCCGAGCTTGAGGTGACGGATATGCTCGAGGGCTTGCGCGGCAGGCGCGATGCCAGCGCCGACCTCATCCTTGCCGCCGATGCGATGGTCTATGTCGCCGATCTCGTCGGCGCGCTGAAGGAGGCGCGGCGCGTGCTGGTTTCCGGCGGCCTGTTCGCCTTCACCGTGGAAATGTATGACGGTGACGGCGTCATGATCGGCGAGGGGTTGCGCTACGCGCATGGAACTCCTTGCGTCCGCGCCTCGATCGAAGCGGCTGGTCTTAAATTGTCGCAGCTTGAGGTGCTGTCGGCCCGCAACGAGGACAATACCCCCGTGCCGGGTCTCGTCGTGGTCGCGGCGAAGATGTGATTTCCACCCCGCGGAAATGACGCGCTGACCGGCGAAGCGGGATTGCATCGCAAAGCCGCGACTTTCGCTATTGCCGAGCACGTCGGAATGTAGATCAATACGGGCGTCTCAGGGAGAAACAAAAATGAACAATAATCAGTCGAGGCGCGACTTCTGCGCCACCGCGATCGCCACCATCCTTGCGTCCGCTTCGACGTCATCGGTCAAGGCAGCCGAGAAAAAATATGATCCCGGCGCGAGCGACACCGAAATCAAACTCGGCCAGACCGTGCCGCACAGCGGCCCGGGTTCGCTTTACGGCGTGATCGGTCGGGTCGGCGAAGCCTATTTCCAGATGCTGAACGACAAGGGCGGCATCAACGGGCGCAAGATAAAATTCCTCACCCTGGACGACGCCTATAGCGCGCCGAAGTGCGTTGAAGCGACGCGGCGGCTGGTCGAGCAGGATGAAGTGCTGGCCCTGTTCGGCTCGCTCGGCACTGCGCCGCAGACCGCCGTTCACAAATATCTCAATTCGAAGGGCGTGCCGCAGTTGCTCCTCAACACCGGCGCATCGAAATGGAACGATCCGAAGAACAACAAATGGACCATGGCGGGTCTGCCGCTGTATCCGACCGAAGCACGAATCCTCGCCAAGCATGTCGTGAGCGTGAAGCCGAATGCGAAGATCGGGATCCTCTACCAGAACGACGATTTCGGCCGCGATTTCCTGGGGCCCTTCAAGCAGGTGCTGGCGGATGCCGGCGGCGCCGCCAAGGTGATCATGGAGCAGACCTACGATCTGACCGAGCCCACGGTCGATTCCCAGCTCATCAATCTCTCGAAGTCGGGAGCGGACGTTTTCTACAATATCTCTACCGGCAAGGCGGCGTCGCAATCGATCCGCAAAGTGGCCGAACTCGGCTGGAAGCCGCTGCAATTGCTTTCGGCCGGTTCCACCGGCCGTTCGATCCTCAATGCCGCGGGCTTTGAGAATGCGGCCGGTATCGTTGCCATACGTTATTCCAAGGAGGCCGGACCAGGGCGTTGGGAAAAGGATCCGGATGCGATGGCGTTCGAGGAGTTGCGCAAGAAATATCTGCCGACCGTCGATCCCGACAACACCATCGCCTATGCCGGCTTTGGTCAGGCGGTCACGATGGGTGAAATCCTGCGCCGCTGCGGCGACGATCTGACGCGCGCCAATGTCCTAAAGCAGGCAACGACGCTCGCCGGCTTTCACTCGCCATTTTTCCTCGATGGCATCATCTACAGCTATACGCCCGATGACTATACGCCGATGAAGACGCTCTACATCTCGATCTTCAACGGCAAGGACTGGGATATTTCCGACAGGCCGGTCACGGAGTAATCGGTGGGTTCCCTCGCCCCGCTCTTCGCGGGGAGAGGGCGTAGGCGGCCTACGGCCGCCGTACTTCTATAGAAAGAACGCCGACGCGAAGCGTCGGCTATGGTGAGGGGCCTCTCTCCGCGAATGATGAATTCACGACGGCCATCGTGCCATGCCCCTCACCCGAAATTCGCTGCCGCGAATTTCGGCCTCTCCCCGCAAAAGAGCGGGGAGAGGTTAGAGACGGCCGCAACGTTGGTGAGTTCCCTCACCCCGTCCTTCGCGGGGAGAGGGCAGGGTGAGGGGCGTCTCCCAGCGAAAGAGCGGGGAGGCGTGAGGGCCGCCCTCGACGAAACCGCCACAACGGCTTAGGTCTTGAGCCGTGACGCCCCGCATCCTTCCCGCTGCTGCGGACCATTCGGCCGAACTGCTGCCGGACCTTTTTCGTCGATGGTTCGCGGCCCGCGGCTGGTCGCCGCGCGAGCATCAGCTGGCCTTGCTCGAAAAGGCGCGCGACGATCGTTCCGCGCTGTTGATTGCCCCCACCGGCGCCGGCAAGACGCTGGCAGGGTTCCTGCCGACGCTGGTGGAGTTGAGCGCGATCTCCGCGCGGGCCCGCTCTTCCCCCCTCCCGCCGCTTCGCGGGGGGAGGGGAGCGGAGGCGGCACTTACGGCCTCACCTTCGCGCCCCGACGTCACCTCCACCGGCCGCGGCATAAAACGAACCGGCGGCCTTCACACCCTCTATATCTCGCCGCTGAAGGCACTTGCCGTCGATATCGCGCGCAATCTGGAAACGCCGATCGCCGAGATGGGTCTGCCGATCAAGGTCGAGACCCGCACCGGCGACACGCCGGTGTCGCGGCGGCAGCGCCAGCGGCGGTATCCGCCGGACATCCTGCTCACCACGCCGGAGCAACTGGCGCTGCTGCTGTCGTCCGACGACGCCCCGTTTCTGTTCTCCTCGCTCAAGCGCGTCGTGCTCGACGAGTTGCACGCGCTGGTCACCTCCAAGCGGGGCGATCTGTTGTCGCTTGGGCTGGCGCGGTTGTGGCGGCTGGCGCCGCAGATGCGGGCGATCGGGCTGTCGGCGACGGTGGCGGAGCCGGAATCGTTGGCACGGTTCCTGGTGCCGCAAATTGGCGGCGAGCGCGAAGCCGCCGATATCGTGACCGCCGGGGGTGCTGCGGCACCGATCGTCGAAATGCTCGATACCAGGGAGCGGTTGCCCTGGGCCGGACACACCGCGCGCCATGCGCTCAATGAGGTCTACGACCTGATCAAGCGCAACAACACCACACTTGTTTTCGTCAACACCCGCAGCCAGGCCGAGATGCTGTTTCAGGACCTGTGGCGGATGAACGACGATGGCCTTGCGATCGCGCTGCATCACGGCTCGCTTGACGTGGCGCAGCGCCGCAAAGTCGAGGACGCCATGGCCAAGGGAAAATTGCGCGGCGTGGTCTGCACTTCCTCGCTCGATCTCGGTGTCGATTGGGGCGACGTCGATCTCGTCATCAATATCGGCGCGCCCAAGGGCGCCTCACGGCTGATGCAGCGAATCGGCCGCGCCAACCACCGCATCGATGAAGCCTCGCGCGCGGTATTGGTGCCGGCCAATCGCTTCGAGGTGCTGGAATGCCGCGTCGCGATCGATGCGGTCAATGAAGGCGCGCAGGACACCCCGCCGCTGCGTACCGGCGCGCTCGACGTTCTGGCGCAGCACGTGCTCGGCTGTGCCTGCGGTGAACCCTTTATCTCAGATCAGCTCTATCGCGAGGTGCTGACCGCCGCACCTTATTCAGCCCTGACCCGCACCGATTTCGACGACGTGGTCGATTTCGTCGCCACCGGTGGCTACGCGCTGAAAACCTACGAGCGCTTCGCGCGCATCAAGCAGGACAAGAACGGCCGCTGGCGCGTCACCAATCCGCGGGTGCGGCAAAGCTATCGCCTCAATGTCGGTACCATCGTTGAAGAGGCGATGCTGAAGGTGCGGCTGGTGCGCGCGCGCGGCGGTGGCTCAGGATCGACCGGTGCGCTGGGGCGCGGCGGCCGCATGTTGGGAGAGATCGAGGAATATTTCATCGAGGGGCTGGTGGTCGGCGACACCTTCGTCTTTGGCGGCGAGGTGGTGCGTTACGAAGCGCTTGCGGAGGACCAGGTCTACGTCTCCCGCGCCAACGACAAGGACGCAAAAGTGCCGTCCTACATGGGCGGCAAGTTTCCGCTCTCGACTTATCTGGCGGACCGGGTTCGAAAGCTCCTGGCCGACAAGCGCGCCTGGAATGCGCTGCCGGATCAGGTGCGCGACTGGCTCGCGTTGCAGGCGGATTTTTCGCGCGTCCCCGGCGTGCGGGAGCTATTGGTCGAAACCTTTCCGCGCGGCAACAAACAGTACCTCGTCTGCTATCCCTTCGAAGGCCGGTTGGCGCATCAGACGCTCGGCATGTTGCTGACGCGGCGGATGGAGCGCGCGCGGGTGCGGCCGCTCGGCTTTGTCGCTAATGAATATGCGCTGGCGGTATGGGGACTGGGCGACATGTCGTTCATGATCCGGCAAGGCCGCCTTGATCTCAACGCGCTGTTCGACCCGGACATGCTCGGCGACGATCTGGAGGCGTGGCTCGCGGAGTCCGCGCTGATGAAACGCACTTTCCGCACCTGCGCGATTATCTCCGGATTGATTGCGCGGCGGTTCACCGGCGAAGAAAAGAGCCGGCGCCAGGTGCTGTTTTCGACCGACCTGATTTACGACGTGCTGCGCAAGCATCAGGCCGATCACGTGCTGCTGCGCGCGGCGCGCGCCGATGCCGCGGCCGGCCTGCTCGATATCAGCCGATTGAGTGATATGCTCACGCGAATCAAGGGGCGAATTATCCACAGGGAACTTGACCGGGTGTCGCCGCTGGCGGTGCCGGTGATGCTGGAAATCGGCCGCGAAGCGGTCTATGGCGAAGCATCGGACGAGTTGCTGGCGGAAGCCGCCGACGAACTGGTGAAAGAGGCGATGTCGTAAGAAAATGAATTTGCTACGCTCCGCTCAAACTACAGTGTCATGCCCGGCCTCGTGCCGGGCATCCACGTCTTTCTTTCTGATGAAAAGACGTGGATGGCCGGGCAGAGGCGAGCAGAAGCGACGCCGTCCTTCAGACGGCTGTGCCCGGCCATGACGGAGAATGTGGTTCGCGCTGTCGCCGCTTACGGCGATCTGGAAATCTCTGGCGTCAGCTTCGTCGCCGATCTCTTCGGCGCCTTGTTCTGGGAAGAACAGCGCCTGCTCGTGGTCTCGGACCTGCATCTGGAAAAGGGTTCCAGTTTTGCGACACGGGGCGTGTTGCTGCCGCCCTATGATACGGCCGCAACCCTTGGCCGGCTCACTGCGGTCATCGCGCGCCACGATCCGGGAATCGTGATCGCGCTCGGCGACAGCTTTCACGACCGCAGCGCCCCCGACCGGTTGTCCGTGCCGGACCGTGACACCATCGCGGCATTGCAGGTGCGGCGCGACTGGATCTGGATTTCGGGCAATCACGATCCTGCATTGCCGTCCGATCTCGGCGGCATCGTCGCGAGCGAAGTCGCCATTGGCGCGATCGCGTTTCGCCACGAGCCGACCGGTGCCGCCGGCGAAATCGCCGGACACCTTCATCCCAAGGCGTGCGTGGCCACGCGGGCGCGATGGATAGAGCGGCGCTGTTTTGTCAGCGACGGTGAGCGCGCCGTCATGCCGGCGTTCGGCGCCTATACCGGGGGCTTGAGCATCCGCGACGCGGCGTTTGCAAAAATATTCCAGACGCCGGGCTTGATGGCGCATGTGCTCGGCGACAACCGCCTGCACGCGATCGCGGCGTCACGCTGTTATTGATTTGCCCGTGTCGGGCAAATCGCGCAGGTCCGCCATGCGCAAACTGCCCGTCGTGTTAATCTGTCGCACGGCAGGTGGCTTGCGACACACCTCCGACACATCTCACATTGACGCCGTCCCGTGCCCGATAAGAGGGGCGCTTCGCGATCGTCACGAACGTTGGATGCGGGATGCAATGGACGAAGGCGACATCAACT
>Ga0137407_10000219_pt1 | contig 41018 bp, 32 predicted proteins | sample CZOMad2_2_16fung_FD_108410 | JGI IMG/M metagenome (GOLD analysis project Ga0137407, IMG submission 108410) | Vadose zone soil fungal communities from Angelo Coast Range Reserve, California, USA - CZOMad2_2_16fungal (Illumina Assembly) | ecosystem: Environmental > Terrestrial > Soil > Vadose... | reverse complement strand
TCGCCGCGACGTATCCCCTGCCCAAATTGATATTGGAGTATCGGGAGTCGCCAAACTCAAGTCGACTTACACCGACAAGCTCCCCGAGCAGATCAATCGGGCGACGGGGCGCATACATACCTCGTATCACCAGGCGGTCGCCGCCACCGGCAGACTCTCGTCGACGGATCCGAATCTGCAAAATATCCCGATCCGGACCCAGGAAGGACGGCGCATTCGGCAGGCCTTCGTGGCGCCCCCCCGTCACTCGCTGGTCGCCGCCGATTATTCACAAATCGAATTGCGCATCATGGCCCATTTGTCGGGCGATGCGAGTTTGCTGCGGGCCTTTGCCGAAGACCGCGACGTCCATCAGGCGACCGCGGCGGAGGTGTTTTCCACTCCCTTGGGTCAGGTCAGCGCCGATCAGCGGCGCTCTGCGAAGGCCATCAATTTCGGCTTGATGTATGGAATGTCCGCATTCGGGCTGGCCCGTCAGCTGGGGATCGGCCGCGGCGACGCACAGAAGTACATGGATCTTTACTTCGAGCGCTATCCGGGCGTAAAGCGTTACATGGAAGAGACGCGCCGCCGGGCGCGCGAAACCGGCTTCGTGGAAACGGTCTTCGGACGACGCTTGTACCTGCCGGAGATACAGTCGCGAAACCAGGCTCTGCGCCAATATGCGGAACGCAGCGCCATCAACGCGCCCATGCAAGGCACGGCTGCCGACATCATCAAGCGCGCCATGATCGAGGTGGATGCCTGGTTGCAGAGTTCGCAGGTACCGGCTCAGCTCATCATGCAGGTGCATGACGAACTGATCCTCGAGGTGGCGGACGAAGCCGTCGAGGCCATCGTGGAACCGCTAAGGGCCCACATGGCGCAGGCGGCGACACTGGCGGTTCCCCTCAAAGTCGATGTGGGTGTTGGCCGGAACTGGGACGAAGCGCACTAGGTTAATGGCGCAGCCTCGACGCGAACGCAGCAAGGGAAGGACCTTGGCCGAGGGGCGGCCATGGGCGGGTGCCGGCGCAGGCCCAGGCACCGAGAACAACATGCATATCTGCGCGGTTTGGGGCAGAATTCGCCATATGCGGGATGCGACGCATAATCGCTGCCCCGCGGCACGTTGTAAAAATTGCCAACAAAATTGCTGTGGCGAGGGCTGGAACTTTTGGGCAGCGTCCCCATCTAACCTAATGAGCGTGAAAGACGCTCCCCGCTCTTCTCCCTGAGCGGGAATGACCCGGTTTGTCATCCCCATGCCGGGTTGGTCTGCCTCGGTGGCTGCTTCAAAGTAACCACCGGGGCCTTTTTTTATGGGGATTGCAACCAGCGGTCCATCACCTGGCGCGCCTCTTCGAGACCTTGGCTAGAGTGAGCTGAGAACAATTGCGCGGTCACCGACGTATCGGAGCATGCCGCCGTGGTCTCGCGCAAGACGCGCTGTGCATCGCGGCGATTCAACTTGTCTGTCTTGGTGAGGAGGACATGGGCGAAGCGGTCCCTGGCGAGAACCCATTCGAGCATGCCCGCATCCTGGGTGCCTAGGCCCCGGCGGCTGTCGACGATCAAGATCAGACCGACCAGCGACTCCCGCACATTGAAGTAATGTTCCATCAGCTGCAGCCAGTGCAGCCGCACTTTTTCAGGCACCTTGGCAAACCCGTACCCCGGCAGGTCCACCACACGACGTTCGGGCGTCAGCTCGAAGAAATTGATCAGTTGCGTCCGCCCCGGTGTGCGGCTCACGCGCGCGAGGCCGGCGCGTTGCGTGATAGCGTTTATCGCGGTCGATTTGCCGGAATTCGAGCGTCCTGCAAAAGCAATCTCTCGGCCCTTGTCCGGCGCGAGCTGATGGGCCTCGGCCGCACTGGTCAGAAATTTCACATGGGGGTAGGTCGACATGGCCGCCGTTTGGACGCAAGACGCGAATTATTGACTCTAGTGTACAATTTAGGGTTAACAACAGTTCACATTAGCATGGGGTAACAGGCGGTCATGAAGCGGCTTTGGATTCTCGCAGCAACAATTTCCGGCGCGATCGTCAGCAATTCGGCGCAGCCCGCCGGCAGCGTCGAGGGCGGCGCCACCAAGGCCATCGTTTGCCAGGCTTGTCATGGTGCAAACGGCAACAGCGCGAATCCCGAATGGCCGAGCCTCGCAGGCATCGGTGCCGATTACATTGCGGAGCAGCTAAAGAACTTCAAGGACGGTAAGCGGACCAATCCGGTGATGGCGCCGAACGCGGCGGCCTTGAGCGCCGATGACATGGCTGATTTGGGTGCCTATTTCGACAGCTTGACCAACACAGGCTTGGAAGCCGATCCATCGTATTGGCAGGCCGGCGAAAAGCTGTATCGGGGAGGCGACCAGGCGCGCGCGATCCCGGCATGCATGGCGTGCCATGGCCCGACCGGCCGCGGCAATGAACCTGCGAAATTTCCGGCCCTGCGCGGGCAACAATCGGTCTATGTCATGAAGCAGTTGAACGACTACGCCTCGGGTGCCCGCCCGACGGGTCCGAACGGCATCATGCAGACCATTGCCAAACGCCTATCGCCCGACGACATCCGCAATCTGGCATCGTACTTACAGGGTCTACGCTGACCATGCGCCTTCGACAGCTGGCCTTGTGCGCCGGATTGGCGCTCGCGCTGACCGCTTGCGGCAAACAGCAATCCGCGAATGAGCGCCCGCCCGCGGGTGCTCCACCCTCCGAATCGGCGCCGACGACGGCGGCTACGCAGGGCGCCGGTCAACAAAAGACCGCTGAGCAGGCGGCCGATCTGCCGTCGAAGATCACTCGCATGAATGAAGACGGTTCCGAGACGGTCGAGGACGTACCCGGCGACAGCGGCGCGCACAACCCGCTGCTGGCAGCGGTTGCCTCGACGGTAGCCGCCTCGACGTCCACGGCATCCGCCGCCACGCTGAGTGGGCCTACCCCGTGGCAGGACGGCGTCAACTACACTCGGATCGTGCCGGCTCAGCCCACCGCCGTCCCGAACGGACAAGTCGAGGTATTGGAGTTTTTCTGGTACGCCTGCCCGCACTGCAATGCGATCGACCCCTTGGTCGAATCGTGGAAAAAGACCAAGCCGGCGTACATCAGCTTTTCGCGCGTTCACGTGATGTGGAACGAAGGCCATCGTTCCCTGGCGCGGCTGTACTACACGCTGGACAGCATGGGCAAGCTGGATCAGCTGCACAGCGAGGTTTTCAAGGAGATTCATGTCAACGGCAATCCTTTGGTGGCCGGCGATCCCAACAACGCGGCGGAATCGGAACGCATTCAAACGGCGTTCGTGACGAAACACGGGATTTCGGAGAGCGACTTCAAGAAGGCCTATCACTCCCTTCCCGTGGATCTTGCGCTACAAAGAGCCGACGCACTGGTACAGCGCTATCGAATTGACGGAGTTCCGACCTTCGTCGTGAACGGCAAATACGTCGCGGACGTGCGATCCGCCGATGGACAGGAGCGCCTGCTGTCGCTGGTCGGCGATCTGGCGGCGCAAGAGCACAAGCACTAGGCGCGGGTATGCGCACACGGTGGCTGTCATTGCGGGCGCGTGTGTTTCGAAGTGATCGCGCCGGCGAAGCTCGAGGTGGCGGAGTGCAATCGCTCCGATGAGCGCAGCACGACGAACATAATTCGTCGCCGTGCCGAGATTATGTTGACATGAGCTAGAGTACTGCGATGCCGGTGCAATTCTGTGACGTGCATCACACGAGGCTTCCGAGTGGTTGGAGGATGCTGTGGGAGGCCCGGTCTCGAAGTCTTCAGTCATGTCGGAATTTCGTCCATCCAATGATGTGCCGCTGCTTGATCTTGCGGCACATTGCAATAGCATCCGCGAGAAAATGCTGGTCGGATTGGTGTTGTTCACCTTGGTCCGAACCGGCGAGGTGCTGGCGGGCGACCAAACAGCGATTGCCGATGCCGCGCTGGATCCAAGCGTTGGTAACTTGCGTCAGTCATCGCCGCCGTCCCGTTCGTTGATCACGGCTCCGGAATTCTTTGCAGTGCCAACAGCGTCCGAAAGTCAGAAATTCTCGGCCACTGACTTTCGTCCGCGGAAACCTACGGTCTTCGACCGTAATCCGACGGTGAGTTCTTTCGGCGATGCTCCCATGCTTCGCGGCACTACGGTCTGGCAGCGAATGTCGGAATACAAATCGCATGATCGCGTGCGAGTGCTTACTCTGTGGGAATCGAGTGCCAGCACGGTTTCTCTGCAGGCGGGTAGGCGGGGAGCCCCGTCGCTGCAATGGACCAGCCGGTCGATGAATCGCGGCGGATCGACACGAGGCTTGCTTGATCGACTGTTTTCAGTGTCGCTCGCCGGCGCGGGCAACCGCCTGCGCCATGCCGATCGGTCGACGAGTGCGCCGGCAGCGCCCAAGCCGGCCGAAACTCCAGTGGTGGCCGGTATTAAGTGAGTCGCAGTGGATGCGGGTTCGATGTCTCCCGCAAGACCGGCTACAAATAATGTGCGCCGGCGTTTGCCTCAACGCCACGCTGCACCGCGATAATCCCGCGAAGCATCTGAACCCTGCACCTCGAGTTGTCCGAACCATCGGGCTGGGCGCTTAGCCGTGGGCAACTTTTCCGCGCGACGATTTTGCCCGCGCGTTCAGAGACAGCGGGCGCGGGAGCAACCGTCCTGTGGAGACGCGCCGCTATATGTTCAGGGACGGTGAACCCGAACACCACGGAGCGGTACTGACGAGTTCACAAAGACATTTTCGCCGACCGCACCGCTGCGGAAAGCGGGAGTTCTACGTTTTTTTGGGGAATTAGGCGTCGCCGTGTCTTTGCAGAACGCCTTGGGATTGCAACCGTGCCGCACGGTCGATCCCTGAATGCTCTAAATCGTCACCAAAAATTATCGGAGCCATCCATGAAAGCGCACATCCTAATCTGGGCCACAGTGGCCATTGCGATCGGCATGCTGAGCGACGCACGCGCGGAGCAGCCGCCGCCGCCGTGCCACCCCAATCCGAACGCAGCAGCAGATCGCCTTACCATCGCCAACCGCGGAGATATTGCAAATCTACCTGACCCACTGAAAGACCGGCTTGTGAGACTGGCGGACCGGCCGCACACATACCTGCCGCTGCAGGTATTTGCCGAGGCGGACAAGGCGAGCCAGCTATTCCAGTACTATCTGCTCGACACCGAAGGCTTCGAACCCAACGTGTTCACGAAGATATTCCCTGGCGTCAACGACACCGTGCAACTCACCGCGACGGGCGGTAACTGCGGCTTGCCCACGCTTGGGGCAGTGCGGGTGGTTCTGGAGCCTAAACCGGGGCTGCCCACCGATCCGCATCATCCGAAAGCGTTCATCGACGTCTTCACGGACATTTCCCCCTTGTTCGTCATCAACAACGAGAGTGGTTGGTACGAAGGCTGGATGATTCACGATCTCGTCGTCCCCGACACGGCGGCGCCGCGTCGCGACGGTCATGCGCAGTTCGGGAAGATCACGGAAAAGGATGCCGAAGAACTTCGGGAAATGGGCCGCCACCAAAACGTCGCGGGTGCGCTCTTTACGACGGACGGAGATCCGGTGCACTTTCCGAGCAAGTCCGACCATTTCCCGGACCGACAAACGAATGTCGTGTCTCTCTATGAGAGCATGGGTGCGTACAACGCCGTGCAGCAAAGCGACGTACACTCGTATTGGGAGTTCAATTATCTCGGGACCAACTGGATACACCCGCTGTACGAGCTTCCGTTTACGGGAGGCTTTCCCGATAATTTCGGCAAAGCTCCGGACGCGTTTCAGGATGGCGAAATAGGCAAGCTACAATCCATCGTTCCGGGGTCCGGGCCCCGAGGAATCAAGAACGATCCGCAGGTTGTAGGCGACAACCCCAATCTTCCTCGCGATCCGGACAAGTTCGACGGAGACGTGGACGCACAGCGGGAATTCCGCCAGCGAGGTATCCCGAGCGGGCTCGCAAATGAAGTCTACCTGGACGTCTACGCGCGGCCGGCCTCGTTCGAACCGGGCGTGAAGAATCTTCAGCGGCGGTTGTTCGACGCGTACGCCGCAGAAGTTGCCCGCGTGGATACCAACCATGACGGCATCATCTCGGCGCCCGAGGGCGACCCGGATACCGCTTCCGACGGCTTTGCCGACAACTTTCGCCTGTACCTTCCGGCGACTTCGTTCAACCGCTTCGCCGTTTCGCGCGAGATCAACGACGGCTTGCTCGCGCCCCGTTTCGCTCCCAGCCAGAGAGCGTGGGTCCTGACGGGGTTCCGCGTCGCGGTTACCCCTGCGCTGCCTGCGTCTGAGGGCCGCGACGGCGACGATCGATAGTGTAAACAGTTGCGCCCAAACGGAGACCGAGGCCATGATCGTGAGATTATGGCCTCGTTGTTTTCGATAGTGCGCCCGGCGGGATTACTCGGCGCTGCGCGCCTCGCTCCTTACATGGACGTCCCCTCCTTGCCAAGGCATCAGGGGCGACTTATTTCTTCGTTCGACTTGTTGCCGGCAGGCGTTCAACGATCGTTTGCCGGATGTAGTGAACCTCGACGAGCAATCATTCGGTCGTGCAGCTCGGCAACGCAGTTGCTCGCAGTGCGGACGCAGAGAAAAGGGAATACGGCGTGTATGAAGCAGGCAGCACCGCCCACCAGCATACGAAGCCCAAAGATGCACGCGGTACGGCAGTGTTGGAGGTAGGTTTCGCCGACGGATGTTGGATGCTGGGTGAACAGCCTCCAGATTTTGGTTGAATGGCGCGAAACGCGTCTGACGAGCATGCCTGCTCAACGACCCAACTGTAGCGACCATTGGATCGGCAGCACCGCCACCGACTCGATGGGCTTGCCGTCTTCGGTCGCGGGCAACAGACGCTGACCCTGCACGCCTTTCAGGCATGCCTCATCCAACCGTGGAAAGCCCGTCCCTCGTTGTAATGTGGCGTCGGAGATACGGCCGTCCACTGCGACATGCACCTGCACGTGACAGAGGCCCTCTTCGTTCAGGCGCCTAGAAGCGTCGGGATAGTATTCCGCGCCGATATGCAGCGGATGTCGTGGATCCACCTGCACATCGGTTCTTGAAACCGCCCGCGTCGCGACGCTCGGCGAAGCGACGCTCGGCGGCGCGGGTGCAGCGACAACCTGAGTTGTCTGCGTGATCGCATTCGTCTCCACCGGCGCTTGAATATCGACGAATTCCGGTGTCGGCACGTACGGGACAACGGGCGCAATGTGCGGCGCCGGAGGCGACAGCTTCTCTTGCGCTTTCGGTTTGTCGATCTCGGTAATGATCACGGGCGAAATCATGCTTTGCACGATTCTGCGCGCGCTGTTGACGAGCGCATAGCCCAATGCCACATGCAACAACACCACGAATGCGAAGATCGCGCCGCGCTTGCCCGAGAACAGGCCCGGCTCGTCGTACGCATACATCGACTTGTGTTCACTATTCAACTTCATCCAACTCGCCCGTCCGCCCGCCTGCCACCTACGGCACCGTCCCCGCCTCGATGAGCACCAGCTTCTCGGGATCCAAGTGTCTTTTGATCGCGGCGTTCACCTGCGCCACCGTCAACGCGTTGATCGCCTCCGGATATTCATCGAGCCAGGAGATCTCGTAACCGCGCTCGACCGCTTGAAGCAAAGCACCGGCCATCCCACCCGTCGTAGCAAGACTCACGTGGTAGTTCCCGATCAATCCTTGCTTACGAGCAGCAAGCTCTTTCTCCGTAACGCCTTGCGACCACCAGAGCTGCACCTCGTGACGCGTCGAGGCGAGGCCCTTCTCCAGGAGTTGCGGCGCGAAGGAGGCGTCCACGCGCCAGCTGCCGTCGCTGAATGTGTCTTCCGAGAGGCCCGCACCGATGTGATAGGTCAACCCGTCCCGATCACGCACGTGACTCATGAGGCGCCCGGTGAATCCGCTGCCGAAGATCGCGGTGCCGACGCGCAACGCCAGCGCATCCGGGTCGCGATACTTCAGGCCCGTTGGCGCACCCAGCAACACTGAGACACTGGTTTTGCCCGCCAGCCGCACGAGGTTGGTATTGCCGGCGCGCAACGTGGCCGGCGCCGAGAGGGAGCCGATGGATCCACCCCCGGTCCACCCGGCGAACGCCCGCTCAATCTCGGCGCGCCCCTGGGTGACATCCACATCACCGACGAGCACGAGGATCATGGAAGCCGGGCCGTAGTGGGCATGGTGGTAGGCTTTGACGTCCTCCAACGTCACGTTCTTGAGCGCCGCACGATACGCATCCACCGTGTATTTCCGATTGAGATGGCCTGTCGGATACGCCAATCGGGAAAACGCCTCCTCGGCGCGATAGTCGGTGTTCACGGTCGATTGTTCGATCCACCCTTCGAACTGCTGCTTGGCCTTGTCGAATTCCTCCGCCTCAAAGGCAGGCGCGCGCAGCTGCTCGGCAATCAGGCCAACCACTAGCGGCAGATTCTCCTTGAGCGTGCGCGCTTGAATGTTCAGCATTTGCGGACCGGTGCTAAATGCAACTCTCGCACCCACGGATTCGAGTTTGCGCGCGATCGCGAACTGATCCTGCGTCGTCGTGCCACGCTCGAGCATCATGCCCGTCAGAGTCGGCAGCGTAATATTACCGCTCCCGACGACCGCATCCCCGGCCGGCAAAACACCCACAATGGTGACCACGTTCTGGACAGACGTCGGATAGGCGATCACATCAATGCCCACGATGCGTGCGCGCGTGACGTGCTCGGCGATATGGGTCGTCGCCAACGCGGGTGTCGATACCAGTGCAACCAGCGCGAGTAGAGCTCTCATGGTCATCATTTCGCAGCCACCGGCACAAACCAACCGGTGGTGCTTTGATCTTCATTCAGATACGCCTGGGCGACGCGCTGCACGTCGGCCGGCGTGACCATCGCAATCCGCTCGGGGAAGCTCTCATACAGCGTCCAGTCCCCCACCGCGATCCACGCGCTCAGCTCACTCGCGATGCCGGAGGTGCCGTCCCGCTTGTAAGACTGATCCGCGAGCGTCTGCCGCTGGACGCGCGCGACCTCCTCGGCCGTCACTCCCGTGACCTTCACCTTCTCGACCTCCGCGAGCAGCGCCGCTTCGACCGTCGCGTGCGTCACACCCGGCGCTAGCGAGGCGCTCATCGCATGTAGTGAGAGATCGTGACGCCCATCCGTCGAAGTATTCGCATCCAGTGCGAGCCCTTTATCCACCAACGCGCCATACAGGCGACTGTTCTTGCCGGCCCCCAGAATCCCGTCGAGTACCGCGAGCGCGGCGTGATCGGCGTGAAGCGCGTTGGGCACCTTGTGCACAATCATCACTGAGCCGAGTTCACCCGGTCGCTTAACGATGACGCGGCGTGCGCCCGTTTGATCTGGCTCCTCCGTGTAGAGCGCGGGAATCGCAGTGGGTGAGCGTTTGTAGCCACCGTAGTATTTATTGACCAGAGCCAGCGCCTTGCCTAAGTCGATGTCACCGACGAAGGTCACCGTGGCATTATTTGGCCAGTAATAGGTGTCGTAGAACGCCTTGAGCTTGTTGATCGGCACGCACTCGATGTCGCTTTTCCAGCCGATCGTAGAGTGGTGATAGGGCAACGCCTGATAAGCCGCCGCAGTCACTTCCCCATACAACACGTAGTCGGGACTATTGTTGTCGCGTTCGAATTCGTTGCGTACGACCGTCATTTCGGACTGCCGATCGGCTTCGCGGAGCCACAGGCCACGCATGCGATCGGCCTCGATGGCCACATAGCCGTCGAGCCCCTCGACGCCCACGGTCGCATAGTACTTGGTGTAGTCAAGCGACGTTTCGGCATTGTACCCGCCCCCCACCCGCTCCAAGTACTGCTTGATGCTATTGCCCTTGGGATCATTGAACGCGGTGCTGCCTTTGAACATCAGGTGTTCAAGAATATGCGTCGCCCCCGTGGTCCCGGTCACTTCGTTGCGCGAACCGACTCTATAGGTGACATTGAAGGAGACGACCGGCGCGGTGTGATCCGGGACCACGAGCACATCGAGGCCGTTTGAATCCAGGGTGTACTCCTCGATGCCGTCAAGAGTCTTTACATGAGTAAAGCCTGGGATCGCGGCTCCAGCCGCCGACGCTGTGCGCGCGCGCCCAACCGGCAGCGCCAAACCCCAAACGCCCAGGGCAACCACCACCCCCATCGTACGAATCAACGTCATTGGAACTCCGTCGGACCGAGGCAACTGTTTTAGCTAAAGCAACAAGCGGCTTGCTGCTGGCCATTGGAAGGGCCCCGTCTAGGTCAAGATGAATGGGGAAGCCAATTCCCCCAATCGGATTCAGCCTAGGGTCGTGGCCGTGCGTGAGCAGCACGATCACCAGTCCTTGACCGGCTTGTTTTCCGGCGCCGTGTAGTCCTGCTCCTTTTTCGACGCGAGTTTGTCCGAATCGTAGTCGAGGAGCTTCAACGCTACTTTGCCCGCATCGCGCAACTCCTCGGCGTCGGTCAGCTTGCGGTTCTTCGCCAGCACTTTGCGCTGATTCTCCGCATCGAGACTGCGCAGGGATCGCAAGAGGTCTTCGGCGGTCTTCTTGCCCGTGAGTGCAGCGCTGCTCTTGGCTTGAAAGGCGAGGGCTTTGCCAAAGCTTTGGATCGAACGCTCGAGCCAGGCGATCGCCTCGGGGGGGTTGGGTCTGGCCAGATCCTGACCCTGTTTCAGCTCGGCCTGGCCTCGCGCGACAAACCGCGTCGTCAGCTTCATGCCCAGACGTTGAAACTTCTGGCGAGTGGCCGCATCCTGCGGCTCCAGGTTCAAGGCCAGTTGGTACTGCGCGAGCGCCTGTTCCAGCACTGCGTCCCGCTCGGCAACCGCCGGAACGCCGCTTTCAACCTCCCGTTGCTTACGATCGCCCAGCGCCACGTACGCATCGTGCAGGGCATGAGTGTTCCTCTTCTGGCCGTGCTGCGCTGCATCCTGCGCAGGCGTTCGCTGCAGTACCTGGTCGTAGTGGCCGGCCGCCTTCTGGTAGAACTCAATTGCATTCTCGAGTGAGCTCTCACGCGCCTGCTCACCTTCTGCATGCTCCCTGTCTGCGAGTTCCACCACCCAGGGGTCCAGGCTCTCGATCGCCTTGCGCTCGCCAGCCTGGGCCTCTTTGTGGTCGGGGCGCAGCGTCAACGCTTCACGGTAGTCGCTTACAGCGGCGTCCATCTGGTCGATCGCCTGCTCCAGAGCCCCGTACTTCTGGTAGCCCGCTCGGCGCCGCTTATCCTCCGCCGCATTGAAGTACGCTTCGAAGATCTTACCGCTTACTCTTTGCCGAGCCACCGTGGCCACCTGGGTTTGCTCCGACTCGCTCGCCACTTTGAGCGCTCGATCGAGGTATCCCAAACCTGCGCGCCAAGTCGCGATGCCTTGCTCGGGCGTCACCCGCGCCGCCGTATCGCCTGCGCTCTCCCGGGTGCGCGCCAGCTTCATCAGCAGGCTGAGAAGATCGCGGCGCACCTTGGCGGCGTTATGCTCTGCCATGCGGTCGGTTGCGACCTTCTCATACGCCGCCAAGGCTTTCTCCCACTGGACGATCGCCCCTTCGGGGTTGTTCTTCTGCATCGCCTCGCCCAAGCGATACAGGCTGTTGCCGAGCTGCACCGTGCTGCGGGCGCTGATTTCCGGATTGGCAGCACGGTTCGAATCCGTCGGAACGGCGAGCTTCTCAAAGCGGTCGATCGCCACAGCGTATTTGCCAACCGCATACGCCCCTAGCGCATAGTTGTAGCGCGCCAGGGGATCGTCCGGTCGTGCCAGCAACACCCGCTGCAACCGCTCAAAGGCGGCGTCGACCTGCTTCGTCGCCAGCAGTTGTTGAGCCTGGGCAGTCTCGGCACGCATTTGCGTGCCGGACTCCGCGGCACGCACGGGCGACACGGTCAATCCCATCGGAACGGCAACGCACAACAGACCCTCAGCGAGGAGGCGCGGCGGCGCGCGCGCCAAACTCAGCGGCCACAGCCACTCGAGGATCAGCAGGACGAAAGCGCATGCGAGCGGCCATTGAAACCACTCGCGCAAATCCTGCAGCGGCACTTCCTCCATGGGGGCCGCGAGTGGCTTCAGTGATTCTCGATAAAAGGTACTCAGGTCACCCCTCGTCTCCTGCAAGTCCACATACTTTCCTCCGCCGACTGCGGCGGCGTTTGCAAGCACACGGTCCTCCAGGCGACTTAGTACCGCCTTGCCTTCAGCGTCGCGCACCATGCCAACCCGCACGCGCCGTCTCTGAGCGTCGCGCTCGATATGCGGAATCGCACCGCCGGCGAGTGTGCCCACACCGATGGTAAAGACTCGAACGCCATGCTTTTGGTAGGCGTCCTGCGCCGCCAGCACGACATCGCCGTCGGTCTCTCCGCCATCGGTCACGAGGAGAATGACCTTGGCCGCGGACGGTTTGCGACTCAGATACTCGCTCCCACGCTCGACCACCGTGCTCAGGGAGGAGCCGCCCCTGCCGGCAAGCTCCGCATCAAGCCCCTTCGCAATCACCTCCAGCGACAGCGTATCGAAGCTCAGCGGCGCCACGAGCGTCGCTTGACCAGCAAATAGCATGAGCGCGGCCCGATCCCCGCTGAGATTCTCGAGCAGGCTGTGAATACCTGTTTGGGCCAGCGCAAACCGATTGGGCGCCACATCCTCGGTCAGCATGCTGCGCGACCCATCGAGCGCCACCAATATATTCACGCCTTGGCGGGCGGCTCGCTCCGGGTGGGCGTCCCCGCGAGGGCGGGCAAGCGCCACGCACATCGCCATGGCCGCCAGAATCACCGCAATCAATTTGAGCTCTCGGTAAAGCAGTGCCCGGCTCGTGAGTGCCGGCGTACGCAGGCGCGCCGCGACAAACAGTCGCAACCGGCGGTGAAACTCCCACGCCATCCACAGTGCGAGGATCAGCCCGAGCAGTGCCAGACCGGCGATCCCCCACAGGAGCTGCGGATCGGCATATTGCGCCAGGTCAAGAAAGCCCCGAACGGTAGGACCCTCTTGCGGCCAGGCCGGCACGGGCCAGTTCATGGCAGCCTCATCCCTCGACCCTGAAATAGGAGCAGTTCCAGCATCACACAGACGAATGCAGGCACCGCGAACCAGACGAACAGTGACCGGTACGCCCGCAGCCGTGCCTGTTTGAACTCCTTGCGTTCCAGCTGATCTATCTCTCGATAGATCGTCTCCAGACTCGTACCGTTGGCCGCCTGAAAGAACTGTCCTCCCGTCATGCGCGCCATGCGATTGAGCGTTACCTCATCTAGGCCGCTCGTTCGCATCTCGTCGTAGCTGACTACTCCAATCGTGTACAGGCGCACGCCGAAGCGCTGCGCAATGCGCGCACTCTCCAGCGGATCGATCCCGCTGGTGTTCAGTCCGTCGGTCACCACGATGGCCGTGCGGTTCGCCCCTTGCGTGTCTCGCAATAGGTCGACCGCCGCCTGCACAGCGGAGCCGATGGCGGTGCCCAACGACGTCTGCACCTCCGACAGCGCCTCCAGCATCCAGCTGTGATCGAGCGTCAGGGGGCTGATCAGGAAAGGCTTCTCGGCAAAACCGATCACGCCAATTCGGTCGCGGGGCCGGCTCTTGATAAAGCCGCCGATCACCGTTTGCAGCGCGTCGCGCCGACTGACCTTCTTGCCGGCATAGTCAAAGTCTTTCGAGTCCATCGAGCGCGACATATCGAGGACGAGAATGAGGTCGATGCCTTCGGTCTTCTGCTCATCCCGGTCTTTCTCGATGCGCGGAGCCGCCAGCGCTAGAGTGATCAGCGTCAACGCAAGAGTGCGAAGCAGGAGCGGCCAGGGGCCCCGACGCGCCCGCGTCACGCGGCTCACCTCCTGCAGCAAGCTCAGCGACGAATACTGCACGGCAGCACGCGGGCCGTGGCGCGTTCGTCGCCACCAGAGCAGGATGATCAAGGGCAGAAGCCACAGCCACTGCGGGTTGGCAAACTCGAATGTCTGAAGCGCCTCTGCGGAAATGCCCTTCAGCGCCGGCCACGCCGCTTGAAGCCGGATCCACGCCTCAGTCATCGGCGCGATACCACGTCACCAGACCGCGCGGACGCGAGGCGCGTACAAACCCTATCGCAGCGGCGAGCAGTGCCTGGAATTGGTCGGTCGTCGGCCTCAGCCCGGCATACTTGATTTCATCGCTGCGCTCGAGAAACTCCTCCCAAAAAGGCACATGCTCCGCGGGAATGGGGTGGCTAGCGTGCTGAACCGACCAGAACTCCCGCGTCGTCAGCACTGGCGCGAGTAGCCTGAACCTGGCTTGCAGGTACCTCCTGGCCGTAGCCGACACCGCACTCACCGCTTCTCGATAGCGCTGAGGGTCGTTCAGTCCCTCCCACGACGCCAGCTCGCGCAGCGCAATGCGCTCCGCCGCCTCGCCGCTCCCGCGGTACGCCGAACGTCGGAGACGCCATGCCAACGTCGCTCCGACCGCCACGAGGAGCACGGCCGCGGCCATCAGCAGCCCGTCGTACCCCGCCGGCGGCGGCGACGGCGCACTCATGGGCGGCACAGGCGGACTCAATAGTGTCCAATCCTCCTGCAGCGTGTTGGGGTCACTCGCGGTCACCGCACCCGCTGCCTCAGGCGCCGATCCATGTACCGCTGCAGCGGCAGCAGATACGGCGCATCCGTGGTCAACTCAATCACCTCAGTGCCCAGGCGGCGAAACTGCTGGCGCAGCCGTTCGAGCCGTTCCTTCGAACGCTCGCTAAACAGAGTCCGCAGACGCTTGCTGCCCGTATTGACCTCCATCCAGTCCCCGCTCTCGGCATCCTGCACGACGATCCAGCCGGCATCGGGCAAGACCTCTTCGCGGCGGTCGCGCAGCACAATCGGTATGAGATCGTGATGCTGAGCGCATACCTTTAACACCCGTTCATAACCAACATCCAAAAAGTCCGACAGCACGAAGGCAATCGCACGGCGCTTTTGGACCCGGTTGAGGAAGTCGAATGCGCGCTTGAGTGACGTGCCGCGTGCGGCGCGCTTTGCGTGCAACACTTCTCGGATAATTCTCAAGGCCTGCAAACGCCCCTTGCGCGGCGGCAGATAGCGCTCGATCCGGTCCGTGAACAGAACGAGCCCCACCTTGTCGCCGTTGCTCACGGCGCTGAAGGCCAGACACGCGGCGACTTCCGCCGCGAGCTCACGCTTGCTCTGCTGGCCGGAGATCAGCTCCCCGGAGGCGCTCACGTCGACGGCTAGGAGCACTCCGAGTTCCCGCTCTTCCCTAAACTCCTTGACGTACGGAGCATCCATGCGGGCGGTGACGTTCCAGTCGATGAAACGTACATCATCCCCAGCGTTGTAGGCGCGAACGGATTCAAAATCCATGCCGCGGCCTTTGAATACCGAACGGTACGCCCCCGCCAGGTATTCCTCCGCGAGATGCCATATGCGAATCTCTATATGCCGAATGCGCTTCAGATATTCTGCGGGGATCACTGATGAACACCTCTCGCGTGCTTGCGGTCTGGGCGACCAAACCACCCGCCCTCTCCGGAGGGCTTCCCCGGATGTGGACCCCTTACGGGACGGGCAATAGCCCCAATAGTGTGCTCACGATCGTCTCCGCGCCCGTGGCCTCCGCCTCCGCCTCAAACGTCGTGATCACACGATGTCTCAGCACATCGAGCGCGAGATCCTTGACGTCCTGCGGGGTTACATACGCACGGCCGTCCAGCAGCGCGTGAGCCTTCGTGGCCAGCGTCAGATTGATCGTCGCGCGGGGCGATGCCCCATAGCGCACCATCCCGGCCAGCTCCTTCTTGTAGGCAGCGGCATCACGCGTCGCCAGGACTATACTCAGGATGTAATCCTCGACTTTCTCATCGACGTAGATCTCGTCCACCAGTTCTCGTAGCGCTATCACCTCACTGCCGCTCAATACTGCTTCGATATCGGTGCGCGGATGACTCCTCGCCATGCGGCGCACGATCTCCTTTTCCTCGAGCGCTGCGGGGTAGTCGATCACTATCTTCAACATGAAACGATCCACTTGCGCTTCGGGCAACGGATAGGTGCCTTCCTGATCAATCGGGTTCTCCGTCGCCAGCACCAGGAATGGCTCAGGCAACCGATACGTCGTGTCCCCGATAGTGACCTGGTGCTCCTGCATCGCCTCGAGCAGGGCGCTCTGTACCTTGGCCGGTGCGCGGTTGATCTCGTCCGCCAGCACAATGTTCGCAAAGACCGGACCCATGCGCGTCGTGTAGCTACCTTGCTGGGGGTTATAGACTAGGTTGCCGACCAGGTCCGCGGGGAGTAGATCCGGCGTGAACTGAATGCGCTGAAACTTGACGTGTAACGCTGCCGCCAGCGCCTTCACCGCAGTGGTCTTCGCCAGGCCCGGTACTCCCTCCAGCAGAACATGGCCGTTGGAAAGCAGACCGATCAGCAATCGATCGACCAGCTGCTGCTGGCCCACCAACACCTTGCCGATCTCCTGGCGAACACGGCCGAGCTTCTGCGTGCTTTGCTGTATAGCCTCTGCAAGCTCGGCGCGAGGCGCGATCGCCGATGGCGAAACCACGGAACGAAGAGAAGGTCCGCTCGAATTCATGTCTGGAAGCCTCTGTGCACGGGTCGTCCGAATTCGTGGGTCATGATCGAGGCGGCACTCTGGCAACCGACGGAAGCACGATGACGCGCGAGGCACGGCCTGCCCCGAGGTAGCCTCTGGCCAAGGTGGTGAGGTCATCCTCGCCGATAGCTTCTACATCCGCGAGACGGGTGCGCGCCCAGTCCAAGGTCTCCGGCTTCTCCTGCGCTCGCGACAGCACAGTCAGCCAATAGCCGTTGCTGCGGCTACTCTCCCGGAGCCCCGCCAGCATGGGATTCTTTGCCCGCGCCAGCTCGTCGCCGGTGATGCCCTTCCGGCTCAAATCGTCGCCGGCATCTATGATGGCTGTAGCTATCATGTCTGCCTTCACCGGATCGACTGTCGCGGTGGCCGTCAGATACCCGTAACCGGGAAATACGTCGCTCGCCGCGCCACCGACGGAAGGTGTATAAGTGCCCCCGAGCTGCTCTCGGATTCTGATTCGGAGGCGATCGTTCAGAACTGCGCCGAGCAATATCAGGCGGCGACTGCGCCGAACATCCATCCCATCCGTCGTGGGCCAATAGACGGCGACCACTCCCTGTGAGTCCTCGGTCGCCACGCGGTACTCTTCCTTGAATGGCTTTACCGGAAACGATAGCTTGCGGCGTTGGTCTAGATCCCGCGGCGCGCCCCGCTCCGGCAACGTGCCGAGCGTCCGGGCAACGGCGGCGATAGTCGCCTCGATATTGATATCTCCAACGATGGCAATTTCCATTGGCCCATGAGCCAATTCCGGGCTGAGCCACGCCTTGATGTCGTCTAGCGTATAGCTGAGCATGGTGGATCTCAGTGGCTGCACGAACCGCGCGTCACCGTCCGCGAGGATGCCGGCCACCTCCTTTGCGAACGGCCCATTCAATGCATGTTCCTGCACGTCGTAGGATGCCTCAATGCTGCGGCGCGCCTGCCACAGCGCCTCCGGGCGATAGCCGGGATCGGTGATCAACGCGGTGATCATTTGTAGCGTCAGTAGTAGATCTGGCCGATTCGTCCCGCCGCCGAACGTAAGTGCGTCAGCTCCCACTTGGAACTCGACGTTGACACTTCGCCCGGCCAGTAGGCGGGATATCTCATCCACGCTGTGCTTTCCAAGGCCCCCCCGCGCGAAGGTCATGCCGGCGAAGGTCCCCAACCCCGCTCGACCCTCCGGCTGCCCCAACCGACCCGATCCCACTCGCACGGAGACGCCGATTTGGTTGGCGTCGAAGTCCGTCCTCTTTAGGTTGAGCCGTACCCCATTCGCAAACGTCAGCTCAGTCACGTCGAGATCGGCAACGTGCTCACGCCGCACGATCTGTCCGAGAGCGCCGAAATCCGTATAGGCCCAGGAGGAAGTGGCCGCCGTTGGCGTCTCGGAGTAGGGAACCGCAGCGGCGTTTCGATAGGCCGCAGCAATGGCGGCCTGCGCATCGCCGTCGATGGTCGCGTTGCCCGCGACCACGACATGCCGCCCCCCAACCGCCCACGCCTCGCGAAACGCCGCGGCACATTGCGCCGGCGTAATTTTCTCCAGCGCGGGCTTAATGAGCGCAAGGCTGTCCTCTGGAGCCAGGAGTACCGTGCGATGCTGAATGCTGCCAACGATCGAGTCGGCCAGCGGACCAGATGGACGTGTCGCTGAATCCTTCACGCCCTCTTCCATCTGGTGAATTGCATTCGCCACCTCCTCCTGCAGTTCCTCCGGTCGGAAGCCGCCGTCAAAGGCGCGGCGCAGCTCGTGGTCGATCGTCTCGAGCGAGGCCTGCCACTGATCTGCCCTGGATGTGGCCTGAATCAGTACTTCACGGATGTACCCGAACGCATCTGCGGCGCTCGCCGCGGCACCGAGGAAGGGCGCCGACTCTTTGCTGGCCACTTGTTGCAGGCGGCGATTCATCATCGCCACCGCGAGATCACGAGGCAGGTATTTGAGTCGATTGGCGGCGGTATCCCGCTCCCGGTGAGTCGTCGCGAGGGCCATGACTGTCACTTGGGTCGTCGAGGCCTCGGGTTCGTGGTCATAAAAGACATCCACCTCCCCTTCGCTGACCTTCGGGAGCGGGCCGATCGTCGGTTCCCCTTTCGCCGGCGCGCGTGCCGTCAGCCGGGTAAATCTGTCCGTGATCATCCTCTCCAGCACCACGGGGTCGAAATCGCCAACCGCAACCACCGTCATTCGATCAGGCCGATACCACGTGTCATAGAAATCGACGAACTGCGCGCGATTCGCTCCTTCAACTACCGAAGTGAGCCCGATGGGGTCGCGCGTTGCGAGCAACGTGCCGGGGTACAGGTGATTCCAAAGTCTCTCCGCCATGCGCGCTGACACGGAGTCATGCGCACGTTTCTCGCTCAAGATGATGCCGCGCTCCTTCGCAATTTTTTCCGGCGACAGCTCAAGATAAGCCGCGTAGTCTTGAAAGATGTCGATACCGATGGCCAGCATCGTGGGAGTTGTGTCGGGCAGCTCGAGCTGATACACGGTGTGTTCGAATGTGGTACTGGCGTTGACGTCCTGAACGAAGCTCATCCCCATGCGCTGCAGCGTCTCGACGAGGCGCCCGGACGGAAAGTGCTTGCTGCCATTGAAGGCGAGGTGCTCGAGAAAGTGCGCTAAGCCTCGCTGCTCCTCGGCCTCGTCAAATGAACCTGCATCGACCAGCAGTCGAAGCGACGCCCGCCCTGCCGGTTCTCGATTCTTCACTATGACGTATCGGACTCCGTTCGGCAGCCTGCCGAAATGCAGCGCGGGGTCAGGCTTGAGGTCGCTGTCATCCTGCGGGAACCGGACCGCCGCCTGAGCGAGCACGACGAATAGACAAAGAAGTCCGGCCGCAAGCCAGCGGGAATAGCGGCTCAGCAACGGGCGAATTGGAAAGCTGGGGAGGACCGAGCAGGTCCTCTGCGCGCAAGTAGTCGAAGATGTCACGGGATTGGGTCTACCTTACGATCAAACCGTCGAGGTCGGCCGCCGACACGGAAAACCCAATCTGCGCGAGCGCCTGATACAGGGCCAACTCGTTGGCTCGCTTGCTGTCGAAATCCGTACAGGCAAAGACGACCCTCCCCTCGTGGTCCAATAGGACGTTGTCGCGCCCACCCAGGTGAAAGTTCTGATATGCACTACCCTGAATTCCGCGCTCCAGGTCGACGTCGATCGCGATCGGATAACTGAACCGGGACGTGTCCGGCATCCAGTTCCGCATCATTTCGGTTGTCACATCAGGCGTCACGTACTTGCCGCCGACCAGCGCCACCACCTCCAGTCCCTGACTCGCGTACTTGTCGCGGACCGCCTGCATGACGCGCATCTGGGCGAGATAGGCATCCGGGCCTTGATCTCCCATACCGCGCGTGCCGTCGAGTGTCGTCACCAGTAGACCTCGCTTTCCCTTCAGCAACTCCTTGAGCTTGAGAGTTCCTCCCTTCTCGAGCGGCAGTTCGAAGTCAGGCGCCGGTTGGCCCAACCTAACCGGATCGGATTGCTGTACGGGGAACTGCTTTGGGGCGGCATACGCGAAACTGCTGGGAGCGAGGGCAGGGTTCTCCTGGTAATTGCGATACTTGGTCGTCACCGTGCGCCCATCGGCCGGCGTGGCGATGATGATCATGATCCAGTCATCACGCAAATAGAAAAGCTGCTCCATTTGCTGCGTACGCGAGGTGTACCGCACGCGCACGAGCTGCATCGTCATCCCCTCGACCGTCTTCTCACCTTCATAGCGAGTCGTTACGTACTTGTCGTACGCACTCTTGTTGACGTCGAAGAGACTGACGGAGTTTCCCCAAAAGGGATCCGTAGGGTCGAAACCGAGCACAGGCTTGAAAAAGAATTGAACCAGCGGCGTTACCCCTGAATAAAAATTCTCCGCGTGGAATGGCTGCTGATAGGCGATGTAGTTCTGGCGATCGAGGCTCCACACCCTTTGCCCATCGGACAAGCTGACGACCTGACGCCGATCGTGTTTGGATACATCCTCGTAGCGAAAACGATTCGGTCGCTCTAGCGTAATGAGATACTGGCGCCGAAAAGGCACCTGCTCGCCTGCGCCTGGGGACACGAAGCCTTCCACTTTCAGGGAATGCATTCGCTTTAGCTTGGCCGCCGCTGCATTCAGCAAAGCCTCGGCCTTTCCGTCATGGGCGGACTCTCGGCCGGCAGACTGCGAAAATGCTGCCGTGCTTCCGAAGAGAAGGCCGCCCAGGAGTAAACCGGTGATTAGCGTTCGCATGCGGCGATGACCCTCTGGGCTACTTGGTTGGCGGCGGTGAGGAGGCACTGGCGGAGGCCGGTGGCTCAGGTAGTGTCGCCAACCCGGAGACCTCGGGCCCGCCCTTTAGGTGCTCGTCGAGCCAAACGAAGATGCGCCGTTGGAAGTCATCGCCGATCGGCTTGTTGTACACCGCCCGTACCACCGGTGTACCGGTCGGAAGCAGAGCGGAAAATGACTCGTCCGCGAATGGATTAGCCCCGGATCCACCGCCCGACTCACCGTCGATGATCAACAACGGCGTGCGTACCTTTTTGAAATACGTGATCGGCGAGGACTCCAAATAGCGCGGTGGGTTGTCGATGAAGTTAACCCCCATTCCATAGAGATTGCGCACGAGATCCGGATCCCCCAGCAGAGCGTACGCTGAAAGATCGCCCGGTGACCCGACGCTGATTGCGGCCTGAAAGCGGTCGAGCCTGCCGATTAGCCCTTGAACGACATAACCCCGCTGTCTATCACCGAAGAGCGCCAACCTGGCCGGGTCGACGAGGCCTGTTGCGACCGCCGCATCCATCGCGGCATCGCATGCCTCGGTGGCCAGCTTCAACGGATCGACAAACGGGCTTCCCGAGGGGTCGCGCGGAATGTCGAACACCAGCACCGCATAGCCCTGGTTCGTCCATTGCTCCAACGATTCCACCGCCGGATGGCTGATATCACGACCCCACCCACGCCATTCGAACAGTACGCTTGGCGATAGTCTTGGAATGATGATCAACGGGATGGGCGTGCCTCGCTCTGCGCCGGGCGGAAGCTGTAGACGGGCGTAGCCTAACCGTCCGCCGACCGTGACGAACTGAAGCAGCCTCTTCTCCGGCCACGAGAATCCAGCGAGACTGGACTCAAAGTCGCTGAGCTGTCGCGGGAGACTTGGTGCTGCCAGTGAGAGATCGGCAAATTGTGCCGTTCCATCCGGCGGCGTTTCGACAAAAAGAAGTCGGTCTTCGCCCGAACGCACTTCAGCCTGACTGATCTGACCTTTACCGCCGTAGATGGGGTCCAATTGGCCCCGCTCAAAGTCGAACCACGCCACTCCGTCGGTCATCGTCTTTGCTTCGCTTGTCTCGACAAGGACCTGCGATTCGCGGGCGAATGCCAGACCAGGGCGACCGACTTGGCTAACCACGCGGACAATTCCGGGGCCCTGCGTCGGAGTTCTGTCGACCGGATGTGATCCGCCTTCGACTGGAACCGACCAGAGCTGCCCGCGAGTTGTCGTCACTAGCACGCGCCGGCCGTCGGCGGTCCAGAGCGGCCCCGTCGTGCCGCTGAAGTCCGGACTTCCAGAAATGGGTTCTTCCGGCACGCGCCATGGTGAAGTCTTGAGCGCCTGGGCAACCTCGTCCCCAGCGGTGAGATTGACGAGGCTCTTGTTGTGCAGATCGTAGAGCCAGGCGTCCGATACGTTGCGATCGATCGCCCCAAGGAACGCAAATCGTGTGCTGTCGGGCGACCACGTGGGATCCAAGAAAGGTATGGAATCCACCTGCGCCCCCGTCAAGTCGCGCAGGAGGGGTTCGATTCGCCGACCCCGATGATCGAACCAGCCGGCGTTGCGCTCGGCTTCCTTGGCCTGTATGAGATCAATCGGGGGCAGATCGGTTAGCGGCGGCAAAGTGGCCAGATAGACATCCGCCGCACTCAGCTGGACACCGGCCCTCTGGCCGAACTTTCGCTGAGCAAGCAGAATGTGCCGTTGGTCCGGTGAGAACCCCACGAACTCAACATCGTTCCCGGTGAGTACGCGGCGCAGCACGTGGTTCTTGAAATCGTAAAATACGATGAAATCCCGCTGTTGCTGCGCCACTGCTCCCGGATAGGCCTGCGGAACTAATTGCGTCGGCGGGCGCTTTGGCTGGTAGCGCTCCGATACTCGCAGCGTCACGTTTAGATTCTCGGTCGCCGGATTGTCGTCCTCCGGACGCGCCCTGGGTCGCTGCAACCGGTAACCCAGCTTCAGATAGACGCCGGTGCCGTTGTCAGCCCATGTCAGCGCCTGGATGTCCCAAAAGTCCTTTGGGATCTCAGCCAACACCTCCGCGCTCCGCCGAGTCTCCATGTCGGCCAGCCCGATGCGCGGCTTGCCGTTCACAGACGCAGGCGCGACGAGTTTGCCACCGACCGGCGCGAGAGCAATCTGTGACCAATCGCCTCTGCTCCACCAGAACCAGTAACGCCCGGTGACGTCTTCGTCTGCGTCGCCATTCAGGGCATCGAAGGCGAAAGTCTTCCAGTCCGGCAGGCTCGCGAAGCGGTCCCCTTTTTCATTGAAGAGGACAAAGCGGCCCGATGGCGAAAGGGCAAACGATCGGGCGAGGTAACTATCCGTCGTCATGAGATCCACAGAATTCGCCCAGCGCTGGGCGGCGTACGCGCCCGAAGGCGCCCAGGCCCCGATGAACGATGCGACGGCACACAGGCTCCATGCAGTATGCATTGCGCGCAGTAGTCGTCGCCGTCCCTCCGTCGACACCTAGAATGCCTTCTTCAGCGATAGGTAGTAGACGCCCATGCGCGGGTCGCCATATTGGCTGTAGTAGCCCCTCGAGTTAGAGGCATCGAACGCCGGCTTCGTATTGAATACATTGTGGGCGCCAATCTGTAGCGCCAGGTGATCCAGGGCACTCTTCCATCCACTATCCGCATAGTTGCCCGTACGTCCGAACTCATAGGTGCCCTGCACGTCGTGATAGAGCTGTGCCGCGACGAACTCGCTGCCCTCTGCGACCTTGTAAAAGTCATAGATCCGGTAGTGACTGTAGAACCGCGTGCTCCAACTCGCGGACCACGGCCCACGGCGCCACAACATACCCCCGGCGCCTTGGAACTTGGCGAGGCTGCTCCGATTCAGACCGGATCCGATGTACTCAAAGACGGGCGAGTCGAAGGTAAATTGCTGACGCTGATGTTGGATCGTGTTGCCGTTCACGTACATGCTCCAGTCGCCGATGGTGCTGGAGAATTCGTAGTTGGCCGCTAAGTTGTAGCTAATATTTTCCGTATGAAAGAGGTTTACCCACGTCGTATTGACCGTCTGTATCGGTCCGACGCCGTACGGATCCCCAGGCGGAACGGGACCTCGGACCACTCGACCTGGGAACGCGGTCTCGCTGTTGACAATCGTCTGGGAATCGACAACGGCGATCTCGTTGTGCTTGACGATTCGCGCATAGTCCAATGAGACACGCAGCCCACGCACGGCGGTCGGTTCGAAAACCACGCCGAAATTATAGCTCAGCGAGTTCTCCGGCTGCAGTGCAGGGTTGCCGCCGGAGATGTTTCCAATCTGAGTGAACTCGCCCCCACGCTTCGGATCCGTGATGAAATCTGGAGGCCACTCACCGAAAATCGGCCGCAAGGCGGGCGGTACCGGGCTAACCGGCTGTTGCAGTTCATTGAACGTGGGCGGCAAAAATCCTTTCGCGAAGCTGGCGCGGAGCATCAGCGAGGCAACGGGTCGGTAGCGCACGCCAAACGTCGAATTGGCCGACGTGTAGGTAGTCGTCGAGCCGCCATCCGCCTGCTCAATAGTCGTCGTGTCGTTGGGGTTTGCGGCGGATGTCGTCCTCGCGTTCGTGAAGTGGCGCGTATCAGCCGTGAAACGATCGATGCGGCCGGCCAATTGGAAGTCCAGCTGACGCACGAACGGAACCGCGTTCCGGCCGGATATGATCGGCGCGTCGAGCTCGGCATAGCCGCTCAGACTGTTCTGATGGCGTTGAGCGGAAATGGAAATGCTGTCGCTGTTGGGATACTTGTATTCCGCGCGTCCGTTGCCGCTTCTCTCCTCGCGGAATGCTGTGCCGGCAGACAGCGTTAGTGGCCCGCCCGGTAGTTCCCAAACCGACCCCGCGGTTCGAAAGGAGGGCTCAATGGAATACGAGTCTATGGTTCCGGTCAACGCCCCTGAATAGGGCGAAAGGTCGATCGGGTGGGCCAGTAGATCCTTGAAGATATCGAGCTTCCCGCTATTGACATCGTTGGCGAGCGACGCGATATCGAGCGAGCCGCCGCCGTACTTCGACTTCGAGTCGGCGTAGGCAACCTCGCCTTCGATGATCCACTCGTATGGTAGTTTCAGCTTGAACCCGACGAGTGCCCGTACTTGGTCGTTGGCATTCGACGCGCCAGGGAGGCTTGAATTTGTCGGCGCGAAGACATTGACGTTGGTTCCGAACGGGTTGGACGGCGCCGTGCTGTATACAAAGGCGCTGATGAAGCCGGGGTTGTAGTCGGCGACTGCCTCGTTCTTGCTGCCTGTGAACTGAACAAACGCTTCCAGATTCGGCGTAAATTCGCGCCGAACGTTCAGGTCGAGAGCCTGCGTCTTCGTGCGCGCACCAAGAGGCGATTCCAGCCCTGTCTGCTGCGCATTGTCCGGCGGGTTGAGGTTGTAGCTCCCCGCGACGGGAAGGAACGGCGCCAAGCCTCCCCCGCCGGCGTACCCCGAAGGTACGTGCGTGATCGGGGAGCTACCCGGGCCGAACAGTCCACCGTCAGTGCATACGAACTGGTTGTTTACAAGATTGCACGTCGGTTGACCGGCGATATTAGCGGTTGTCCCGAACGGCACATTTTGCGGGCTGTTCGGAACCAGTGTGGGATCATTCTTCCACGCGCGGTCACGGTAGCCCTCAAAGAAATCAAGTCGGTCCTTGATCCGCAGCGGCTTCTCGTCGTTGTAAGAGAGACTCAGCGTCACGTGCGTCTTCCCGCCCTCCAACGACGTCCCGCCGATGAAAGAGAAGTTCCGAGCCGGAGCTGTGGGCTGAAAAGTGTTCTGGTCGAGAATCTTGATCTCAGCACCCTGGTAGTTCGTCCGTAGAACGATGTTGATAACACCGCCGACAGCGCTGGCGCCGTAAATCGCCGAGGCCGATGTTGGAAGAAGTTCGATGTGATCAATGGCCGCGAGTGGAATGCCGGTTATGTCCGGCTGAGCCAGATTACCGTTGGAGCCAGCGATACCGACCCCTGGGATGCGTCGACCATTGACCAGGATGAGGGTCTGGTCCGAGCCGAGGCCGCTCAGATCGAATTGGCTGCGGTTGTTCGCGTTGAATTGACTCGGACTGTTGGAGTTGACGATGTTCTCTCGATTGAGCCCCCCTGCTTGAACGTTCGTCGTCACATATCGGCGGAAGAAATCGTTGATATCCGTCGCGCCGGATTGCTCGATGGTTTTGCTATCGATGATGACATAGGGCTGAACGTCGTCCTGCGTGCGTGGCCGGTCATTGTTCTGGGCTGGGTCATATCGCAGCAGTTTCGTTCCGTTGACAATGACCGTGGCCAGCGGCGCTCCGGCTGCCAAATTCTGATCTGACTTGCCGGTGCTCGACTGTACTGAACCACCGGCACTGATCGGCTGAATGGCGATCGTGCCATCGGCGGCGCTCGCGAAGGTAAGACCGGTGCCCTTGAGGAGCCGCCCGAGTGCGTCCGTGGACGACATATAGCCGCGCACCGATGCGCCCTTCTTTCCTACCATGAGCGGCGTCGGCGCTACGATGGCCAGGCCGGACTGCGTACCGAAGTCCTTCAATGCATCGGCGAGCGGCCGTTTTCTAATGTGGAAGTGCTTGAGCTCGATCTTCGGACTCGCCACAGGCGGTTCGGACTGCGCCAAGTGCGTAGGTGAGCCATCCGATTTACCTCCGGCGCCCGATGACCCCGAAGACTCCGTGCTGCTCACCAGCGCGACGGCATGGTCACCGACGTAGCGATGATCCAATCCCGTTCCCGCGAGCAGGTTATTCAACGCCTGCTCAGTGGGGATGCTGCCGCTCACGGGATTGAGTTTCTTGCCCTTCAAATCGTCGGCGGAGGCGAGAATCTGGATTCCCGATTGCATGCCGAATGCGCGAATGGCACTCGCTGAGTCTTCGGTAGACACGTTGAACGCGTGCACTTCCTGCGCGGCCGCCGGCAGGGGCGTGGCGGCGGCAAGCAGTGATGCAAGTATGAGTGCGCTCATCGGTTCGCTGATGCGTAGGCTCGACGTCGTCATTGTCCCATCCCTTAAGCGCGTGTACGCGCGTTTTGCTGCGGCACCGGTGCAGTCGGTTTGGCGCCGCAAGGGGTGAGATGAACGAGTGGGGCTTTCCCCCTAACGAGGGATCAGTGCAGTGTAGGGGCAGCCGTCGGTTCGAGCCGGATGACATCGCCATCGGGAACCGCGCGCGCCTTGAGCACCGCGGCGGCTGTTGCCGAAAAACCCTCCAGATCAGTGGCGCGAAATACGCCGACGATCGGCTTTGCGCCGAGCAGCGGATCGTCGATGACGATTTGGCGTCGATTGTGGCGATTGATCTCAGCAACGGCAGTCTGCAGCGAATCCCCGTCGAATGACACCATCCCTTCGCGCCAGGCAAGCTGCCGATTGACCGCAGCGATGGCAATGGGCTCAATCTCAGGCGCGCGGGTGCGCCTGATCACGATTCGCTCGTTGGCTGCCACGCGCTGCACCGGAGGACGCGGCGCAGCGGGCGCGACCGGGCCAGAGCCCGCCGCCGTGGTCCGATCTGACACCTCCACCACGCCCTCGGTGACCGTTACATCCACTTGGCTTGGCTCAACTCGCACCGCAAACGCGGTGCCGACCGCGCGCACGGCGGTATCGTTCGCCCGCACAATGAATGGCCGCGCTTTGTCGTGCGCGACTTCAAAGAGCGCTTCGCCGCGAATCAAACGAATCTCGCGCTGCTGCATCGAGAGTTGTACCGCCACTTCTGTGTCGGTGTTGAGCAGCATCGTTGAGCCATCGGCGAGCGCGATGCGCCGCACCTCGCCAATGCCACTCGTGTAGCGATCCTTCCCTCCCCGCAGAACCCTCCACGACAAGCCAGCGCCTACGATCGCGATCGCAGCGACACTGGCGGCCAGCAATTGGCGGCGGGATATCGAGGTCATCGAGGAGCCGTGTTGCGGCAGAGAGGACGTGATCGTAGGAGGGGCATGCATCCAGAGGGCGCGCTGCACTGCACCGTCATTGTCGCCAGCTGGTGGGGCAGGCGACGTCGGGGCGGCCGACGGTGCGGTGTCGTCTACGGCAGGTCCATGTAGCGCCGCGAGTCGATCCAGATCCACCCATTGCGCGCGGGCGCGCACGTACGCCCCGCGATGGCGCGAATCTGCATTCAGCCAGGATTCGAGCATTTGCTGCTCGTCCGGATTTAAGGGGCCGGCATCGGCGCGCACCGCCCACCGAGCGGCGAGTTCACTAATCGTGTCCACGATCTGTATCCTCAGCGAGCTGCGCCAAGGATTCCGAATGCGCTGACTCAGCGGCCGGCACGCTCGCAGCCAGCATCTCGCCAATGCGCGCCAGCGCCCGAGTCAGGTGGTTCTCCACTGTTTTTTCACTCAAACCCATACGCTGTGCGATATCCCGCTGTGACAAATCCTCGAACTTGCGAAACTCAAACACCCGCCGGCACTGGATGGGAAGCAGCGCCACAATGGCGCGCAAGCGCGCCAATTCCTGGCGAGCCCCCACCAGCCGATCGGGGCCCGGCTCGTCACTGATGAGGTTTAAGGAGTCAATCTCCCCCAACAGCTCAATCGGCACGATGCGACTGCGTCGGGCATATTCGGCCAGTAGGTGTCTGACGGTCGCGTACAGGTATGCGCGCCCGTTGCGAATAGTCGAGAAATCGGCCTCCCAGATGCGCGCGAAGCCCTCTTGGACCAAATCATCGATATCGTTCGAGCTCAGCGCCCCCAGACGCCTTCGCAGCCAACCCCGCAGCTCCGCCTCATGGGGCAAGATGTGTGCAGCAATCCACCGGTAGCGGGCAGGCTCATCCATTGCCTTAGCATAGTGAAGATTTCGTGACACGCAACCTTTGTCGTTGGGTCGGCTCGGCGGCGGTTCCGCGCTCGGCATGTTCGCGAGAAGCGGAATATATTTCACGTTCGGGGTGCGCGCGAAGGTATTTCCATAGTGAAGTTGCGCCACCGCCCGCGTCGTGTCGGCAGTGAAATCGATCAACGAATCCGGCAGTCCCAGGCGGCGGGCGGCGGGGTCCGGGGACGACGTTGGGTGCACGAAGACGACAGCTCCGCGCCTTTCCAACTCGTCGAAGAGGGGCCGGAATCGCGCATCGCCAAGATGGATGCCGCGCGCGTTGGAGAAAAGTACGACACCATCCAGCTTGAGAACATCCAGACCGTATTCCAGCGCGTGCAACGCACCGTCGACATCGGGCAACGGTAGTGCGGCGAAGCCGCCGAAGCGGTCGGGACGTTCGTGGATCAGCTCTGCCGACAGTTCGTTCACGCGGCGGGCAAGATCGCGGGCGGCGGAATCATCGCCCATGTGGACGCCAGGCGTGCTGATGTAGGTGATCGCGACGTCGATCTCTGCGTCATCCATGTAAGATAAAGTGGACTCCTTCGACCATGGCGCGGGCAAGATGCCGCCGACAGGGCTGTGTGCGTCGTTCGTTGCGCGCCAGAAGACGTCCGGAAGAATGTGGTGATGAACGTCGACAGTGAAGGACATGCTCTCATTCCTTCATCATCTGGCGACCGTGATCAATCCGGCGGCGCGGCCGCCGATCATAAAGGCAGGAGCATTGGTCGGCCCCGAAATGATCGACGGCATGACGGATGCGTCCGCCACGCGCAGGCCGCGAAGGCCGTGGACACGAAGCTCGCTGTCTACTACGGCATCGGCGCCAGTGCCGATCCTCGCGGTACCCACCGGGTGACCGAAACTCGCTGCCGCAGTCCGCGCGAGGTCGATCAGGTCCTGTCGGTTGGTGGCTTTGGGACCTGGTACAACCTCTGCTTCACGGACGCTGTCGAGTGCAGCCTTGCTGCCCAGCTCGCGGGCCAATTCGATCGCCCGCACAATGGCAGCAAGATCGCGGTCGGTGCCGAGATGATTGCCTTCGATGATGGGCGCATGGCGCCAATCCGCGCTGGCAAGCCGAACATGGCCACGGCTGGTTGGTTGAACGAGGGCCGGCGCGATCGGCAGCTTCCAGAACAGTATCGTTGTTGTCCACGCTTGCGAGGATCCGGGATAAACCACGTTCTACAGCACTGGCACTTGCGTCTCCGCCGTCTGGGTCGCGCCATATGATCCGCTCCGCGTAACGGAGCGGATCATGCACCTTGCTCTTCCGAGACTCGTGGCTGATTATCCGGTCAATAATCAGCGAACAGACGCTCGATCGCCGGTGCATCGCCAGACTCCCTCGCGGACTGACGGAATAATCTGCTCGCAGCGGTATCCCGCCGAAGCTCTGTGAAGACCTTGTGCTCGACCCCCCCCTGTTTGCACGTCAAACCGCCTGCGAGGACGTCAACGTCGCCAAAGCGATGTTCGCTATGACTTCGCAAGTCGCGAGCTTAATTGCATCGCTGACTTTACCGCAGGTCAGGTCTATTGCCGCCGGCGATGCCCAGCAACTTCGCGTCCGCTGCGACAGCGACCCAGAGTTCTGGGGCGACCTGCTCGTCGCCTGTCGGGCGGGCGATGAACAAGCTATGGCCGCGGTGCGTCGCCAGGGCAAGCTACTTTTCTGCGGACAAATCGTTCAAGACCCAAAATAGTAGGCCATCCGGAGGCGCAAAAAGGCCTTCCCCGCGCCGGTAGCATGGCTAGCGGTCCTGCAGGAGACATAAGGCGCCACGTTCGTAGATGTGGCCTCACCCAAATAGAATGCGCGAGCCCGCCAATCCCCTACCTGTACCCCAAAGGCAACCTCGACTGTAGCGCCCGGTTGCATTAGTCAACGATTCTAGCGATTCTTATGCGGTGAACAACCGTGCGGGTAACATCTCTGCGGACGACCTAGAGAACAGTAAGCGGCCTCTGGACAGTGGATCGAAACCGCTGTTCGAGGCTGCCTTCCGTGCGCATCATGCTTCCCTGATCCGGTTTCTACGTCGTCGAGTCGGCAGCGATGCTGATGCCCGCGACATTGCGCAGGACGCTTACTTGCGTCTGTTGAGGTATCGCGAGAACCAGAACGCGGATTCCCTCAAGGCGTTGGTTTTTCGCATCGCGACTAATCTCGTAGGCATGCGCGCGCGCACCGCACGCGCGCATCGCTGGAGCAGCCACCGACCGCTGGACGAAGAGCTTGAGCTGCCGGCCAACGATCCGTCACCCGAGCAATGTCTCTGCGCAGAACAGCAACTCGATCGGCTGATGGAAGTTATAAAGCGCCTGCCCACGAAGTGTCAGCAAGTCTTCGTGTTGAGCCGCTTCCACGACATGAACTATTCAGAGATTGCGGTCCGTTGCGGCATTAGCGTCAAGATGGTGGAAAAGCACATAACCAAAGCGCTCGAAATCTGCCGCACCGAGGTGGGTGACGACTCGCCGTGAGCATTTATAGATCTGCAATGCAGAGAAAATCTCCAAATTCCGATCGGCTGGTAGAAGCAGAGCGCTGGTGTGCGCGCTTGATGGCGGCAGATTGCACCGCCTCGGAGCGCATGGAATTCACGCGTTGGCGGGCCACACCAGAGAATGCCGCAGCTTACGATGCGACGATGAGACTGTGGCAATCCTTAGGCAAACTCGCCGGACGCCCTGACCTGGAACAGCTGTCGCAGCAGATTCTTGGCGACACGGCGCCAGGACCCGCGCGCGGGCGCCGGTTTGCCATCGCTGCCTCGATTGTCCTTGTTCTGCTCGGCGGCGGCATTTTTCTTGCCGTTCAGAACCGAGAAATACCCGCCGTCGTTTACGCCACGAAGCCGGGCGAACGCAGCACCGTCAAACTCGCCGACGGCTCACAACTGGTGTTGAATTACGCAACCGAGCTGGAAGTCCGGCTAGGCAAGGACATGCGCCTGCTGACGCTGCGCAGAGGCGAGGCGTTCTTCACCGTGGCGCATGATAAGACCCGTCCGTTCAAGGTCGCGGCAGGCGATGGCGAAGTGACGGCGCTGGGCACGCGTTTTGACGTTCGGAAGGATGCCGAAGAGGTTGCGGTTACGCTCGTGGAAGGGCGCGTCGCCCTGGATCGCCCCGAGCAGAAGGGGCATGTCGAGCTTCAGCCCGGTGACCGGGTTCGATTCACTGTAACCGCACCCGACCTGCTGCGGCGTAAAGTCGATGCCGAGGTCGTCGCGAGCTGGACCACCGGGCGCCTGCGATTTCGGGCGACTCCGCTCGCCGAAGCGCTCGATGAAGTCAACCGTTATTCGACCACCCAGATCCGCATTGTCGATCCATCGCTCACCGATATTCCCATCAGCGGTACGTTCGAGATCGGCGACAGTGCTTCCGTCGTCGCGGCGCTCAAGGCGCTTCTGCCCATCCAGGTGGGGAAGGTGCAAGACGGACAAGTCCAGCTCCAACATCGATAGCAAATAGTCCCAAAGCCTTTTTTCCATCGGAGGTAGGGGGTTGCCGTGGTGTGGCATTTCACCCCTATAGCCGCCCGTGGCTCCCTTTTTGACAGGGGTAGACGACAAGGGCTGGGCAAATGCAATAAATACGAAGGGGAGTTGCACCGATGTTGGCATTCGTCCGAAAAGTTACCGGCATGGTCCACCAGCGGTGGGTATTGACCTTAAAGCTCAGGCCCTTAGCGTTTCTGTGTCTTTTCTCTTGCCTATTGGGTGGCGCTGCCTTGGCACTCGCCGGAGCACCCGATAAGCCTATCCAATTCAGCCTTCCCGCCGGCGATCTCGCCGATGCACTCGATAAACTCGGTGACCAATCCGGCGTGCAGATCATGTATGAGCCGGCGCTGGCGAAGGGGATCAAGGTGGCCGCGGTCAACGGCACGCTCACCGTTGGCGATGCGCTGAAGCAGTTGCTCGCGCCGAACGGGCTGAGGGCGGATCCGGTAAACGACAAGACAGTGGTAATCAAGCGCGCGGAAGCGAAGAAGGGCTCAAGCAAGCAGGATGTGTCGTCGACACTCAACCGTGACCCTCAGGAGTCTACAGCAGCCCTCGAGGAAATCGTCGTGACTGCACAGAAGAGATCTGAGTCGTTGAGCAAGACGCCATTGGCGATATCGGCGGTATCCCAGGAGCAGCTGTCAGCAGCGGGGGTTCTCAATCTGCAGGATTTGTCGACTCAAGTTCCCAACCTCGAAATTGGCAACGATAGTTTCCTCGGCAATGCCGTTGTTTTGACCATCCGGGGAATCACATCCAATTATTTTGATTATGCCGGCGATCCAGCCGTCGCTACATATTTAGATGGTGTCTATATACCTCGCACACAAGGACTGAATACAGGCTTCTTCGATCTGGAGCGAGTCGAGGTACTACGAGGGCCCCAAGGGACTCTCTATGGGCGTAATACTCTGGGCGGTAACGTCAACATCATTACAGCGGAACCCAAGAATCAATTCGAGGCGTCCGCGGAATTGTCTTACGGAAATTACAATGATGTACAAACCCAGGCGACGGTCAACTTGCCGCTCACCGATACCTTAAGCGTACGCGCAGCCTTTATGACTCATAGAAATGATGGTTACTATGACACACATGGCACCACGGCTCGAAACTACGGCGTATCGGACGATTTCGGCGGGCGGCTCAGCGCGTTGTGGCGGCCCTCCGAGAATTTCAAATGGCGGCTCACGGTAGAGGACTTTGCCAACAAAGGTACCTTTGGAATGTTCATTCAGCTTGGCCCGAACGGGAAGCCGGCCGACGGACTTAGCCCATTCAATCAGCCCATAAACCCCTATCCGGAACCGAGTATGGATCTCGAAACGTTCTCCATCAGGTCTCGAATGGATTGGGAGATTGGTAGTGGGTTTTCCGTGGCGTACGTTGCGGGGTATCAGCATCTCAAAAACGACTATGTGGGTGGGTCTGCCAATTCGCCAGAGACCGCCGGCGTTCTTGCACTGGGTAATGCTTTCTTCGGAAATAATCGCAATGAAAATTATATGCACGAGGTAGATCTTAATTATGACTCCGCCCAATTCAAAAACATCTTAGGCGGCGCATACTTTCACGAGGCGTCGGTCGATCAGCCGATCTATTATCTATTCACTATTCCTTTGGCTTTCCGATCCTTTGTGCCTGATTACGGCCAGCAAGCTTGGGGAATATTCGACCAAGCGACTTACAGCGTCACCGACGCGCTTCGACTTACTGGTGGTCTTCGCTATAGCCACGACGAGAAGCACAACCTTAACGACACCGCTGAGACTTGCGGCGCGAACTCGGCCGCAGCGCTTTTGGCAACATATCCGTTGGTGACCTTGCGGGCGGCCTCTGAATTCGGTGCGCTGCCAGGCTGCGCCCTTACAAATTTAAGCGGACAAGGAACTTGGTCCGGCACCAATTGGAAAGCGGGCGTCGATTACGATCTTAATGCCAATACTCTTGGCTACGTCAGTGTGACCACGGGTTATCAGGAGGGAGGCATAAACGAATCTGCGGGCGGCCCGACCTATGGTCCAGAAAAAGCAATCAGCTACGAAGCGGGAGTAAAGACCCGTCTAATGGATGGTCGATTAAGTGTTAACGCGGACATCTTTCTGGAGAACGTTACTGATCTCCAAGTTGTACAACACGAACTCTACGGCCAAGTGACGACCAACGCAGCGGCCGCGCGCGTCTACGGTATAGAAAACGAGAACCATTGGCTCGTGACTGATAGGGATCGCCTGGATATATCGTTGAATTATTTGAGTGCGAAATTTACCAATTACACGAATGCAATCGACGCGCTCACGGGTGCTGTCTTTCCGTCCCTCGACGGCAATTACCTTCCTAAAGCGCCCGGCTTTTCGGGACGAGTGCGCTACGGCCACGACTTTGATATGGCCGGCGCAGGGACTCTGACGCCGTCGGCTGAAGTTTACTATCAAACAGTAACCTACCTAACCGAGTTTAATCAGCTCACGGATAGAGTGCCGGCGTATTCCCGCACTGGATTAGCGTTAACTTATAAGGACACCACCGGACGTTGGTTGGTAGAGGCCTTTGTGCACAATCTTGAAAATGACTACATTCGAAACGTTGCTTATGCTCTTGCTGGAGTGAACTACGGTATCTATGACGCTCCGAGAACCTTCGGCGTTAGAGCCACCTTCAAATATTAGGCATCAAGAAAAGGGACCTTGGCGGCTTAGCAAGTGGGCTGTGGGTCAAACTATAAAAGTCAGCAGACAAGGAAAAGGATGATCCTGCAACGAAGACGATACGAAAGAATGATGGTTGCGGTGCTGTGTCTAATGTGGAGCATAGTGAATGCCGAGTTCCTGGGGATTAACTACCTGATGCCATTCATCGCGGCGGCCCTTAGGCTCAGCAACATACAAGTTGGGATTCTGGTGTCCGTGTTTTGGGTCCCTTTTGCGCTTTCTAGCTATTTGTCGGGTGTATTGACGGATCAACTCGGAAAAAGAAAGAAGGTCCTGATATGCGTCTTGCTCGTGTTTTCACTTTCGTCTTTTCTATCCGGGTTGGCGAATTCTTTCGCCGCGCTACTCGCAGCACGATTAGCCATGGGATTCCTGGAGGGGCCAATTCTTCCACTTGCACAATCAATTGTTGCCCTGGAGATGCCAATTGAACGACGGGCGATGAACATGGGAATTGTACAAAGTGTGGGACCCGGGCTCATTGCGGGACTTCTCGCACCATTGTTGCTTGTCCCTCTCGCAGTCCGTTACGGGTGGCGGTCCGGCTTCTTTGTTGTCGTCATTCCAGGATTGATATGCGCCGGCCTGCTTGCGTATCTCTTTCAGGAACCACGGCCAAATTCATCCTCAGTCGGGCACACCGATGTTGGGCGGTCCGAGCGCAAGGCGGTGGGGCTACGGCAGATGCTAGGAATCCGCAATATATGGCTCTGCTCGGCGCTATCAATCCTCTTCGTCACGCAGTCACTCATAGGCTTGGGATATCTGCCACTGTTCTACATTAGGGATCGTCACTTGTTGCCCGATCAAATGAGCGAGCTCATGAGTCTTTGGGGAGTCGCCAGCATTGTGTTTGGCTTGGCAATACCTGCGCTTGCTGATCGTATCGGGCGCAAGCCGACGGCTATCATCGCTAGCCTTATGGGCGTGATCTGTCCGCTGGCGGCGCTCTACTATCCGGGTCCGTTGCCAATTCTTGGTTTCCTCATGTTCCTTGGCTGGGCGCCCGTCGGAGCTTCAATTCTGTTCATGGCCACGATGCCGGCAGAGAGCGTACCGGTCCGTTCCATTACGACAGCGATCGGGCTGACGTTCGCAATTGGTACCCTAATCGGCGGGGGAGCTGGCCCAAGTGTCGCTGGGTGGATAGCCGATACGTGGGGATTGCGAGTGTCGCTGCTGCTCGCGGCGGCTGTGTCCGCGGCCATGGCAGCAATTTCACTAGCCTTACGGGAAACCGGATGTGATAAGCAGACTAGGCGAGGCAACGCTCAACCTCGAGGCGTGACACCAGCTGCGCATAGTCGTTCCTCGTCACTCTAAACTCGGGTGTGGTTAGATGGTCAGTTTAGACGCTAAACGTATTCGCGCATTGCTATTCCCCTGTAGGACGGTGCCGGAGTTAACGGTGCCGGAGTGGCGCGAGCAAGAGTTGAGCGATAGTGCGAATGAGACACTGCCTGAGGGTATGAAAGTGATCACCAGCGCTATCGCGGGGCGCCACTCCGAATGGATCGAGAACACCTTTACTACAACGAAAAGGACCATCCTGTATTTCCACGGTGGGGGCTATGTCTTGGGTGCCAGTGCTACGCGACGAAACGTTGCTTCGCGGTTGGCAATAGCCGCTGCCGCTCGAGCGGTGGTTCCAGAGTACAGGCTCGCCCCAGAGTATCCGTTCCCTGCGGCGGTGGACGACGCAATAGCCATATACGAGGCCCTGCTGGGGCAGGGCGTCAAACCGTCGTCCCTAGCCGTCATGGGAGACTCCGCGGGCGGCGGTCTCTGTGCAGCGATGCTGTTATCGCTTCGCGATTCGGGCCGGCCGCTGCCGGCTGTCGGAGTGCTGATTTCACCTTGGACAGACCTAACGTTGTCAGGCGAAAGTTATCGTACCCGCGCGGATTGCGATCCGATCGATCGCCTCCCGCTCCTACGGCGTATGGTGGCCTACTACGTTGCGAGCGGCGATTCAACGAATCCACTAACATCACCGCTTTTTGGAGATTTGTGCGGCCTCCCACCAATGCTTATCCAGGTTGGTGATCATGAGGTGCTATTGGATGACTCTGTGAGATTTGCAGAGAAAGCGCGTGCTTCTGGGGTCTGTATAGAACTCGAGGTATGGCCGGAAATGTGGCACGTGTGGCATACAGCCGCACCAGCGCTACCGGAAGCGAACGAGGCGATCACACAAATCGGCGTCTATGTGCGACAGCGAACATCCGACGATGACTGAGGTAATGAAGAGCTTCATTCGTGAGGGTCGCGATGCGACCCGCCGAGCGCATAGGTGCCATGGACGCGCAAACCGCCCGAGGTGCCGGCGGCACCGAGACAATGGGTATGCACGTGCACGACCGGTTAGCACATCTGACAATGACTGAATGCAGCCACCTTCATGCGCCGACAAAATGCAACCCGCAGTCAGAAGATAGAAGAAGCTCCTGCTCTTGTGCTAATCCCTGGCTTTATGTCGACAGCATCTGCGTGGCACTTTCAAATCGATGCGTTTGGACGGAATCGTAAGATCGTGATTCCCGACCAGCATTATTCGCTTACTTCAATCAGGGATATGGCGACCCAAATAGTTGAGCGCTTACCGCCAAGCGTTGACCTTGTCGGGTGGTCTATGGGCGGCTACATCGCCATTGAGTTGTACCTACTTGTTCGGGAAAGGGTGCGGAAACTGGTACTTATTGGTACCAGCGCGCGGCCCGAAAACGCCAAGACCTTAGCAGGCCGAGCAGAGCTGCTCAAAAGCGTCGAATCTACGAGTCTCCGGGCGGCGTTTATGAACCAGATCAACTTGAATCTTTATGACCCGGCTCGAGTTGATAGTGCCTTTATTGACAGTATCACTCATGAAATTGCTAGGCTCGGAGAGGAAACACTTCGCAACCAGCTAGCCGCCCTAGTTTCCCGAAGAGATGTCCGACCATCGTTACGACAAGTCGCTTGCGAGGCTTTAATAGTCGTTGGGAAGCACGATGCAGTAGCGCCGCCGGAATGCTCTCGCGAATTGGCTTCGTTGTTGCCGCACGCGTCGCTGGAAGTTGTAAGTGAGGCGGGGCATTGTGCGCCCTGGGAGAGGCCAAAGGCAGTAAATAGCCTGTTACAAGCGTTTCTACTTGCAAGTAAGGTAGAGCCGACCGTGTCAGTGTCGAATCTATGATAATGAATAGGTATGGGGCGATCGAGGCTGGAGGTACAAAATTCTTGTGTGCGATTGGCAACTCGCGGGGCGAGATCCTGAATCACACACGCATTGAGACCGTTGACCCAGAACCTACGATCGCACGAGTGCTCGATTACTTTCGTAACGCAGAGATGGACGGGGGGCGGCTTACTGCATTCGGTTTAAGCACGTTTGGGCCGATCGAATTGCGGCACGACTCACCACAATATGGGTACATCACAACAACTCCAAAGGCGGAGTGGCAGAATACAAACATCCTTGGGATGCTCAGGAGGGAGCTGCAGAGACCAATCGGCCTTGACACCGATGTCAACGGTGCAGCGCTCGCGGAACTTCGGTGGGGCGGTGGCCAGACCCTAGATAGCCTGGCATACGTTACCGTTGGCACTGGAATTGGCGGAGGTGTGATACATCGTGGAATGCCGGTCCACGGACTAATGCATCCCGAGATGGGGCACATTTCAGTGCTGCGTCATTTTGCAGATGTCGATTTTCACGGCGTGTGCAAGTTCCACGGCGACTGTCTGGAGGGGCTTGCTTGCGGTCCGGCTATAATCGCGCGCACCGGTTGCACGCTGAAGGAGCTCAGGCAGAGCCACTTGGTTTGGGACATGGAGGCGGACTATTTGGGGCAGTTATGTGCAGATCTTGTGCTTATGCATTCGCCGCAACGCATTTTTTTTGGCGGGGGTGTAATGCAATATTCGCGGCTATTCCCAGCGATTCATGATCGCCTGCTACGCGCTCTCAATGGGTATCTTCGCGGCACCGCAGTGTGCAGCCGCGACTACGTTAGTCCGTCAAGCTTGGGCGATGCAGTGGGAATAAAGGGGGCGTTGGCGCTGGCGCTGGATGCTGCTGATGAGGGGAGCATGAATGCGCGCTAGGCGGCGCCGGTCAAAACCGCGCGATTGCGGCTTCGGTCTGGACGCATCGCCCTGTGCGTATTCGCCAATGACGTCCGCGACGTTCGAAGGGTTGATGTTCGCTGCGAGAGTCGTTCCGTCGAACCAGGCGCCACCGATGTAGTTTTGCTTGATGCTGGACACTTTAGCGGCTGCGCCGCTTCAAGGCCTCGATGGCGGTGGTCACGGTGGCGATGACCTTCTCGCGCTCCTCACCCGCGAGCGCCATGCGCGGCGCACGGGTCCATTCGGGCGCACCATAGACCAGGTGCTCGGCCAGCTTGATGTACTGCACCAGCTTCACGTGCGTATCGAGGTGAAAGGAAGGCGTCAGGAGGCGATAGAGCTCGCGCGCTGCAGAGAACTTCTCCTGCCTACAGAGATTGAAGATCTCGACGCACTCGGCCGGCCAGGCGTTCGTCATGCCGGACACCCAGCCCGTGACGCCCAATGCAGCACTCTCGACGATCAGGTCATCGATCCCGCAAAAAATGCTGAAGCGCTCGCCCAGTGCGATCGTCAGGTCGGTGACGCGGCGAATGTCGCCGCTTTCCTCTTTCACGCAGACGATCTGCGGGGTCTCCACCAGCTGCTTCAGGATTTCCGGCGTGCAGTCAACACCGTAAGCGATGGGATTGTTGTAGATCATGATTGGCAGGGAGGACGCAGAAGCGATCCCTTGGTACCAACTGACGGTCTCCCTAGGGTCAGTCTTGTAGCCAAGGCTCGGGAAGACCATCAGACCCTGGGCGCCGAAGCTCTGGTATTCCCGGGCGCGGGTCTTCGCCGTCTCCAGCGTGACTTCACATAGCCCGGACAGCAGCGGCACGCGGCCGGCCACAGTCTTAGCCGCAGAGCGAATAATGCTCTCGCGCTCGGACAGACTGAGCGAGGCGTTCTCGCCCAGCATGGGCAGGACGATAACGCCGGACACACCGTTCTCGATCAGTCGGTTGATGCTCAGTTGCGTGGCCTCGAGGTCCACTTGACCGTCTTCGGTCATCTTCGTTGTAACCGCCGGAAACACCCCGTGCCAAATCGCCGTCATACGATCCCCTTGCACAAGCACATGTAGATTGGATACAATCTACAATATAAGAGAGACACATGTCCACTTCCAAATCTGCGGTCAGCCATCAGATCAGACGCCAGAGTCTCCCCGAAACCCTGGCCGAATCGCTGCGCGAGCGGATCCTCAACGGGGAGTTCAGAGAAGGTGAAGCGCTGATTCAGGATGCGATCGCGCAGGAGTACGACGTCAGTCGCATGCCGGTCCGGGAGGCGCTGCGTCAGCTCGAAGCCGGCGGGTTGGTCGCGATGAGGATTCATAAAGGTGCAGTCGTGACCTCGGTTCCGACCGGGCAGATCGAGGAGTTATTTGAACTGCGAGCGTTTCTCGAGTGCGACCTTCTGGCACGGGCGATCCCCAAGCTCACCGACGAAGATCTCTCGGCCTCGCGCGAGATCCTGGCCCAGCTCGAGGCGTCCTACGAACGCCACGACGTAGCAAGTTGGGGGCGTTTGAACTGGGAGTTTCACAGAAGCTTCTACGGCGCGGCGGACCGGGCGCAGACACTGGCTATCGTTCAAGGGATCAACGTGCAGACTGACCGTTATATCCGATTACAACTGCTGTTGACGCACCGGCTCGATCAGGCAGAAGAGGACCACCGGGAAATATTACGTCTGTGCGCCTCTCGGAATGTTAAAGGTGCCGTGGCGTACTTGAAGAAGCACATCTTGAATGCAGGCCGGGATCTAGTCGCTGCGCTGAGAACCAGCCGTGCGGCCGACGCGGTTTGACTCGGTGAGTGAGTCTCGCATCGCGGTAGTGGGTGCTGGAGTCGTGGGTCTTGCCGTGGCGTATCATTTGGTAAAAGGCGGAGCGAATGTCACGCTCATTGACCGCGATCCTGGAGGCGACAAAGCCTCGTTCGGAAACGCCGGGGG
>Ga0137407_10000217_pt1 | contig 41098 bp, 43 predicted proteins | sample CZOMad2_2_16fung_FD_108410 | JGI IMG/M metagenome (GOLD analysis project Ga0137407, IMG submission 108410) | Vadose zone soil fungal communities from Angelo Coast Range Reserve, California, USA - CZOMad2_2_16fungal (Illumina Assembly) | ecosystem: Environmental > Terrestrial > Soil > Vadose... | reverse complement strand
CTCGTCCACGCCCCGGACGCTACGCCCGTGCCGATCGTTGAATTCCTCGACGAACGCCTGCGCGAGGTCGTAGAGGTCTTCCAGCCGGTCGCGCAGCGGCGGCAGCGAGATGGCGAAGACGTTGAGTCGATAGTAGAGGTCTTCGCGCAGGGTGCCGTCGGCCAGCGCCTTCGCGGGTTCCTTGTTGGTCGCCGCGACCACCCGGACGTTCACGCGGATCTCGGCCTTGGCGCCCAGCCGACGGAACTGCCCCTCCTGGAGCACGCGGAGGAACTTGGCCTGGGTACCCGGCTGCATCTCCGCGACTTCGTCGAGGAACAGGGTGCCGCCGTCGGCAAGCTCGAAGCAGCCCTGTCGCCGCTCCACGGCGCCGGTGAACGAGCCGCGCTCGTGGCCGAAGATCTCGCTCTCCAGCAACGTTTCGGGAATCGCCGCGCAGTTGACGGCGACGAACGGCCCTCTGCGGCGCGGAGAGAGCTCGTGAACCGTGCGGGCCACCAGCTCCTTGCCCGTCCCGCTTTCGCCCGCGATGAACAGCGTCGCATCAGTGGGCGCGGACACCTCCACCTGCCGCATGACTTCCATCATGCCGCGGGAGCTGCCGAGGAGACGCCCGAAGGCCCCGCGCTGCCGCAGCTGGCGCCGCAAGAGCTGGACCTCGCGCACGGTCTCGGAACGCTCGAGCGCGCGGTCGAGCAACAGCTGAAGACGCGTCGGATCGACGGGCTTGGTGAGGTAGTCGTACGCGCCGTCCTTGATCGCCTGCACGGCCGTCTCGATGCTGCCCTGACCCGTCAGGAAGACCACCGCGGTGGTCGGAAAGTCGCGCTTGAGCCGCGTGAGGAGCTCCAGTCCGTCGATCCCCGGCATCACGAGGTCGGCGATCACGAGATCGGGAGCCCGGACGGCCGCGCGCTCGAGCGCTTCCTGGCCATCGGCGGCCGAGCTCACGTCGTATCCCCACACGGTCAGGAGCTCTTGAAGCCCCTTGCGCGAGGCGGGCTCATCGTCGACGACCAGGATTCGATGATCCTTCATCTGATCCGTGCGGCCGAAACGGTCCGACGCGACGGACGTGCCCGTCGCCTCGGACCCGGCGCTCGATTCGGGTCGCGAACCACCCGGCGGGGTGGCGCTCGAAGCCTCAGTGTAACCCAGTGGACTCTTGCTCATGATGTCGCGATCCTCGCGGGCTCCGGCCGGGCGTGGACGAGCCGGACTGGTGATTCTCGCCACGACGGAATCGTCCATTCGAGCCGCGCCGGGCGCTCGACCCGATGTCCGCAGGGACCAAGCACGATCGACATCATCTCGTCCCGATTTTCCTTCCAGTCTTCCACCCATCGAAGCGCGTGACACCGTGAGCACATCATCGTCTTTGTCGGGTTCATTGGTCCCTCGCGTTGTCGGGAGCGTCATCGTCGTCCTCGTCTGTCGCGATCATCGCGAGCACCACGTGATCCGGAAGGACCTGGACCCCGTCCACCCGAATGCGTGGCAAACCCATCGCGATGGCGCCGCGCATGGAGGTCTCGAACGCCTCCATCAAGGCCTGCTTGATGGCGGGGTCGGAGCGATCGGTCAGGCTGACCGCCGTCTCCATGCGGACGACGCGAGCCGCGGCGGGCGCAACGCAGAGGACCGTCATCGCCACTGCTGCCACCACGAACCCAGCGAGTACCCGCACAGTGCCCTCCCGGATGAACTGGATGTAGCTGGTGTCGCCCCCGGTGAGCATCCGTCGTGCCAGAGGGAAGGGATAAAGCCACAACTATCTGACTTCGCGGATGTTTCCGTCTATACGAGCCCTTCGACAGCGTAAGATTCACACCACAAATCGGCAAGAAATACCCTGTAATAATTACACGAGCGTCGGGACGGCGTCAGCCTCCGTAACAGTTCAACGATCGCCCTCCGGTGCGATTTCCTTGGGTTCGCGCGCCGGGCGCCGGAACCAATCCGTCAGGCGGTTCCATCCGTCGACGACGTGATCGATGACGCCCCGATGCTCGTCGCAGAGCGGGGGCTCGGTACCGGTCAGGAACGCTTCACGAACGACGACGGGACAGGCGCGCGCGGCCCGCTTGCCGTTGCTCGCGTCGACGTCCGCGAACGAGATCCCGGCCGGAACCTCGAAATCCGATTGCGGATAGGCGTCGATCGCCTGCTTCATGAAGTCCACCCAGATCGGAAGCGCCGCGCGCGCGCCGCTCATTCCGTGCGGGTCGCCGCCGTCGAAGCCCACCCACACCAGCGCCAGCAGTCTCGGCGTGTACCCGACGAACCACGCGTCACGGCCGTCGTTGGTGGTGCCGGTTTTGCCGGCGATGACATCGGGAAGTCCGCTCGAATGGACCGCGCTGCCGGTGCCCGAGCTCACGACGCCCTTGAGAAGGGAAGTGACCAGCCAGGCTTCGGCCGGCGAGACGACCCGCACCGGTTCCTCCGGGCCCGACGGCTTGACCTCGTCGTCGCCGAACTGGACAGTGCGGATCCCGGACATCGCGGCTGGCCGCACGCCGCCGTTGGCCAGGGGCAGGTACGCCCGAGCCAGCTCCAGCGGCGTGACCTCGAACGCGCCGAGCGCCATCGCGGGAACCGGCGCGAGCTGGCCCTGGATGCCGAGGGCGCGAGCCAATTCGATCACGGTCGGCAGCCCGACGGTCTGCGCGATGCGGACCGTGGCCGAGTTGAGCGACTGTTCGAGCGCCTGTCGCACCGTCACGATCCCTTCGTACCGATCCTCGGAGTTACGCGGGCTCCAGGGCTGTCCGCCGGATTCCACGGTGATCGGCAGGTCCTCGACGCGCGAGGCCGCGGTGAAGAACGGCGCGCCGTCTCCGGCCCGCAAGGCGGCCAGATACACGATCGGCTTGAAGGCCGAGCCGGGCTGACGGCGGGCCGAGGTGACGCGATTGAACTGGCTGGTCAGATAGTCGCGGCCGCCGACGAGCGCGCGGATCTCGCCGGTGGCCGGCTCGACGGCGATCAGGGCCACCTGCAGACGCCGGCCGGGGTCGCGGCGGTAGCCGGGCGAGGCGCTCGATTCGAGCCGATCGAGACCGCGCGCGGCCGCGGTCTCCGCGAACCGCTGCAGGCTCAGGTCGAGCGTGGTGACGATGCGAACGCCGCGCACGCGCGATACGCCCGTGTCGTAGCGCTGCTCGAGATCCTGGCGGACGTAGTCGACGAAGTACGGCGCCGACTGCCCCGGGCTCACCAGCGAGCGCACGCGAACGGGCGTGCGGCGGGCGCGCTCGTACTCGACGGGCGTGACCATCTTCAAGTCGCGCATCTGCGCGAGGACGGTGTTGCGGTGGTCGCGCGCGCGATCCGGGTCCACCGCCGGCGAGTAGATATTCGGGCCGCGGATGATCGCCGCGATCAGGGCGGCCTCGGGCGTCGTCAGCTGATGAACCTCTTTGCCGAAATACGCGCGCGTCGCCGCGCCCACGCCCCGGATCGCGATGGGCCCACGCTGTCCGAGGTAGATCTCGTTGAGGTAGGCCTCGAGGATCCGTTCCTTCGAATAGCGCGACTCGACCAGCGCGGCCAGCCACGCCTCGCGAAGCTTGCGGAAGAATGTCCGCTGCGGGTTGAGCAGCCGGACCTTGACCAGCTGCTGCGTGATGGTGCTCCCGCCTTCCTTCACGCGGCCGGCGCGGAGGTTCGCCCAGGCCGCCCGCAGGAGCGCGCGGAAGTCGACACCGCCGTGCTCGAAGAACCGATGGTCCTCCGCCGCGAGCACGGCGTCGATCAGCACCCGTGGCGTCTCGTCGAGCCGTACGGGCTTGTGATCCTCGCCCGGCCGATCCGTGGCGCTCGAGAGCACCTCGGGCTCAAGCGTGGCGCCGGGAACGTCCTGACCCGCGCGCGTGACCTTCGTGATCCGGTCGTCGGCGATCTGCAGACGCACGAGCTGGGCACCGCCGGCGGCTTCGTCGCCGCCCCTCAGGTCGCCGCCCCTCAGGTAGATGTCCCAGCTCCCCCCGGAGCGACGGAAGTGACCCGGCGACGGCGGGGCCGTGCGCGTCTCTGTGTACCCGAGGCGGCCGAGCGTGGCCGCCAGACCGACGCGCTGGACGTGCACACCGGGAGCGAGCGACTGGCCGGACGCGTAGATGAACGTCGCGCGACGGGCGTCGGCGCGCTCGAATCGGGCGAGCTCGATCATGGAGTAGACGAACGGCGCGGAGATCGTGGCCACGATCCCCGCGACCAGGACCAGTCGTTTCCAGCCGAGCAGTCGGATCAATTCCATCCTGAGCTCATCTCGAGCGCTGACTCTCTACGATCAGCGCGAGCCGTGCACCGGATATGCCAGAGATCGCCGGTCATTGTTAGATGAACTTAGATCGTATCCGAGAACCGGGCAAATCGAGGCAGCGTCAGACGGGTGACACGTGTCCAGGGACTTCGTCGGGGCGTGTCCGCAGATCAGGCGCGGGGCCGAGCGAGCGGATCGGGCCGGCCGAGCGCCGCGGCCACGGTCTGGTGCAGCTGACCGAGACCGACCGGCTTCGCCACGTAGGCGAACGCGCCCATTTCCATGGCCCTCGGCTTGAGCGAGGCGTCGGTGCTCCCCGAGATCATGATCACGCGGATCGCCGGGTCGAGCGCGCGAATACGCTCGAGGACCTGAACGCCGTTGAGTCCTTCCATCATGACGTCCAGCACGACGACATCGGGACGATACTGCGAGACGGCGATGAGCGCGTCGCCACCATGCGCGGCCGCGTCGACCGCATAGCCGGCTTCGGAGAAGTACTTCGTCAGGATCGTGACGAGATCCGGTTCGTCGTCGACCACGAGAATGCGACCCGGAGCCCGAGTGTCGCGCATCTCTCTCTGATTATCGCTCCGCCGGCCTCCCCATCCTACGTGGATTGCTCGGGCTCCTGGCTAGGCGGTCGGCTTCGCCTCCACGGCTTCGAGCGGGGCGTCGAGCTCCTCCGGCGTCGTCGCCTGGTCCAGCCAGCGCGACCGGCCGCAGAGGCAGCACTTCCACAGTAAGCGCGTGGTGGCGAGGCAAGCGAACCGCCGCGCCTCGGAGATGTGAGACTTGTCCAACGTGAGTGGCCCGCCGCACCGGCACGTCATCATGAGAGCACCTCCGTCGCGCCGGTGTGGTGCATCCTCCGGGCCAGCGATAAGCCCACGATTCCGCTACCGTCCTGGCCGGTCGGCGGCGGGCGGATTGGCAACAGCCGAGGGTCGAGTGACCGCCCTCGTCACGTCCGGCGCGCTGCATTACCCTGAGCCCATGCGGCTCATCGACAGGCTCCAGGCGCTCTACCCGGAGGCCTCACGGCGGAGCCTCAGGCAATGGCTCGCAACCTCTCGTGTGCGGGTCAACGGGGCCATCGTCGGACGCGCCGACGTCGAGGTGGACTCGGGCGACCGGGTCGCGCTGACCACGCCTGCCCCCCTTGAGTGCCCCCTGAGATTGATCCACGAGGACGATGACATCCTCGTCGTCGACAAGCCCCCCGGGCTCCTGACCATCGCCACGGAGCGTGAACACGAGCGCACCGCCTATCGATTGCTCCGCGACTGGATCGCCGCGCGTGGTCCAGGCGGCTCACGGCTCTTCATCGTCCATCGGCTCGATCGCGAAACCTCGGGCCTTCTCGTGTTCGCCAAATCGGAAGAGGCCAAGCAGCATCTCCAGGCGCAGTTCGCCGTGCGCACGGCCGAGCGGGTCTATGTCGCGCTGGCTGAAGGGGTGATGGCGCAGGCCGAAGGCTCGTTGATCTCGCGCCTCGTGGAGGATCGTTCGTTGCGCGTGCGAGCGGCCGAGCGCGGAGGCGGCAGGGAAGCGATCACACGCTACCGCGTCCTCGAGCGCCGGCGAGCGACGACCTTGCTCGAGCTTCGACTGGTGACGGGCCGTCGTGCTCAGATCCGGGCCCAGCTCGCCGCGGCCGGCCATCCCATCGCGGGCGACGCCCAGTACGGCGGCCGGACCGATCCGCTGCAGCGGCTCGCGCTCCACGCGACCCGGCTCGCGTTCGTGCATCCTCGAGGCGGCCGCGTGAGCTTCGACAGCCCGATGCCGGCGGCATTCGACCGACGCCCATGACAGCGGTGCTATGATCCCGCTGATATGAACGGACCGGAGACTCGCGTGAGCGCGGATGCCGCAGGGCTCGCCGCCGCCATCGAGCGGGCGGCGGCCGACCTCGCGATCGGCGAGGAGCCGGCGGGCTTCGTGCTGGCGCTCGAGGACGACGCGAACCCCGCCAAGCCTCGTGACTGACTGGACCGTAGCGACACTCGGGCGCGCGATCGCGGCGCGCAAGATCTCGCCGGTCGAGGCGACCCGGGCGTGCCTCGAGCGCATCGAGCGCCTCGACGGACGCATCCACGCCTTCATCACGATCGACGCGGAGGGGGCGCTGGCCACGGCGCGCGCCCTCGAGGAAGAGCTTGGGGCCGGGCGTAGCCGCGGCCCGCTGCACGGCGTACCACTCGCCTACAAGGATCTTTGCCACGTGCCGGGGCTACCGACCTCGTGCGGCACCAAGACTCGCGAGTACTTCGCCCCTCCGATCGAGTGCACGGCGACCGCGCGCCTGCGCGACGCCGGCGCCGTCACCCTCGGCAAGCTGAACATGACGGAGCTGGCGATGGGGCCGTTCGGGGACAACGCCCATCACGGCGACGTCCAGAACCCGTGGAAGCCCGGCCACTGCGCCGGAGGCTCGAGCAGTGGCTCGGCGGCCGCCGTGGCCGCCGGCTTCGCGCTCGCCACGCTCGGCAGCGACACCGGCGGCTCCATCAGGCTGCCGGCCGCCTGCTGCGGCGTCGTCGGCCTCAAGCCGACGTACGGGCGCGTGAGCCGCGCCGGCGCGATGCCGCTGTCGTGGTCGATGGATCACCTCGGCCCCTTGACCCGGACCGTCGCCGACGCGGCGCTGCTGCTCGAGATCGTCGCCGGGTACGATTCGCGCGACCCGACGTCGAGCCGCCGCGGTGTTCCGTACTACCAGCGGATGCTGGAGGGCCCGATCGCCGATCTCCGGCTGGGCGTTCCCGAGAACTATTACTTTGACGGGATCGCCCCCGAGATGGACGCGGCGGTCCGGGCGGCGGCGGACGTCCTCGGCGGCCTCGGCGTGCGCGTCACGCCTCTGCGCGTCCCCGACCCGAGGGCGCTCACTGACATCGGCAACGTCATCTCGCGGTCGGAATCCGCGGCCCTGCACACGCGCCTGGCGCGTGATCGCCCGCACGAGCTTCAGCCCGCGGTGCGAGCGCGGCTCGAGGTCGGCTTCCACATCTCGGCGCACGACTATCTGCAGGCGCTGCGGCTGCGCTCGCGCCTCACGCGCGAGTTCATCGCCGAGGTGTTCGCGGAGGTCGACGCGCTGGTCGTGCCCGTGATCCCCGAGCCCGCGCCGGCGCTCGAGGCGGCGAAGGCGGGTTCAGTCGACGACGTCGTCAGCCGGATGGGACGATTCTCGAGGCTCACGCGGCCATTCAACGGACTGGGGCTCCCGGCCCTCACCGTGCCGTGCGGACTGTCTTCGGACGGCCGGCCGCTGGCCCTGCAGATCGTCGGTCGCGCGTTCGACGAGGCGACGATCTTGCGCCTGGGCCACGCGTATCAGCGGGCCACCACGTGGCCCGTCGAGGGTCCGCGGCTCTGACTGACCCGGACAGGCAGTTGGTGGATCGCCCACGGCTCTGGCCGGTCTTCCTGTCGTGTCTCGCTGCGTTCGTCACGATCATCGCGTTCTCGCTCCTGGCGACGGCCTTCGTGCGATCCCTCGATCCCGATCTCTCCGAGCGCGCCGTGTTCGAGGGCCTTCCCGGGTTGCTCGCCCTGACGGTCGCGTCGTCCGCGGCGTTCATCCTGACGGCGCTGATCGCGAGTGGAGGCGCGGTGCCGGCCTCGCTCCGTCTGATGCCCGGTACCGAGAGCGGCCGTACGCTCCTCGTGATGGTTCTGGGGACGTTGGCGCTCGGTCAGACGCTCGACTCGCTGACCATGCTCGCCGGACTGGCCCAGCACGGCAACATGGTGACGATCCGACGCGCGCTCGCGCAGGCCGTCGGTCCCGATCTGTTCCTCGCCGTGATCATCGTCGGTGTCGTCGCCGGCACCGCCGAGGAGATCTTCTTCCGCGGGTACATGCAGACGCGGCTCGTCCAGCGCCTGCCGCGCGCAGCGGCGGTGAGCATCACCGCGTTCTGCTTCGGCGTCTTCCATCTGGACTGGCTGCACGGTCTCCTGGCGCTGGCTCTCGGCCTGTATCTGGGGTGGATCACGGAGCTGACGGGGAGCGCGCTCCCGGCCGTGGTGTGCCACGTCATCAACAACGCGCTGTTCACGATCCTCACGGCATCGTGGAGCGCGGTCGGCGGCGTCGGGATCAATATCGCGCTGGGTGCCGCCGGCGCCGTGGTATTCGCCGGATGCGTGGCCTGGCTGCGACGCGCTCGACCGAGCGCGCCGGCCAAGGGAGCCTGGCTTTCGACGATGGCGCTGCGCGTCTGGAAACGTCTTCGCCGGTGAGCGATGCGCTGCGGCGGCTGGCCGAGCTCTGGCTCGACGCCCGCCGCGCCGTGACCTTCACCGGCGCCGGTGTGAGCACGGAGTCGGGCATCCCGGATTTTCGCAGCCCCGGCGGACTCTGGGATCGTTTCGACCCGAGCGAGTTCACCTACAAGAACTTCATGGGCGGCCTCGCCGGCCGGCGGAAGTACTGGGCGCTCGGCCGGGTGACGTATCCCGTGATCCGCGCCGCCCGGCCCAACGCCGCGCACCTGGCGCTGGCCGAGCTGCACAGGCTCCGTCGCCTCGACTGCTGCATCACGCAGAACATCGACGACCTTCATCAGCGCGCCGGGCTCCCGCCCGAGGCGGTGATCGAGCTCCACGGCAACGCGACGCGCACCCGCTGTCTCGCGTGCGGGCTCGCCTACACGCGCGACGAGGTACACGAGTGGCTCGAGGCGCGCGACGAGGTTCCCGCGTGTCCGGCCTGCGGAGGCGTCGTGAAGCCGACCACGGTGCTGTTCGGCGAGCCGATGCCCGCCCGAGAGCTGCGCGAGGCCGAGCGCCGGGCGCGGGCTGCCGACCTCTTCGTGGTGCTCGGATCCTCGCTGGTGGTCTATCCGGCGGCGTACATGCCGGCCCACGCCAAGCACGCCGGCGCCACGCTCGCGATCGTGAACCTCGAGCCGACGCCGCTCGACGCGCAAGCCGACCTCGTGATCCGTGACAAAGCCGGCGCGGCCATGGCGGCGGTCCTCCGGGAAGTCCGGGCACTCGGGCCACGGGGCCAGGACCCGGCCCAGCGCGACGCCCCACTCGTGCCCCGCCCGTCTTGGTGACGCTCGACGAGCTCGCCGAGCTCACACGGCGACGGCTCGCGGCGCGCGAGCGGCGCGTCGTGCCGCCGGGCCCGCTCGTGCGGGCGGCGGTGCTCGTTCCGCTCATCGAGCGGAGCGAGCCGTACCTCGTGTTCGCGAAACGGACCGACACCGTCGGGACTCATCGAGGGCAGATCGGCTTTCCGGGTGGCACCGTCGACCCCGAGGACGCCTCGCTCCTCGCGGCGGCGCTACGCGAGTGCGAGGAAGAGATCGGACTCCCGAGGGCGGCGGTCGAGCCGCTGGGCGCGCTCGACGACACCGAGACCTTCGCGACCAACTTCGTCATCACGCCCTGGATCGGCGTGATCCGCGGGCCTGTCGTCTGGCGACCGGACGGCGCTGAGATCGAGCGCGTGATCGAGGTGCCGTTCGCGGCGCTCTCCAGGCCGGGAGGCCTCAGGGTCGAGCAGTGGGAGCGCGACGGCGTGCGACGGCCCGTGTACTTCTTCGACCACGAGGGCGACACGATCTGGGGCGCCACCGCTCGGATCGTCAAGCACTACCTCGATCTCGTCGCCGACACGCCGTGACGCGACGCGGAGCGGGAGGTGTGGCCTGACCAGGCCGTGTGAGAATTCTGGACCATGACCGATCCGCGCTCGGGTGCGATGCCCGCCGAGGGCGGGGGCCTCTGTCCCGCCTGTGCCCACGCGCGCGTCGTCACCTCGGCGAAAGGCGCAGCGTTCGTGTTGTGCGGCTTGAGTCGGACCGATGAGCGCTTCGCGAAATATCCGCGGCTACCGGTGCTCGCCTGCGCCGGCTTCGAGAAGCCCGAGGAGCCCCGCCGCGCTCAGGGCCACCAGAGGTAGAAGAACCCCGGGCCGGCGCCGATGACCGACGCGATTCGCGAGAGGCTGACGTCGAGACTGCCGGCCGGCGCCTCGGACCGCGCGTAGTAGGTCGCGCGGTACTCCGACGGCCGCTGGTACACGACCACCTTGGCCTCGTCGACCCCGATCGCTTTCCGCGTGAACCCGAGCACGTCGTCCATGTAGCCGATCCGGTCGATCAACTTGAGATCGAGCGCCTGCTCGGCGGTGTACACACGACCATCGGCGAGCCGCTTCGCGGTGTCGATCGGGAGCTTCCGCGATTCGACGAGCCGCGCCAGGAACTGGCTCTGGAGCCCGTCGATCACCGACTGGAAGATCTGTCGCTCCTCGCGGGTGAGTGCCCTGAACGGGCTGCCCATGTCCTTGCGCTCACCAGATTTGATCGCCCCGGCCACGACCCCGAGCTTCTGCAAGAGCCCCTCGGCGTTCACGGTCACCATGATGACGCCGATCGAGCCCGTCACCGTCGTCGGGTGCGCGACGATCGTGTCGGCCGCCAGCGCGACGTAGTAGCCGCCCGAGGCCGCGACGTCCATCATGACGGCGATCACCGGAACCTTGGCCGTGCGCTTGAACATCTGCAGCTCGTTGAACATGATGTCGGACGCCGTCACGGTCCCGCCGGGGCTGTTGATGCGGACGATGACGGCTTTGACGTCCGAATCGTCGGCGGCCTTCTTCAGCTCCTCGCGAAAGCGCACGAGCAGCGGCACGCGTGGCGGCGGCGCGCCGATCACCAGGGTCTGGGTCTGGCCCTCCTCGCTCAGAAATCCCGAGATGTCGGTCAGGAGGATCTTCGCCTTGCCGTGGCCTTCGACGGTCCGCTCCTCGAGCGGCTTGATGCGCGGCGTGAGGTCGATCGAGATCAAGGAGCAGCCGGCCGCCAGCAGGAGGACGACGAGCGCGATCACCGACTTGCGCATGCCGCGAGTATACCGCGAGGGTTGATCGGGGCTCGCCGGCTCTGTGATAATCGGTGCGCCGTGACCGCGGACTCTCGGCTGACGATCGACGACGTACGCGCCGCCGCCCAGCGGGTCGCCGGCCGCATCGACCACACGCCGGTCATCTCATCGGCGGCGTTCGACGACGCGAGCGGTTGTCACGTCTTCTTCAAGTGCGAGAACCTCCAGCGCGCCGGCTCGTTCAAGATTCGCGGCGCGTTGAACAAGCTCCTGACGCTCTCGGCCGCCGAGCGCGCGCGCGGGGTGGTGGCGTACTCGTCCGGCAATCACGCGCAGGGCGTCGCGCTGGCGGCGCGGATGGTCGGGACCACGGCCATCATCTGCATGCCGACGGACGCGCCGACGCTCAAGGTGGACGCGACTCGGGGCTACGGCGCCGAGATCGTCTTCTACGATCGGCTGAAGGACGACCGCGCCGCCGTCGCGCGTCGGCTGGTCGAGGAGACGGGACGCATCCTGGTGCCGCCGTACGACGACCCCGCGATCATGGCTGGTCAGGGCACCACGGCCCTCGAGCTCTTCGAGGAGATCCCGTCGCTCGACGCGCTCGTGACGCCGATCGGGGGAGGCGGGCTCATGGCCGGGTGCAGCACGGTGGCGCGCAGTCTCTCGCCGGGGATCGCGGTCGTCGGCGTCGAGGCTGACACCGCGAACGACACCTATCTGTCGCTGCAAAAGGGCGAGCGCGTCACGATCCCGCCGCCGCCCACGATCGCCGACGGGATCCGCCCGCAGAGCCCCGGCGAGCTCACGTTTCCGATCCTGTGCGAGAACCTGAGCGAGGTGGCGCTCGTGAGCGACGCCGAGATCGTCGCGGCGGTCCGCTTCCTGGCGCTGCGCGTCCGCGTCATCGCCGAGCCGACCGGCGCGGTGGGCGCCGCCGCGCTGCTGGCGGGCAAGCTCGCTCGCGGCGCCCGCGTGGGCGTGGTGATCTCGGGCGGCAACATCGACCCCGGCCTCCTGATCGAGATCCTCCAGGGGCGCTGAGCCGAAGCTCAGCGGCTGTGGAAGGCCGGGATGACGTCGGCGGCGAGCCGCTCGAGCTGCTCGAGCATCCGCTCGGGCGGGCACATCGGTCGTAGCACGAACTTCGAGCCGCCGCCCTGCACGTACTGCTCCAGCCGCTCGCTGACGAGCTCGGCCGGCCCGAACGCGGTGCAGGCCTCCAAGGTCGGCGCGTCGACCCGCCCGCGCGGGAGGAAGGGGAGCGCGATCGAGCGCGCGACCGCCGGGTCGGCGTCGAGGCAGAAATTCACGAGCGTTCCGAAGTGGTCGCCCGGCACTTCGCGCCCGGCCTCGGCCGCGAAGGTCAGCGTCCGGTCGACACCGATGCGGAACTGTTCGGGCGTGATGAACGACGGGATCCAGCCATCTCCCATGCGGCCGGTCCGGCGCATGGCCGCCTCGCTGTTGCCGCCGACCCACAGCGGCATCGGCTGCTGGATCGGGCGCGGCAGCACCGTGATGCGATCGAGGCGCCAGAACTCGCCCGCGAACGTCACCTCGGGCTCCTCCCAGCACCGCCGCATCACCTGGATCGCCTCGTCGGTACGCCGCCCGCGCTCGCGGAACGGGACGCCGGCGGCGAGGAACTCTCGCTCCTGCTCAACCCCGATGCCAACGGCGGGCAGCACCCGGCCGCCCGAGAGGTAGTCGAGCATCGCGAGCTGGCGGGCCGCCAGCACCGGCGATCTGAACGGGGCGATCAGCACGCTCGGTCCGAACTTCAGCCGGCGTGTCCGCGCCGCCACCGCCGCCATCGTCGTCATGGGCTCGAGGACGGGCAGGGGCGATGAGAGCCGGTCCGAGAACCAGATCGAGTCGATCTCGGTCCGCTCGCAGACGTCGATGAGCCGCCAGAAGAAATCCAGGCCCTCGCCGGGCGGGCCGGAGGGCCACGGCCCGGGCATGATGCCGATCCGGTACTTGATCTGCATGGCGGCCTAGAACATCGAGAAGTCTTCGGCCTTCTCGGTGAGGAACTCGAGGAGCGCCGGCGTCCCCTCCTGCGTCTTCTTGATGGCGCGCCGGATGGCCGGCACGATCTCGGAGGGCTCGGTCACGCGCTCCCCGTGGCCGCCGAAGGCGCGGGCCATCGCCGCATAGTCGCCGCTGATGTCGGTCGAGCGGTACTTGGCCGTCGCGGTCTTCATGATCTTCAGCTCGATCGCCATCGAGAAGTTATTGAGCAGGATGGAGAGGATCGGGATCCGCTCCCGCACGGCCGTCTCGAAATCCATCCCGGTGAAGCCGATGGCGGCGTCGCCCCAGACATTCACGCAGAGCTTCTCGGGCGCGGCGAGCTTCGCGCCCATCGCCAGGCCGAGACCGTAGCCGAGCTGGGTCGTCTTGCCCCAGCCGATATAGCTGAGCGGCGCGATCGGCTCCCAGAACGGCGAGATCTGGTCGCGCGGGCTCCCGGCGTCGTGCGTGATGATCGTGTTGGCCACGTCGACCGTGTGCATGAGGTCCCAGATCACGCGGTACGGGGACAGGGGCTTCGTGTCCTGCGTGAGCCGCGGGGTCCACTGGGCCAGCCACTCGCTCTTCAGATTCTTGATCTCCTGCGTGACGGCCGAAAACCGGCCGCGGGGGCCACCCTTGAGACGATCCTTTACCTCGACCAGCAGCGCCTGGAGCGTGAGGCCGGCGTCGCCGACCAGCGCCAGCTCGGCGGGCACGTCCTTGTTGATGTCGGTCGGGTCGAGGGTGGCGTGCGCGATGCGCTTGCCCTTCGGCATGGCCACGCCGTAGTTCGTCGTCGCGAAACTGCAGCCGATCCCGAAGATAAGGTCCGCGTTCGTGAGGAAGTGGTGGAGCTGCTTGGAGATCGAGCGCCCGCCCGACCCGAGCGAGAGCGGGTGGTTCTCGGGAAACGCGCTCTTGCCCTGAAGGCTCGTCGTCACCGGCGCCTCGAGGAGCTCGGCGAGGTCGCGGAGCACCCGCCAGGCGCGCGCGTAGTGGACGCCCTGGCCGGCATAGATCACGGGCCGCTGCGCGGCCACCAGCGCCTCGGCCACACGCGAGACGTCGCGCGGATCCGGCCCAAACTTGAGCCGCGGCGCCGGCGTGTAGTTGATCGGCTCGGGAACGTCCTCACGCAGAAGGTCGACTGGGAACTCGATCAGGACGGGCCGCGGGCGGCCGTTCTTCACCTGGGTGAACGCGCGGCGCATCGCGTCGACCACTGCGTCGGGCACGATGACCTGCTCGCACCACTTGGTCACGTGCTGGTAGTTCAGAAACGAGTTGAAGTTCGGCTGGATGTTTGTGATCCGTCGCGGGTAGCCGCCCGGCAACACGACGATGGGCACCGAGTCACCGTAGGCCTGGGCGACGCCGCCGAAGGCGTTCTCGGAGCCCGGACCGTGCTGCATTGCGAACACGCCGATCCGCTCGCCCGACGAGATGCGGCTGACGGCGTCGGCCATGTGCAGCCCGGTCCGCTCCTGACGGACGATGATCGTGCGGATGTCGGCCTCCGCCGCGGCTTCGATGATCGGGTTGACGGGGTATCCGATGAGGAATTTCACGCCTTCACGCTTGAGAACTTCCGCGACGGCCGCCGCTGCCTTCATGGTCCACTCTCCCGGGTCTAGGTCAGTGCTCGAGATTGCGCCGCTTCGGGGCGCGAGTCCGTCATATCCTACGCCAGGCCGCCGGACGGGGGAGGAGAAAGGCGGGCGAGGAGGAAAGGACACCGTGACTCGGGACGAGCTCAAGCGCCGTGTCGACGAAGCGATCGAGCGCCACGCCGACGAGATCATCGAGGTCGGAGAAACGATCCGCCGCCACCCGGAGCTCGGCTTCAAGGAATCGAAGACCGCGGCGCTCGTCGAGTCGAGGTTTCGCAAGCTCGGCCTGACGCCGCGGACCGGGCTCGCGCTCACGGGCGTGCGGGCCGACATGACCGGCGGCCAGGGGAGCGGGCCGACGTTCGCGCTCCTGGGCGAGCTCGACGCGCTCGTGGTCGCCGGCCATCCCGAGGCTGACCCCATCACGGGCGCGGTTCACGCCTGCGGCCACAACGCTCAGATCGCCGGGCTGATCGGTGCCGCGATCGGTCTCGTGACCACCAGGGCCTTCGAGCATCTCGGGGGCCGTCTCGCGTTGATGGCCGTCCCGGCCGAGGAGGGCGGCGATCTCCAGTGGCGCCTCAACGAGGTCCGCGACGGGCGGCTCGAGTTCCTCGGAGGCAAGTGCGAGCTTCTGCGCCTGGGCCACCTTGACGACGTGGACCTGGCGATGATGATCCACACCACGCCGCGGGCCGAGGACGGCCCCGCGTGCATTCCGGGCTCCAACAACGGCCGCTTCGGCAAGACCGCGCGCTTCATCGGACGAGCCGCGCACGCCGGAGGCGCGCCCCACCTGGGCATCAACGCGCTCTACGCGGCTCAGATCGCCCTGGCGGGGATCAATGCGCTGCGCGAGACCTTTCGCGACGACGACACGATCCGCGTCCATCCGATCCTGACCCACGGGGGCTCGCAGGTGAACGTGATCCCGGGGGAGGCGCGGATCGAGACGTACGTCCGCGGCCGAACCCTCGAAGGCATCCGCGACGCGAACGAGAAGGTCGACCGCGCCCTCCGGGCCGGCGCCCTGGCCCTCGGCGCCGAGGTCGAGATCGAGACCCTGCCGGGCTATCTGCCGTTGCGCACGGACGCGACGATGGCGCGCGCCTTCCGGCGTAACGCGGACACGCTCTTCGGCGCCGGCGAGTGCCGCGAGGCCGGCCACCGCGCCGGCTCGACCGACATGGGCGACCTGAGCCAGGTGATCCCGGTGCTTCATCCCTACATGGGCGGCGCCCGCGGCACCGGCCACGCGGCCGACTACGAGATCGTCGACCGGCATCTCGCCTACGTGATGCCAGCGCGGGCGATGGCGGCCATGGCCGTCGACCTTCTCTGGGACGGCGCCGTCGGGGCGCGCGAGGTGATCGCGAACAAGGTTCCGGGGATGACGCGCGAGGCCTACGTCGAGTTTCAGCGCAGCGTCCGCCGGCGCGAGGTCTATCGCGGCGTCTGAGTCGTCCGCGCCCCGCCAGCCGAGGCGCGCCGCTGCAAATGGTTGATTCTCCGTCGGAGCGCTCGTAGAATGAACGGCGGTTCATTCGGAATTCATGCGCGACCCGGACAAGCCCCAACAGATCATCGACGCCGCAATCCGCGTCTTCGCACGCAGCGGCTACTACAACTCGCGTGTCTCGGACATCGCGCGCGAGGCGGGCATCGCGAGCGGCACGATCTACCTCTACTTCAAGACCAAGGACGAGATCCTCGTGACGCTCTTCCGCGAGAAGATGGCGGAGTGGGTGGCGTCGGTACGCCGCGAGGTCGCCGCCGAGCGCGATCCCTTGGCGAAGGTCCGGAAGATCGTCGCGCTGCATTTCCGCGTGCTCGAAGAGAACCCCGAGCTGGCGGAGGTCCTGCAGGTCGAGCTGCGGCAGGGACAGAAGTTCTTCCGCGGTGCTTCAGCGCACGAGGTCTCCGCCTACTTCGGCGTGATCAACGACGTCCTCGAGGAGGGCGCCGCCTCGGGGCAGATCCGCCGTGACCTGCCGGTGAAGATCGCGACCAAGATGCTGTTCGGCGCGATGGACCAGCTGGCGACCTCCTGGGTGCTCGGCAAGCGCGCCTACCGCCTCACCGAGGCGGCCGAACCGGTCGCGACAATCTTTCTCAAGGGAGTTTGCGCCCATGGCGTTTGAGACCCTGCTCTTCGCGCGTGAGGAGAGCTTCGCGGTCATCACGCTCAACCGTCCACCCGCCAATGCCATCAGCGTCGAGCTCGTCCGGGACCTCAACGCCGCGCTCAACTCGGTGGAGAACGACGACGCGGTCCGCTCGGTCATCATCACGGGCGCGGGCGACCGCATCTTCTGCGCCGGCGCCGATCTCGGGTCGGCCTTCTCCGGCGGCGACGTCGACACCTTCATCCGGTTCGGCAACAGCGTCATGCGCAAGATCGAGCGGTTCCCGAAGCCCGTCATCGCCGCGATCAACGGCCACGCGCTCGGCGGGGGCTGCGAGATCGCCATGGCCTGCCACTTCCGACTGGTCAAGGAAACGGCGCGGATGGGGCAGACCGAGTCGAACCTCGGCATCACGCCGGGTTTCGGCGGCTCGCAGCGGTTGCCGCGCCTCATCGGCCGGACGAAGGCCCTCGAGTTTCTGATCCTCGGCACGCAGGTGCCGGCCCCGGAGTGTCTGGCGCTCGGCCTCGCCAACCGGCTCACGAAGGAAGGCGAGACGCTCAACGACGCCAGGACGCTCGCGCGCCTGATCGCCAAGCGCCCGCCGATCGCGACCCGACTCATCATCGAGGCGGTCGACGAGGGACTCGACGCGCCGATCGACAAGGCGATCGACATCGAAGTGCGCGCGTTCCTCAAGACGCTCAAGACCGAGGACGCCTCGGAAGGCATTCAGGCGTTCTTCGCCAAGCGCGAGCCGGACTTCAAGGGCAAGTAGGATGGACCTCGGGATCCGCGGCAAGGTCGCGCTCGTCACGGGCGCGGCGCGGAGTCTCGGCAAGGCCGATGCCCTCGCGCTGGCCGCCGAGGGCTGCGCGATCGCGATCCTGGATCTCGACGGCGACGGCGCCGCGGGGGCGGCCGGCGAAATCGAGGCCTCGGGCGGACGCGCTCGCGGCTACGCGTGCGACATCCGCGAGTCGGCTCAGATCCAGGACGTCGTGAGCCGGATCGAGCGCGATCTCGGGCCTGTCGACATCTGCGTGAACAACGCCGGGCTGATCTACACGGTGGCGCAGCTCAAGGACATGAAGGACGAGGACTGGGAGCTGAACCTGGCGGTGAACGTCACCGGGACGTACAAGGTCACGAAGGCGGTGTTCCCGGGGATGCGCGAGCGGCGCTGGGGCCGGATCGTCTGCATGGCGTCGATCGCCGGCCTCATGGGCGGCTTCGGCCAGACCGCGTACGCGACGAGCAAGATCGGATTGATCGGCTTCGCCAAGTCTGTCGCCCTCGAGGGCGCCCGATACAATGTGACCTGCAATGCGATCGCGCCCGGGATCATCGCGCCGAACGCCAAGCTGAGCCCGCTCTACGATCGGATGGTCAAGCGCGTCGCGATGCAACGCGAGGGGGAGCCCGAGGACGTGGCCAACGCCGTCGCCTTTCTCTGCTCGGAGCGCGCGCGCTACATCACGGGCGCGGTGCTCACGGTGACCGGCGGAATGGACCTCTTCACGTTTTGACGGCCGAACGTCGGGTGCCGGAGCCCTGCGAAGGCACCCCGACGCGAAATCAGATAGAGAGAGCGAGAGACAGGAGGATGCGATGCCCACAGTGAAGGAAACGTTCGACGCGATGGCTTCACGGTTCCGGACCGACAAGGCCGCCGGCACCAACGCGGTGATCCAGTACGATGTGAGCGGCGACGGCGGCGGCACCTGGCATGCCGTCATCAAGGACGGCGCGTGCACCGTCAAGCAGGGAGCCGGCGCGAATCCGAGCCTGACGCTCCAGATCTCGGCCCAGGACTGGCTCGACATGCTCTCCGGGAAGCAGTCCGGCCAGATGCTCTTCATGTCGGGCAAGCTGAAGGTCAAGGGGGACATGGGGCTCGCGATGAAGCTCGGCTCGATGTTCCAGATGTAGCGGCTTGGCCATGGGCCAGGAGCGCTTCGCCGACGTCGTCGAGCGGTTCACCCTCGGATTCGCCGCCGACGCACCCGCCGAGACGATCAAGCAGTGGCAGGAGGAGCTCGAGCGGGGATTCCGCCGGCTCCGGAATCTCCAGGGCATGGTGACGAACCCGGTCGAGCCGAAGACCGGGCAGACGCCGCGCGTGGAGGTCTACAAACGGAACAAGTCGCGCCTCTACCGCTACGAGTCGGCGCGGACCCATCGCACGCCGGTGCTCTTCGTGCCGAACCTCGGCATCAGCCGGCCTTACATCTTCGACCTCCTGCCCGGCGGGAGCTTCATCGAGCACATGACGCGGCAGGGCTTCGACTTCTACCTGCTCGACTGGGGCGTCTTCGGCCCGGAAGACAACGATCTGACGGTCGACGAGTGCGTGACCAAGATCCTGCCGCGGATGGCCCGGCGCGTGCTCGAGACGTCGGGCACCGAGGAGCTGACGGTGCTCGGCTACTGCATGGGCGCGCCCATCTCGGCCTCGTTCGTCGCCTCGCACCCCGAGGTGTCGGTGAAGAACTTCGTCAACATGGCCGGTCCCATCGACTTCACGAAGGTGGGGCTCTTCGGACTCTGGCTCGGCAAGGAGAACTTCAACGTCGACCGCTTCGTCGATACGCTCGGCTCGGTCCCGGCGGACATGGTCAAGGCGGGCTTCAAGCTCCTCAAGCCGACGATGGACCTCTCGACCAACCTGAATCTCTGGTGGAATCTGTGGAACGACAAGTACGTCGAGGGATTCCAGGCGTTGAACAAGTGGGCGAACGATTACGTGGCCTTTCCGGGCGAGTTCTTCAGACAGTGGGTGAGGGACTTCTACCAGGACAACAAGCTCTACCGCGGCGAACTGGTCATGGGAGGTCGGCCGATCCGGCTCGAACGCATCACGTGCCCGATCTTCGTCGTGGGCGCGAAAGAGGACTACATCGCGCCGCCCGAGTGCGTGCGCGCGCTCATCGACAGCGTGGGAAGCCGCGAGAAGGAGTACATCGAGCTGCCCGGCGGGCACATCTCACTCATCGCCGGGCGGGGCGCCGCCACCCATTGCTGGCCGAAGGTCTCGGCCTGGCTGGCGTCGCGCTCATAAATTCGCTTCGACGCGTTCGTTGACGCGTGGCGTCACGGAGGCGTAACATGGGGCGTGATGGTTGACGGTCCCGGTCCGAGCCAGCTGTTCGAGCAGTGGAGGAAGCAGTTCGAGGAAGGCGCCCAGGCCTGGACGCGCCTCATCAGCCAGACCACGGCTGCATCCGCGACCCCGACGCCGGATCCCACCGCGTTCTGGCGTCCCGTGCTCGACCAGGGAGTTCAGACCTGGGCCAAGCTGTTCGCCCAGACGCCGGCCACCCCTGACCTGCTCACGCAATGGAAGCAGTTCCTCGATCAGTGGATCGAAGCGTGGTCCAGGGTGCTCGGTCAGGCGATGGGCACCGACCAGTTCGCCAAGCTGATGGGACAATCCCTCGACCAGATCCTGGTCGCCGCCGCGCCGGCGAAGAAGGCCATGGATCAGCAGATCGAGCAGGCGCTGCAGGCGCTGAACCTCCCGTCGCGCACCCAGCTGACCGCGGTCGCGAAACAACTGGTCGAGCTCGAAGATCGGATCGACCGACTCGAGGAATCGATCAGCGCCAAGCTGCGGCGGCTCGCGGAGCGTGAGCCCCGATGATCGGCAAGACCATCGCGGATCTCGCGCCCGGCGATCACGCCGAGCTGGTCCGGCTGGTCGCAGAAGACGACATCGCCAGCTTCATCGACGCCGTGGGCGATCTGAATCCCGTCCACAGCGACGCCGACTACGCGGCGACGACTCCGTTCAAAGAACCCATCGCGCCCGGCATCTTCACCGCCGGGCTGATCTCGGCGGTCATCGGCACTGAGCTCCCGGGGCCCGGCGCCGTGTATCTCTCCCAGAGCCTCAAGTTCGTCAAACCCGTCAAGGCGGGGGACACGATCACGGCGAGGGTGCACGTGCTCGAGGTGGTCCGCGAGCGCAATCGCCTGCGACTTCAGACCGTCTGCGTGAATCAACGCGGTGAAGAGGTGCTGTCGGGCGAAGCGTGGGTGATGCCGTCGAAGGTGCGCGTCGTGTACGACGAACGGCCGAGCCGCGCCGGATCCCTCGCGGCGCTCGCGGTCCAGCCCTGGGCGATGGCGGCCCACGCGATGCGACTGTGGGCCGCGCTCGTTACATCAGCAGTCCGCCGTTGATCGAGAGCTCGGCCCCGGTGATGTAGTCGCCGTCGGACGAGACGAGATAGACCACCGCGCGACCGACCTCCTCCACCGTCCCGAAGCGCTTCAGCGGAATCTGACTCAAGAGCTTGTCGCGCACCTTGTCCGGGATGCCCTGGACCATGTCCGTCTCGATGAAGCCCGGCGCCACCGCGTTCACCGTGACCCCCTTGCCGGCGAGCTCCTTGGCGAGCGACTTGGTGAACGCCGCGACCCCAGCCTTCGAGGCCGCGTAGTTGGCCTGACCGAAGTTGCCGATCTGGCCGATGACCGACGTGATGTTCACCACGCGGCCCCACTCCTGCCGGAGCATCTGGTCGACGAAGACCTTGGTGCAGTTGAAGACGCCGTCGAGATTGATGGCGAGCACTTTCCGCCAAGACGCGTGGTCCATCTTCACGAACGTCTTGTCCGAGCTGATCCCGGCGTTGTTGACGAGGATGTCCAGGTGGCCGAACTCCTTCAGGACGTCCTGCGCCATCCGGAACGTGTCGGGATAATCGCCAACGTCGGCCTGCGCGAGAATCGACTGACGGCCGATCTTCCGGATCCGCTCGGCGACCTCCTTGGCCGCGGGCTCGCTCGAGACGTAGTTGATGGCGACGTCGGCGCCTTCTTCGGCGAGAGCCAGTGCGATGGCGCGCCCGATGCCGCGAGATCCTCCGGTGACGAGCGCGGTGCGCCCCTTGAGCTTCATGAGAGTCACCTCCTGTGGGCGTGGATCGTCAGTCTAGCACGGTGAGTCGGACCCAGGCTCTTGACGCGGGGTGTTACGCCATTCATAGTGACCTTCGAGGGCCACCCCGTAGAGGAGTGCCATGGCGTACGTCATCAAGCGGTACTCGAACAGAAAGCTCTACGACACGCAGGAGAGTCGGTACGTCACCCTCGAGGAGATCGAGGAGATGATCCGCGCGGGCAAGGAGATCGCCGTCGTGGACGCGGCCTCCGGTGAGGACCTCACCTCGGTGACCTTGGCCCAAATCATCCTCGAGAACGAGCGCAACCATCGGGCCGCGCTCCCGACCGCGTTCCTCCATCAGCTCATCAAGCACGGTGAAGCGTGGCAGGATTTCGTGCAGCGGTCGATGAAGTCGAGCCTCGAAGGCATCGTGTCGAGCCAGCGGGAGATGGAGCGCATCTTCCAGGACTGGGCCTCGCGAGCCGGGTGGGGGATCTCCGCGCCGCGCACCGAGCCGCGACGCGACGGCGCCGAGCCGGATGCCGAGCAGCTCCGCGAGGAAGTCTCGACACTGCGTGAGCGTCTACGCTCCCTCGAGGAGCGGCTCGAAAAACGCAAGAACCAGAAGTAGCCGTCTCTAGTTCTGGTAGACGTCCTTCATCTTTTCCACGACGGCCGTGTACGTCTCCTGGATGCCCTTGCCGGCCTGCTCCGCCGAGGTCTGAAGCCGCTCGGCCGAGCGCGTGATCGCCTGGGCTTGACCTTCCATGAGCTTGAACGCCTTTTCGATGCCGTCGACGCCGGACATGAGCGCCTTCTGATACAGCTGCGCCGGGTCCTTCGTGCCGTCCGCCCAGGCACTCTGCCAGTGCGCCGCGGCGGTCTGCGTGCTACGAAGCGTCTCGAGGGCGCCCTGCTGGAGCTCGCCGCATAGCCTCACGCCTTCCTTCGCGGTGGCCGTCGAGAGCTCGACCAGCTCGCGAAGCACCCGCTGATTGGCGTCGGCCCACATCGTCATCGTCTCGACCACCTTGCCCGTCATCTGACCGAACATCTCCATTCGTTCCTCCTGCTAGATCGTGTTGCTCTTCGTTCGGTTTCTTCGATTCGTTCGACTCAAATGAAGTATAACGCGACGCGTTACATCGTCAACTGTTTTTCGCGCATCGCGTTATCAGCCATATGCTACCGTCGGTTATCCCTTTCAGATTGATGATTTAGACGGAGGATCTATGGCCACCGACACCCTCGCTCGGATGTTCTGGGATCGCGTCGAGCGCAGTGGTGACCGTCCCGCGCAGCAGTTCAAGCAAGGCGCCGACTGGAAGACGATCACCTGGCGTGAGGTCGGTGACGTCGTGCGCGAGGTGGCGCTCGGCCTCATCGCCCTCGGTCGCGACAAGGGGGACGTGGTCGCGCTGCTGTCGGCCAGCCGAGCTGAATGGGTTCAGGCCGACTTCGCGATCTTCAGCGCCGGCTGCGTGACCGTGCCGGTCTATCCGACGTATCCGCCTGATCTCATCGCCTACGTCGTGAACGACTCGGGAGCCAAGACGATCATCGTGGAGGATCCCGCCCAGCTCGCGAAGGTCTTGCAGGCGCGCGACAAGATGCCGGCGCTCGAGCAGATGATCGTCATCGCCGGCTACGAGGCACCCCAGCCTCCGAAAATGGTGATGACCTGGGAGTCGCTCCGCCGGCTGGGCCGCGAAAACGTCGCGGCGCACAAGAGCACGCTCGCCGACCGCGTCGCGTCCACTCGGCCGACCGACCTGGCGACGATCGTGTATACGTCCGGCACCACCGGCCCCCCGAAAGGGGTCATGCAGACACACGGCAACCACATCGCCGCCGTGACGGCCTCCAAGCAGGCGACGCCGGTCCAGGAGGGGTGGGTGCACCTCCTGTTCCTGCCGCTCGCACACTCGTTCGCGCGGCTCGAGTCGTTCCTCGGCGTCACCCACGGGCTGACCACGGCCTTCGCAGAGAACCTCGACAAGGTGGGTGACAACCTCAAGGAGACACGCCCCCATTTCATCTGCAGCGTGCCGCGCGTCTTCGAGAAGGTGTACGGAAAGATCCTCGCCGGCGTCGAGGCTGGCTCGCCCGCGAAGAAGAAGATCTTCGGCTGGGCGGTGTCGGTGGGGCGAGATGTGAGCCGCCACCAGCAGCGCGGCCAGCCCGTGCCGGCGACCCTGGAGCTGAAGCGAAAGGTCGCCCACAAGCTGGTCTTCTCGAAGCTCCACGCTGCGCTCGGCGGACGACTGCAGTGGGCCGTGTCCGGCGGCGCCCCGCTCTCCCGCGACATCGCCGAGTTCTTCCATGCCGCCGGCATTCTCCTTCTCGAGGGCTACGGGCTCACCGAGACGTGCCCGGCGCTCACGTTCAACCGGCCGGATCGCTTCAAGTTCGGCTCGGTCGGCCAGACCCTGCCGGGGGTGCAGCTGAGAATCGCCGAGGACGGAGAGATCCTGGCGCGCGGACCCAACATCGCCACGCTCGGCTACTACAAGCAGCCCGAGGCGACCCGCGAGGTCTTCGACCCGGACGGGTGGTTCCACACCGGCGACATCGGAACGGTCGACCAGGACGGCTTCCTCGTCATCACCGATCGCAAGAAGGACCTGATCGTCACCGCGGGAGGCATGAACATCGCGCCGCAGAACATCGAGAATCTCCTGAAGGCCGATCCGTTCATCAGCCAGGTGATGGTCTACGGCGACCGGCGTCCGTACCCGGTGGCGCTGATCACGATCAACCCCGAAGAGCTGTCGAAGTTCGCGCGCGAGCAGGGGATCCTCACCAGCGAGGCGGCGGCCATCGTGAAGCACCCGAAGGTGGCCGAGCGCATCGGCCGCACGGTCGAGGAGAAGAACACGCAGCTTCAGTCCTACGCGAAGATCAAGCGATTCACGGTCCTGCCCACCGACTTCACGCTCGACGGCGGCGAGCTCACCCCGACCCTGAAGGTGAAGCGGAAGGTCGTCTCGCAGAAGTACAAGGATGCCATCGAGGAGCTCTACCGCTGACCGCGGCGCCGGGCGCCCTCGCCGGCAAGGTCGCGATGATCACCGGCGCCAGCCGCGGCCTCGGCCGGGCGATCGCCATGGCACTGGCCGAAGCCGGCGCCGACGTCGCGCTCGCGGCTCGATCGAAAGAGGCGCTCGAGGAGACGGCGCGCCTGGCCGCGTCCGGCGGGCGCCGAACGCTCGTCGCGCCGACCGACGTCTCGAGCTACGCCGAGGTCGAGGCGCTGGTGCAGCGGACGATCCGCGAGCTCGGCCGCCTCGACATCGTCGTCAACAACTCCGGTGTGGCCAAGGTGGCTCCACTCGTCGAGATGACGCCGGAGGATTGGCGTTTCATGCTCGACGTGAACCTGACCGGCGTCTTCAACGGCTGCCGCGCGGCCGCCCCGCATTTGATCGCCCAGAAATCCGGCAAGGTGATCAACGTCGCCTCGGTTCTCGGTCAGGTCGGCCTGCCGGGTTACACGGTCTACGGCGCGACCAAGGGCGGCGTCATCGCGCTCACGCGCACGCTCGGGGTCGAGTGGGCGCGGCACAACGTCCAGGTGAACGCGATCGCGCCGGGCTGGTTCGCGACGGACATGACCAACGAGGCGTTCGCCGACCCGGCGATCAACCAGCGCCTGACGCGCGACATCCCGACCCGCCGTATCGGACGGGCCGAGGAGATCGGCCCGCTGGCCGTCTACCTCGCCTCCGCGAGCTCCGACTTCATGACCGGCCAGACGCTCTTCCTCGACGGCGGCCACTCGGCCGCGTAAGTTGCCGGGGAGTGGGCCGTCGAGTAGATTGTCCGCCATGAAAGCGGCGGTTCTCCACGGGCCACGCGATCTTCGCGTCGAGAGCATCCGCGAGCCTCGCCCGGCGCCGGGCGAGGCCGTCGTCCGCATCGTCGCCGCCGGGTTGTGCGGGACGGACTACGAGATCTGGTCCGGCGCGAGGCCCGTCGCGTATCCGCGAGTGATGGGCCACGAGCTCGTCGGCCGCGTCGAGGCGGTCGCGGCCGACGTGACCCGGGTGGGTCCGGGCGACCCGGTGGTCGTCGAGCCGAATTACTCGTGTGGACGATGTCCGCTGTGCCGCGAGGGCAATCGCAACCTGTGCCTGTCGCGGACCACGATCGGCATCAACGCCGACGGCGGCTTCGCCGAGCTCGTCCGTGTCCCCGCGCAGTGCTGCTGGCGCGCGCCAGCAGGCGCCGGATCCGACGCGCTCCTGCTCGCCGAGCCGCTCGCCGTCGTCGTCCGCGCCGTGGGCCGTGGGGCGCCGAAGCGAGGCGAGACCGCGGCGATCGTCGGCGCCGGCACGCTCGGGCTCCTGGCCCTCCAGGTGCTTCGCGCGCGGGGCGCGCGGGTAATGGTCGTGAGCCGCTCGCGGCGGCGCTTCGCCCTCGCGAGCGAGCTCGGCGCCCAGGCCACGCACGCGACCATCGAGGGCCCGCCCGCGGAGGCCGCCCGCCGGTTTTCCGGGCGGGAGGGCGTGGATCTCGTCGTGGAAACCGCCGGCACGCCCGAGGCGGTCACGCACGCGCTCGAGCTGGTTCGGCCGGGCGGCCGCGTCGTGCTCACCGGGCTGCCTCACGAGCCCACGTCGGTCTCGTTCTTCTCGGTCGTGCGCCGCGAGATCACGCTGACGGGCTCGATGATCTACCAGGACGAGTTTCCCGAAGCGCTCGAGCTCGTCGACAGCGGCGCGGTCAGGACCGGGCCGCTGGTCACGCACCGGTTCGGCCTCGACCGGATCGGCGAGGCGTTCGCCGCGCACGCGGACGCCAACTCCATCAAGGTCGCGCTCGAGCTCTGAGCCCCGACGCGCTCGCCGAATAGGATCGCTCACCATGTGGCTCCTCCTGTCGCTGGCCGCCGCGCTGTTCCAGGTCCTGCGCAACACGACGATGAAGCGCCTGGGCCACGCGCTGGACGAGTACATCAACGTCTGGGGGCGCTTCACGTTCCTCTTGCCGTTCGCCTTCATCGCCTGCGTGGCGAGCGGCTGGCCCGAGCTCAAGCCGGGCTTCTTCGTCTGGTGCCTGCTCTTCGGCGTCTGCCAGACGCTCTCGACACTCGCGCTCTCGAAGGCCCTCAAGCTCTCCCAGATCTCGCTCGTCACCGCGCTCTGGAAGGTGAGTCTCTTGATCCTCCTGGGCATGGGCGTGCTGATCGGCGAGCGGCCGAGCGCCATGGGCGTGGCGGGCGTGCTGCTGAGCGCCTCCGGCGTGTATCTCCTGAATGTCCGCAGCGCGAAGATTTCGCCGCTGGCGCCGCTCCGCGTCCTCTTCACCGATCGCGGCCAGCGTTACACCCTGCTGGCGGCGCTGCTCTATGCGCCGTCGGTGATCACGATCAAGAAGGCGATCCTCGCCTCGAATACCGCGGTCGGCACCTTCGGCCCCTATCTCGCGGCGAGCCTCGTCGTGACGCCGCTGGCGCTGACGACCTCGGCGCGCCACTTCAAGGCGGTGCCCCGCTACTGGAAGGAATTCGTCGCGCTCGGGCTCTTCGCGGCGCTCACCACCCTGAGCCAGGGCAAGGCCTACACGCTCACGCTCTCCTCGTACGTCGAGGCGGTCAAGCAGGTCGAGATCCTGTTCGCGATGGCGATCGGGGTCCTGGCGTTCGGCGAGGGCCAGAAGGTGAGGGAGTCGGCGCTGGGCGCCTTGGTGATGTTGCTCGGGATGGTGCTGCTCGCCCTCGCGACGTAGCGCGGGGGACGCCCGTCTAGACGTCCGGTCGCTTGCCGTGCGTGACGCGGACTTCGGTCTTGATGCCGCCGCGCACGTTGAAGTCGCCCGTCACCTCGAGCCAGCGCGGGTTGGCGACGGCCACGAAGTCGTTGAGGATCCGGTTGGTCACGTCCTCGTGAAACGCCCCTTCCTGCCGGAACGACCAGAGGTAGAGCTTCAGCGACTTCAGCTCGACCAGGTGCTGGTCGGGCACGTAGCGGATGCGGATCGTGGCGAAATCCGGCTGGCCGGTCATGGGGCAGAGACACGTGAACTCGGGCACGGTCATCGTGACCTCGTAGTCACGATCCGGGTGCGGGTTCGGCACGATGTCGAGCGTCTTCGACGGAGCCGACGGCATGTCGCGATTATACCCGCAGCCCCGGCGATTCGACCGATCGCTACCGGCTCGTGAGCCCGATGCCCACCGCCACCGCGGCGCACGCGATCAGAAGGTCCGGCGTGAGCGGGTCGCCGGTGACCAGCGCCGCGGCGACGACGCCGAAGATCGGCTGGGTGAGAAAGAACGCCGAGAGCGCGCTCGGGCTATACCGGCGCAGCAGCGCCAGATTGATCACGAAGTTGAATCCGGAGATGAGCACGCCCTGGTAGGCGATCGAGCCCGCGAGCCGCATCGTCCAGCGGGTCTCTCCCGGCTCGACGAGGGCCGACACGACGACGAAGAGCGCGGTGCCCACCATCGCCTGCGCCAGGAGAAGCTTCACCGGGTCCAGGCGCTGGACCGCGCGCGCCAGATACACGGTCCGCTCGGCGAGGAGGACACCGGCCACCGTGACCACCACGTCGCCCAGCAGGGTCGGCGCGCCGCGCGTGATCTGGCGTGCGCCGAGCAGGACGATTCCCGAGTAGGCGATGAGGACCCCGGCGAGCTTGCGGGCAGTGAGCCGATCGCCGGGTATCAGGAAATGGGCGAGGACGACGGTGTGGACCGCGTAGAGGTTGAGCAGGACCGACGCGTGGGCCGCGCTGGTGAGCCAGGTCCCGATGTTCGTGGCGGTCATCTGCACGCTGAACAGGAGGCCCAGGAACACGAGCGGACGCCATTCGGCCGGCTCGATCCGAAAGCCGGCGAAGCGGCCAGTCGCCCAGGCCCAGAGGCAGATCACCACGCCGCCGACGACGAACCGCATCCATGCCAGACGGAGCGGCGGGGCGTCCTCGAGGCCCAGCTTGATCACGACGGTGTTGGCGCCCCAGAGAATCGAGATGAGCACGGCCATGGCCGCGCCCTTGAGGTCCATGTCTTTCGAGGGATGGCTCAGAACGCTCTCGAAGTACTCGCGGCAGGCCGTCGCGGGGCTGGGGCCCCGCCAGCCGAGGCGCGAATCTGAATCGAGGATACGACACCTGGCATAATCGCCCCATGAAGATCGGCCTGATCGGGCTCCCCAAGTCTGGCAAGACCACGCTCTTCAACCTGCTCACCGGCTCGAAGGTCGCGACGGCGCGCTACGACTCCGGCCGCGCCGAGCTCCACACGGGTATCGCCCGGGTGCCGGACCTCCGCGTGGACCGGCTCTCGGCCATCTTCAAGCCGAAGAAGACGACGTACGCCACGTTCGAGGTGGTCGACCTGGCGGGCATCGAGCGCGGCGAGCGCGCCGGGCTCGACACGAAAGAGTTCAGGAACGCCGACGCGCTCCTGCACGTCGTCCGGGCCTTCGCCGACGAGGCGCTCGGCGCGCCGGCGCCGAAGCGGGACATCGAGGATCTCGACACGGAGCTGATCCTGGCCGACCTCGAGGTGGTCGACCGGCGCCTCGAGCGGCTGGAGGCCTCGATCAAGAAACAGCGCAAAGAGGCGGACGTCAAGGAGCAGGCGATCCTCGCGCGTCTCAAGAAAGACCTCGAGAGCGAGACGCCGCTGCGCGCGGTCGCGCTCACACCCGACGACGCGCGGGCGATCCGCGGATTCACGTTTCTCTCCCAGAAGCCGATCCTGCATTGCCTGAATCTCGACGAGAAGGCGATCGGCGACGGCCCGCACGCGATCCAGAAGCTCGGACTGGAGGCGGCGGCGCAGCGCGCGCGAACGCGGATCGGCTGGGTCTCGGCGGTGATCGAGGCCGAGGTGGCCGAGCTGGCCGGTGACGAGCAGCGCGCCTTCCTGGCCGACCTGGGCCTGAAGGAGCCGGCGATCAATCGCGTGCTGAGCGAATGCTACGCCTTGCTGGGGCTCGTCTCCTTCTTCACGGTGGGTGAAGACGAGGTGCGCGCCTGGCCGATTCCGGAGGGCACCCGGGCGCAGGCTGCCGCCGGAACCGTTCACTCGGACATCGAGCGCGGCTTCATCCGCGCCGAGGTGAACAGCTACGACGACCTGGTGGCGGTCGAGGGCTCGTTCGCCGATTTACGGGCGCGCGGCCAGCAGCGGCTCGAGGGCAAGGACTACGTCGTGCGCGACGGCGAGATCTGCCATTTCCGGTTCAACGTGGCGAAGTAGCCGGATTGTTCCGAAACCACCCGCTCGTTCCAGGGCTAGCCGGGGTCTCGATGCGCGAGCTTGTGGTCGGTTGCGCTGTCCAGTCTCGCAGCCAGGGCCGGGCGCCTATCTCAGCGCAGCGGCTCCGGCCGGCTCCTGGAAGCTGAACGCCGGGTCGAGCGGTGGAAGCGGGGAGCCGACGAAGAGCCGGCGCTGGAACCACGGCATCAGCGGCGATCGCAGGATCAGCGGGATCGCCGTCTGTACAACGCGCTTCACGAGCGGACTACGGCGACCCTGACCGAGCAACATCCCCTGGGCGCCCAGCTGGAACCGGTGGAGCGTACGGACGTCGTCCTCACGCAGCCGCTGGACCTCCTGGAGAACGTCGCGCCCGATCGGGCCGTGGCCGAAGTGCGGGTACAGCACCTGCGCGGCGACCGCGGCGGTCGCGAGGGCGACGTTGACGCCGATGGCGCCGGCCGGGCTCATCGTGTGTGCGGCATCGCCGATCAAGAGGAGCCCGTCGCGCGACCACTCGCGCATCAGGCGGATGATGCCCTCGAGCGGGAAAAATGGCTTGAAGTCACACAGGGAACCGGCGAACTCGCTGAAGATCGGCTCGAAGCGCCGCACGCGCTCGGCCACCGCCGCCACGCCTTCCTCGCGCCAGCGTTTCCACTCGCCGGTGGGCAGGTAGAGCCCGGCCTGGATGTGGTGCGGGTACTTGGGCAGCATGAGGCCCTGGACGTCTCCTATCGACACGTGGAAGGTGCTTGACCACTCTGGCGGCTGCTCGGTCGTAAACCAAATGATGTCGAAGTCGTGATGCTCGTATTCGGCCTCGAACCCGCCCAGCCGCGCCAGGGTCGAGTAGCGCCCGTCCGCGCCCACCACGACGTCGGTGCGGACCTCGAAGGGCTCCTTGCCGTGGCGGAGCCCGCTCACGCCCACCACTTTCCCGTCTTCTTCCAGGAGCTTCATCGCCTTGGCACCCATCCAGCATTTGAACGACGGGAACCCCTCGGCTTTCCGGCGAAGCGCCGCCAGGAAGATCGGCTGCGGCATCCAAATGGCGTAAGGGTAGTGAGGAGCGATCCGCTTGAACGCGAACTCACCGACCTCGCGGCCGTTCAGACAGACCTTCCCCACCTCGAGGAGCGAGTGTGGCTGAGCCAGCACATAGTCAAGGAGTCCCAGCTGGTCTAGGAGTTGGGATGTGCTGGGCTGCAAGACCTCACCGCGGAACTCCCGCTCGAAGTCCCCGTGCCTCTCGAGCACCAGAACGTCGACGCCGCGCTTGGCCAGGAGCAGGCCAAGCATGAGCCCCCCGGGCCCTCCGCCCACGATGCACGCACTCACGCAAGCGTTTGTCACGACGCTGACAGTTTCAAGATATCAGCTTCAGCCAATCGCCCTCGTCGAGGTCGTCGCAGACGGAGTGGACCTAGACTTGCACCGTCGAGGCCGCCGCCCCCCACTTCGACCTGCTATATAGTCGGTCGCTGATGGACTGGCACTCGTTGAGCTTGGGATTCACTTTGGTGTTGCGGCACTTCGCGCGTTGGCTCTACCGGGGACAGCGCCCCAATGCCTTGGCCCGCTTGCTCAATCGAGGCGCGGCAGCCGTGTTCGCGCGCGGCATCGCTCCGGACTATCTCGTCACGTTGGACGTGAGAGGTCGTTGCTCTGGGCGGACGATTGCTTTACCGCTCGTGATGGCCGTTCTCGACCGGCAGCGATACCTCGTCTCGAATCTCGGTACTGACGTAGCCTGGGTTCAGAACGTGAAGGCAACCGCCGGCCGTGCGGTCCTGCGCCACGGTCGTACCGAGCACGTGCGGCTCGAAGAGCTCGCGATCGAAAAGCGGGCGCCGGTGCTGAAGACCTACTTGCAGCGTGCGCCAGGCGCACGGCCGCACATCCCCGTCGACAAGGATGCGCCCCTCGAAGAGTTCGAGGCGATTGCGGTACGGTTTCCAGTCTTTCGGGTTCTCTCCGCCAGCTCAACAATCGTTCACGAGACGGTTGGCAAGCCTTAATCGCCGAGTGAGCGGGTCGTTACTCCCTACGCTGCGGTCGCCTCGGCCGGCCGAACACCACGATCTTCGTCGCCCTAGCCGGCGTTCGCGAGTGAGGGAGGTCCCAGCGCGCCGATGCGCGAAACCCTCACACCGCCGGCTCAAAAAACGCGGCCCCGCGGCGCCATTCAGATTCATCCCATGTAGGTTCGCGCGGGCTACTGTCCGCGAGTCGCGCCGTTGCGAATCGTCGGACCGCGGCGCGACGTTTCACTTCACGGTTCCGGTCGTGGAGAGGACTGACGAGCGAATGCCGGATTGGACCAAGGTCCCATAGCGACGCTTGTTTCCTCTCTCGCAGACTGACCGAAAGCACGCGGAATCAAGAGTTCGGGGGTCATATCGGTGGTGGGTTCTCTGAGCGTGTGCGCGTCTGGCTCCGACCTTGGGCCTGCGAAAGACGGCTTCCATCGCTTCGGCGCGGGCCGCCCTCGCCGGCGGTGGCCCAGGGCCGCCAAATGGTTGATGGCGTGCGCGAGGGTCAGATTGAGGCCAATGAGGTTGCCATGAAGTTCCTCTAGTACCGGCCGCTCCCGAGAACGCTACGCGTGCTGACGTGGACCGGGGCGGCAAGGCCGTTCTCGCTCAACTGCGTCGATGTGGAATGGCCATCAGCCTTCGAGCGTCGTGTCCTGAACGCCTGCCACGCGCCGCCGTTCCGCGCCGGCCAGGGATCGGCGTGTTCATCAACCGATGCGGAGATCTGAACAACCTCGTCGCCTCGTGGCTCGAGGGCATCGAGAGCGAGGACGAGGCGGCTCGGATCGTCGACGTCGTCCGCGATGGAATAGGTCAGGACATCATGAGCTCCGACAGCGTCGAACGCGGGTTGCTACGCGTCGCCATCGTCGGCGCCGGGCCGTCGGGCTCGGCGCTGGCTATTTTGCTCAACCGCTACGGAGCCGATGTCACGCTCTTCGGTGACGCCCCCCGTCCGCAGCTGCTCGTCGGGGAATCACTCATTCCCGCCGCGATTCCGATCTTGCGGCGCCTCGGCATCGAGGAGGAGACCGCGAGCTTCAGCCGCGTCAAGCCCGGCGCGACCTTCGTCTGGTCTTCCACGGATCGAGTGAACGTTACGTTCAACCGCTTCGCCCCGGCGGTCTTCCCGTACGCCTACAACATTCCGCGCCCGCGTTTCGACGAGGCGTTGCTCGCGCGAGCCGTCGCCGCCGGCGTACGCCACGTGCCGATCAAAGCCCGGTTGCAGCGAACCGGCGGCTATCGAGCCAACGCCGAGTTGGCGCTCGCTCCCGAGACATTGGCCGCGGCGCCGGCCCTGGAGAGGTGTCGGCCCCACCTTATCGTCGACGCCACCGGCCGCGCCCGACATGTGGCTCGCCTGTTGGAGATTCCGGCCCGGGTCGGACCCCGGAAGGACGTCGCGCATTTTGCGCACTTCGAGGGGTTCCGCTGGGACGATGCGCCCGGGCAGGTGCTCGTGACGCGCGGGCGGGCGGGCTGGACCTGGTGCATCCCGCTCAAGGAGCGGCTCTCGATCGGCATCGTGCTAGGCCACGACGACGCGGCCAATCTCGGGCGCGCTCCGGAAGAGCGGCTGGAACGCGCCATCGCGACCGATCCCTGGCTCTTCTCCGTCGCCGGCGGCGCACGGCGGGTGACGCAGGTGGCCACGTACACCAACTACCAGCTGATCTCCGAGCGCGGCTACGGCCGAGGCTGGGTCATGGCCGGGGATGCTTTCGGCTTCGTCGATCCTATGCTGTCGCCCGGGGTCTTCCTCGCGCTCCGCTCGGCCGAGCTACTCGCGGATAGCCTGGCTCCGTGGCTCGCACGCCGCGAGATTCCGTTGCCGGACGACCTCGACCGGGCGATGGCAGCATACGCGCGCGTGCAGAACGCGATGCTGTCCGCTTGGCTAGAGCTGGTCACCTACTTCTACGACGGACGGGTGGCCGCCCTGATTCGGGCCGGACGCACCTGGAATGCCCTGGGATCGGGCCTTCTCAAGCGGGCGATGGAAGAGCACGTCGCGCGCCACGTCGGGCTCCTGGCAAGCGGGGCTGCGACGACCGCGCGCTACAGTCGTGCCCTTCTGCGCTTCTTGAGCTGCCACGGTCTGCGAGACATCGACCCGGCCGATCTCGCCATTCGCTGACGTCGCCGACGCGGCGATCCAGACGCCCAACTCGGACATGCGATATTCGCAGCTCGGCGCCGACCTGCGCGCGGAGCCGCGGCCGTGGACCATCTTCGAGGCGCTCTCCCTTCGCCGCTTCAACTGTGGTGAAGTGAGCGTCCTAGGACGTAACCCCCGGAATCTTCTTGAGCGGGCCACCGAGCGCTTGCACGACGGCCGCGACATTCGCGTCGGGTGTGTTCATCGGTAGCACGCAGCCCGGGCCGATGATGAGCCCCGTGCCGTCGGTCTGAGCGACGGCGTCGCGGGTCTCGCCGACGGCTTGCTCGGCCGTGCCGTCCCGGAGCGTCTTCCACTGGTGCAGCCCGCCGATGACCGCGCCCGGAACCTTGGCGGCCCCGTCCCGCAGGGACGGCGGCGTCGCGCAGTCGTCCCAGTTCCAGGCGTGGCCCGGCAGGCGCGCCAGCCGGTCGAACATCAGCCCGTCGCCGTGGCAATGGATGATCGTCAAGGTCGACTTCGACTCGATCGCGTCGAGGAATTGCCGGTCGTAGGGCTCGCCGAATCGCGCGTAGTCCTCCTCGGAGTTGACCGTCCGGCTGGCCGCCTGAATCGAGTAGAAGATGCCGGACACGCCCTCGGTGAGCGCGAGCAGGGCGAACTTGATGAGCGTCTCGGTGATCGCCTCGAGCGCGCCGGTAACCGCGTCGGGGTGGTCGCGCAGATCGCGCTGCAGCCGGTCCCCCGAGAGCTTCTTGGCGAGCGAGAGCGGCGAGAACAGCGTCGGCACCACCGGCGCGTCGCCGATCCGACGATCGAAGCCCAGGCGGATGATCGTCTCGATCTCTTCGGCCCAGCCGGACGAGGCGGCGGGATCGAGGGCGCGGATCTTCTTCCAGTCCTCCGGCGAGCGCACCGCGCAGCTGGCGCAGGGGCGATGGCCGTCTTCGCGAACGGCGTCGCTCTCGACGCAACCCCAGGCCTCGACGGCGTAGCCGCCGCGCGGGGTGATCTTGAGGAAGTCCGAGCCGTAGCGCTCATGGAACCGGAGCGTCGCCTGAGCCAGGCCGGCCGGTGAGTGATCGACGTTCGGGAAGTGGCGCCACACCGCGTAGGGGACGCGGTCGACGGGCTGGCGGTTGATCGCGGCGAGAACGCGTTCGCGTCGACTCATCTGCTTCATGCTCGTAGCACTCCGTCGCTCAGCACCGGCTCACCGCGCTCGTCGACGGCGTCGAACGCGAGCAGATCGCCCGCGCGCCCGCGGCCGCGCACCGTGAAGGTGGATGGCATGAACACCAACCCGGTGAAGCGCACGGCGATCTCCCTGACGCGCGCCGGGTCGCCGTCGAGGTCCTGCCTGATCACCTGCGACACGGCCAGCGCGAGGGTGGCCGAGCCGTGAAGGATCGGGCCTGCCAGCCCGGCCGAGCGAGCGACGGCGATGTCGGTGTGGATCGGGTTCCAGATGCGGGCGCATTCCGAGTACACGTGCGCCGCGCGGGGCCCGACCGGGACGGGCGCGCTCCAGCGCGTCTCGGCGGAGGCCGGCGGCGAGGGGCGGGCGAGGGGCTCGACCTGGGCGTGCCTCTCGTCCTCGGTCGTGATGCCACGATAGACCGAGCCGTAGTCGGTCGTCGTCACCGGTCGCCCGTTCCGGTCGACCGTCGAGAGGCGCGCGACGACGAGCGCGCCGGCGCGGCTCGGTCGGACGACGATGATCTGGGCTCGCGTGAGCAGACGATCGGCCGCGGAGGGAAGCCGGTGGATGACCACGTGATGCGTCGAATGGACGCCCAGAAGCGCCCACGACTCCTTGACCGCCTTGGCGCGCAGCGCGAGGACGGCCGGCCACTCGTAGCACACCGAAAAGAGCGGGTGGGCGATCGGCCCTTCCTCGGCGAGGGTGTCGTAGTAGCGTGGATCGTCAACGCCGAGCGAGGCGGCGTAGGCCATCATCCAGCGCGCGTCGAGCGAGGTGCTCAGCGCGCCGACCTTCGTCCCGGCGATCGTTCCCGGGATCGTGCGCACGTCGTCTCGTCGGGTCATCGCGCCTGCGGGAAGTTCATGCAGTCGACGAAGATTCCCTCGAAATCCGGGTGGGCCGCCAGCGACACGTGCTCGATCCGCGCCGCGATCGCCTCGGCGCGGGCGCGCTCGGTCTCGGAGACGAGACAGAGCTGAGCGCCGAGCGAGGCGGCGTTCCCGACGTAGCGGATCCGCTCGCGGGGCAACGGCGGGATCAGGCCGATCCTGAGCGCGCTCTCAACCGACACGTAGTTGCCAAAGCCGCCCGCCAGCATCAGCTCCGAGACCGCCTCCGCCGGCACGCCGGCGACGTGCTGGAGCATCATCACGCCCGAGGCGATCGCGCCCTTCGCCAGCTGCACCTGGCGGACGTCGTCCTGGGTGAGCACGATCTCCTGCCGCGCGCCCGCTTCCCCCGGCCGGAGCACGATGACCTGGCGTTCCTCGCCCCGCATGACGACGCGCGCGGCGAGCTTGGGCGGGAGCGAATCGCGCAGGTCGACCTGGATCAAGCCCGTCCAGTCGATGACCCCGCGATCGAGGAGCCCCGCCAGCAGGTCGATGATCCCCGAGCCGCAGATGCCGAGCGCGTCGGCCTCGCCGATCGTGTGGACGTGGATGTCGTCGTCCACGGTCACGCGGTCGATCGCTCCGAGCGCGCCGCGCATGCCGTGACGGATCTGAGCGCCCTCGAGAGCCGGGCCGGCGGGCGCCGAGCACGCCCAGAGGCGTTCGCGCGAGCCCAGCAACACCTCGCCGTTGGTTCCGATGTCGACGGCGATGCGGATCTCGGCGCTGTCGTAGATGCGGGTGGCGAGGGCCACGCCGACCGCGTCGGCCCCGACGAATCCCGCCACGAGCGGCAAGAGACACACCCGCGCCTCCGGCGCGACCTTCAGGAAGAGCTCACGCGCCGACACGGTCACGGCGTGGCGCATCACGGGCGCGTAGGGCGCCAGGCCCACGTGCGAGGGGTCGATGCCGAGCAGGATGTGGTGCATGCACGTGTTCCCGACGACGACGACCTTGTAGATCCACTTCGCGAGCACGCCGGAGTCACGGCAGATCTGCTCGATGTGCTGGTTCAGGAGGCCGACGATCCGGGTGTGGAGCTTGCGGAGATTGCCCGGGTTGAATTGCGCGAAGGCGATGCGCGACATCAGGTCGCCCCCGAAGACCGTCTGCGGATTCAGGCTCGAGACCGACGCGAGCTGCTCGCCGGACTCGAGCTCCACCAGCGTGGTCACGACGCTCGTCGTGCCGACGTCGATCGCCAGGCCGAACTTCATCAGGGCGGTATCGCCGCGCTCCACCGCGAGGATCCGCTGGCGGCCGGACGACTCGCCGGCCGACGCGCCGCCCGCGACGAACGTCGTCACCGTCACGCCCGCCGGGTCGTCGCGGAGCGCCGACGGCAACCCCTGGACCACCGCCGGCGCGACGTCGGCCGTGGTGAGGCCGACGGCCGCGAGAAGCTGCTCGAGATCGGAGGTCTGATGGTGCTCCTCGCGCGGCAAGGTGACCTTGACCACCTGCTTGGCGACGCCGGAATCGAGCAAGACGCGACCGAGCTGCCGCACACCGGGCCCGGCGCCGAGGATCTGGAACGAGCGCTCGTCGAGCGGCGGCGCCGGCTGGACGCTGACGGCCTCGTGCAGCACGCACTGACAGGCGAGGCGATAGCCCTCGCGGACGAGGTCGGCGCCGAGCTGGACCTCATCCATGATCGTCGGCGGTGGCGGCAAGCCGGCCAGGAACTTGATCCGGCACGATGTGCACCGGCCGCGCCCGCCGCACGTCGCCGTGATGTCGACCCCGCCCGCGTGAGCCGCCTTGAGGATCGTCGTCCCCGGCGCGACCGTCAGCGTCCGGCGCGCGCCGGGATCGTCGGGATCGGTAACGACGGTCAGCGGGACGGCCATGGCCTCACATTCTAGTGGTATGCTCGCGCGCATGGAAATAAGCGTCGAGTTGCTGAAGCGCACGGCCGCGCTCGGCGGTTTCGACTGGAGCGACGCCGAGCTCGAGCCGATCCGCCCGGCGGTCGCGCGGCTCCTCGAGGCGCTGGAGCGTCTGGAGCAGCTGCCGCTCGGCGACGTCGAGCCGACGACCCAGTATCGGGTGATCTGAGGTGAGCGAGCTCTGCTGGGCTTCGATGGCCGATCTCGGCCGGATGATCGCGAGCAAGCAGGTCTCCCCGGTCGAGGTCGTGAGCGCCCACCTCGATCGCATCTCCGCGCTCGACTCGAAGCTTCGCGCGTTCATCACGGTGTGCGCCGACGCCGCGCTCGAGTCCGCGCGCGCGGCCGAGGCCGATCTGATGGCCGGACGGCCCGTCGGACCGCTCCACGGAGTGCCGTGGGCCCCCAAGGACCTCTATTCGACGAAGGGCGTCCGCACGACCGGGGGCTCGAAGATCCTGGCCGACTCGGTGCCGGCCGCGGACGCGACCGTCGTGGTCCGGCTGGCGAGGGCGGGCGCGATCCTGCTCGGTAAGCTCAACATGCACGAGTTCGCGTACGGGCCGGAAGGCATCAACGCCCACTACGGCGACACGCGCAATCCCTGGAGCGCGGACGCGCACCGCATCGCCGGCGGATCGTCTTCCGGCTCCGGCGCGGCGGTCGCGGCCGGTCTGGCGCCGGGCTCGCTCGGCTCCGACACCGGCGGGTCGATCCGGATTCCGGCCTCGCTCTGCGGCATCACCGGGCTCAAGCCGACCTACGGACGCGCGAGCCGGGCCGGCGTGCTGCCGCTGGCGTGGTCGATGGACCACGTGGGCCCGATGACGCGCTCGGCGCGGGACTGCGCGCTGATGCTCGGCGCGATCGCGGGCTACGATCCGGCCGACCCGACCACGAGCGTGCTGCCGGTGCCCGACTACGCCGCGGCGCTCACCGGCGAGGTGAAAGGGCTGCGCGTGGGATTGCTGCGTGCCCACTTCACCGACGTCGCGGCTCCCGACGTACGGGCCGCCGTCGAAGCGGCGGCGACGCAGCTCGAGCGGGCCGGCGCGGTCGTGGACGAGGTGAACCTGACCCAGATTACGCACGTCGGCACCGCCTCCGCCGCGATCGTGGCCTCGGAGGCGCTCGCGTATCACGCCGCGTGGATGCGATCCCGGCCCCAGGACTACCAGCCCGACGTGCGCGAGCGCCTCAGGATGGGCGCGTTCGTGAGCGGTGCGCACTACGTCCGGTCCCAACAAGTTCGGGCGCTGGCGGCGCGCGAAGTCGACGAAGTCTTGGCCCGACGCGACGTCCTCCTGGCGCCAGCGACCCCCCTGGCCGCACCCGTGCTCGGCGAGCGCGAGACCACGCTCGGCGACGGCCCATCCGACGTGCGCACGGCGCTCTTGCGCTGCACGCGCCCGTTCAACTTCTCCGGCCATCCGGCGTGCGCGGCGCCCTGCGGCTTCACCGTGAGCGGCCTGCCGATCGGCCTGCAAGTCGTGGGGCGGCCCTTCGACGAGGCGACCGTCCTGCGCGTCGTCGACGCGTATCAGCGAATCACCGACTGGCATACTCGCCGCCCGGTGGCCGCGTGAGCGGTCCCGGCTCTCGGAGGGCCCGATGAGCGAAGCGAACGTGGACGCGCGGCTCGCCGCGCTCGAGTCCAGGCTCGGACGCCTCGAGCTGCTCCTGGCGGCCGTCAACGACAAGCTCGATCGAGCGGCGCCGAGTGTCGAGGAGGCGCGTCGCGGGATCCAGGCCTGGGTGACCGAGTACGTGTCGCTGCGTCTGCAACAGCTCGTGCCCGAGACGTGCGAGCACCCCGAGCGCGAGGCCGACACGATCGTCGCCGAGGGGCCCGTGCTGCCCGGCACGCGCATCCGTTGCACGGACGAGGTGCTCCATCGCCTCGGCCGCATCCCGATTCCGTTCGTGCGACAGATGGTGGCGGAGAAGGTCGCCGAGACCGCCCGCGCCGAGAAGGTGAGCCTGGTCGACGTGCCCTTCTTCGAGCGCGCCGCCACCTTCTGACAGTGCAAGCTCTCGGGAGAGGATCTCCTGACATTCGACCACTGGAAGGACCACGTCCTGGGAGGGCCACGGCTGTAGCCCTCGAGGACGAGCCCGTCCGCATCCCGATCGAGGATGCGCTGGACCTTCACGCCTTCGCCCCGCGCGACGTGGCCTCAGTCGTCGCCGACTATCTCGAAGCCGCTCAGGCCAAAGGGTTCAGCGAGGTGCGGCTGATCCACGGTCGGGGCATCGGCGTCCAGCGGAAGATCGTGCAGACGGTCCTCGCCCGGCATCCCGTCGTCGCCGGCTTCGCCGACGCGCCGCCCGAGCGCGGAGGCGCCGGCGCGACGATCGTCCGCCTGCGTCCGATGTAGCGGCGCGACTCGGCGGGCGGGGCCCGAGCCCCGCGGCGGTCAGTCGCGATCGGCGCGGATCAAGACCTGGCGATCGTTGAAGGAGACGACGGCGTCCGGGGTGAGCCGAAACTCGAAGGCCGCCCGGCACCGCTCGGGTGCCCGTCGCACGAAGTCCTCGAGGTCGCGCCGCGCCTCGGCCGCCATCCGCATCCGGCCGGTCCATTCGTTCCACTCGCGGAGCTTCCAGATGACGGAGTCTTCCATCACGGTCAGGCCCGCGGCGCGCAGGAACGCTTTCCATTCCGCCGCGCGGTAGCTCCGCACGTGCGACGGGTCGCGGCGCTTCTCGACCTCGAGAATGAACGCGCTCGCGTCGGCGTCGTCGTGGCCGAGGATGTCCTGGAGCAGGAGCGAGCCGCCGGGGCGCAGGACGCGATGAATCTGCCTGACCGCCGCGGGGACGTCGGCGAAGTGATGCGCGGCGGTGCGGCAGGTGACGACGTCGAACGACTCGTCGCGGAAGGGGAGGACGCCGGCGTCGCCCGCGACGAACTCGACGTTCGTGGCGTCGCGGGCTCGTACGTGCCCGCGCGCGGCGG
>Ga0137407_10000215_pt1 | contig 41422 bp, 34 predicted proteins | sample CZOMad2_2_16fung_FD_108410 | JGI IMG/M metagenome (GOLD analysis project Ga0137407, IMG submission 108410) | Vadose zone soil fungal communities from Angelo Coast Range Reserve, California, USA - CZOMad2_2_16fungal (Illumina Assembly) | ecosystem: Environmental > Terrestrial > Soil > Vadose... | reverse complement strand
CGGCTCGCCACCGGATTGCGCTCGTAGCCTGAGCGCTGGAAGAAATTCGACGTCGGGACCACGTCCCGCATCGCTTGCGGCATCGTCACCATGTCGAGCCCGGTGCCGTCGCCGGTGAGGTTCATCATCTCCAGTTCGGCGGCGGTGAGCGGACGGGTGTAGCCCTTGGCACGCGCGAAAATGAGCGAGGTCAGGAGCTTGTGGGTCTGCAGCAGCGGCCCGACGTCGATATCCAGAACCATGGCATGCAGCGCCCAGCCCTGCGGCGTATCGCCGAGCTTTTCATGCTGCGACCAGTCATCCGGCACCGAACGCGCATACGCCACCATTTTCTTCAGCACCGCGATCTTCTGATCCATTGCCCTGCGTGGCGCGCCTGATAATTGCGCGGCCTTTTGCGTCAGTTCGCGAATGAATTCGTGGCCCTGCTCGGCGATCAGTTCGACGCTGTTGGTGGTGAGCAGCTGGTTGTAGCCGATCGCGGTCGAGATCGCGCGGCCGCTGCGCAGGCCGGACTGCATGTCGTAATTGCCGTTGCCGCCGGTCTCGAACGAATAGACCCGCACTGCCTGCTCGCGCGTCAGCCCCGCGGCCGACGCCACGCGCGCATAGGCGCGTTTGAATTCGACTTCGCTTGCGGGCTTTTGCGGCGTCCACTGGAAATGCTCGCCCGCGGCCCGCAGCAGATCGGCAACGAGCGGAATGGCTTTGTACGGGCGTGGCGGTGCTTCGGGCTCGCCTTCCGGATTCACCGGCCGCTTCGGCCCGGTATAGACCGGCGGCTGCGTCAGCACATAGTCGTCGAGCGCGATCGCCAGATGCTCACGCCGCTTGGCGTTGCGGCCCCGCCGCTTCTCGGCAATCGAACTCCAATACGCGCTGGCCTCCGCTTCGAACGCCGCGCGCGCCTCCTGATATTCCCGGAGCAGGCGGCGATACTCCGCAATCGCCTGCGGCGACGCCGCTTGCGCCCTGGCGTCAGTAACTATTGCTGGAAGCGCCAACGCATCCATCGCTGCAGCCGGCGGTGCGGTCAGCAGCAGCGCAAACGCAAGGTAGCCAACGCAAAAGCGAATCGCATGAGGATGCATGATCTCGTTGTAGCAAGCGTGTGGCGCAAGTCAGCCCCCGAAAAGGACCTCAACTGCCGACGCGCCTTGGCGCTGGTGTGTGTCCCGCGGGCGGATTCCCTCACTCCTGCTCGACGCCGCTCGCCTTGACGAGACCGGACCATTTCCTTTCATCCTTGTCGATGAAAGCGGCATAGTCTTCCGGCGTCCCTGGCGTGACCACGGTGCCATCCAGCGCGAGATGTTTCTGCACCTCGTCGGAGGCGAGTGCTGCCCGCAACTCCCTGTTGAGCTTCTCGATCACCGGGCGCGGCGTCCCCGCCGGCGCCACCAGGCCGTAATAAAGCGACGCCTCGAACCCCGGCAGCCCGGCTTCAGGCATCGTCGGCACGTCCGGGAGCAGGCTGGTGCGGGCGATGCCCGTCACCGCCAGCGCGCGCAACAGCCCGGCCGAGACGTTGGCATGGGTCGAGGGAACCGGCGCGAATATCATCGGGATATGCCCGCCCAGCAAATCGCTCAGCGCCGGGCCCGTACCCTTGTAGGGAATATGCACGAGCGTAATCCCGGCGGTGCGCGCGAAATACTCGCCGGTGATATGGCTGACGGTGCCGGCGCCAGCGGAGCCGAAATTGACCTTGCCGGGATGGGCCTTCGCATAGGCGATCAGCTCAGTGACGGTTTTGGCGGGAAACGATGGGTGCACCACCAGCGACGCCGGCGCATTGCCGATCATGCCGATCGGCGCGAAATCCTTGCGCGGATCGTAGCCGGGATTTTTATAGAGCGACGGTCCGATCGCAAGCGTGCCGGTGTAGCCAAGCAGAAGCGTGTAGCCGTCGGGTTCGCTCTTCGCTACCGCTTTGGTGCCGACGGTGCCGCCGGCGCCGGGGCGATGGTCGATGACGATACCTTGACCCATTTGCTGGCTCATCTTGTCGGTGATCACCCGCCCGACGATCGAGGTGCTGCCGCCCGGCGCGAACGGAACGACCACCGTGATGGTCCGGTTCGGATAGGTTTGCGCCCGCGCAGGGTCGAGGCCGAAGCCTATGCCGAACACGAGGGCAAACATGCAAAGCGACGCGTTCCAGCTGCGCATTTGGCGAGACCTCCCGGGGAGCGATCGTTGTTGCTTGAAAGTATCGTCTTCGAAACGTCGGGCGTCCGCAACGGTCATTCCGACCAGCCGTCATTCCGGGGCGATGCGAAGCATCGAACCCGGAATCTCGAGATTCCGGGTCTGGTGCTAACGCACCATCCCGGAATGACGATCGCCTTACTTCCACGCAAACACCGGCTGTTCCAGGTCGGCCACGCGGGTATCGCGCCCCGCCAGCACTTCGCGGAACTGGTAGATCAGCGCCGCGGTCGGCGCGTGGATGAAATGACCGGCGTGACGAAAGCGGATGACGCGTCGCGTGCTCTCGGGGATCGCGACGAAGTCGAATGCCTCTACCCGCTCGATATCGTCAAGCGCAATTCGATGCACCAGGGTCACCTCAGTCGGATTGGGCGACAGGGCCGCGCGCGTGGCCGCCCATACCACGACCGGCGTGATGAGATACCCGGACCGGGTCGGATAATCGTCGAGCAGACCGAGAACGTCGCTGGTCCCAAGCTCCAGCCCAAGTTCCTCGTGAAGCTCACGCAAGCTTGTCTCAATTGAAGTCTCGCCTTCGTCACACCGCCCACCCGGCAGCGCCCACTGACCGCGATGGCTCCGCAGACTGGCCGCGCGCAGGGTCAGCAGCAGGGCCGTCTGCCCCGGGGCCTCCCCGGTCTCGACCAGCGTGATGGCGACCGCGGCCCGTTTCAGCGCCGGCGCCGGCTCGGCTGCGGGCAGCCGCGCAAAGGCCGCGCAGCGCTCCGCGATCTGCCGGCGGGTGGTTTCGTCGAATAGGCGATCCATCCTGCTTGACTACAACACGGCGACGATTGATGAAATGTCCTCGAATTCGAATACCGCCGGGATTGGAAAGACCTGACATGACGACCGACATGGCCGCGGAGAAACTCAAGGCCTCCGGCTGGACCATCGTCGAGACCAGCGGATTCCTCAGCCTGGTCGGGCCGCTGTGGCAGCGCGTCGTCAACGGCGCCCATGAATATGCGATTGTCGCCCAGGACAAGCACCATAATCGCCGCGGCCTGGTGCAGGGCGGGCTGTTGATGACGTTTGCGGACCGCTCTTCGGGCATGACCGCGCGATACGTGTCCGGCCGGCCTACCCTCGCCACGGTCCAGATGGACACCCATTTCATCGATAGTGCCAAAATCGGCGAGATTCTGATATCGACGCCGCGCGTGATCCGCGCCACCCGCAGCCTGATCTTCACGACCACTGAGGTGACCGCCGGCGGCCGCTGTGTCACCACCGCCAGCGGGGTGTTCAAGATATTGAAGAATGATACGTAGGCTTCGTCATTCCGGAGCGATGCGTTTAGCATCGAATTACGATGCGCAATTGCGCATCTGAGAATCTCGAGATTCCCCGATGTGCAATTGCACATCTGAGGTCTGGTGCTGGCGCACCATCCCGGAATGACAACAACTGGAGGAACCCAACCAATGGAATATCGTCCACTCGGCCGCAGCGGCCTGAAAATTTCGCCGATTTGCCTCGGCACCATGATGTTCGGCGGCCCGACCGACGAGGCGACTTCGGCGCGGATCATCGCGAAAGCGCGCGAGGCCGGCGTCAACTTCATCGATACTGCGGATGCTTATTCGAACGGCAATTCCGAAGCCGTGGTCGGCCGTGCCATCTCCAACAACAGGCCCAACTGGGTGCTGGCGACCAAGCTCGCCAATCCCATGGGCGATGATCCCAATCGGGTCGGCCTGTCGCGGCGCTGGGTGTTACAGGCCGCCGACGAAAGCCTGAAGCGGCTCGGCACCGACTATATCGACATCTATTATCTGCACCGGGAAGACCATTCGACGCCGCTGGCGGAAACCGTGCGCGCGATGGGCGAATTGATCCAGAACGGCAAGGTGCGCTATTTCGGGGTCTCGAATTACCGGGCCTGGCGGGTCGCGGAAATCTGCAACATCTGCGATAACCTTGGCATCGACCGCCCGGTCGTCAGCCAACCCTATTACAATGCGATGAACCGAATGCCCGAGGTCGAGCACTTCCCGGCCTGCAATTATTACGGCCTCGGCATCGTGCCGTATAGCCCGCTGGCGCGCGGCGTACTGACCGGAAAATATAACCCCGATGCACCGCCGGACAAGGAAACGCGCGCGGGCCGCAACGACACCCGCATGATGCAGACCGAGTGGCGCCCGGAATCCCTAAAGCTGGCGCAGGAAATCCGGGCGCATGCCGAGGCGCGCGGCATCACGGCCGGACAGTTCGCGGTGGCGTGGGTTCTCAACAGCGCGTTCGTCTCAGGCGTGATCGCCGGTCCGCGCACCGAGGCGCAATGGGACGATTACGTGCGCGCGCTCGATTATCGCTTTACCGCCGAGGACGAGGCCCTGATCGACCGGCTGGTCACAAGCGGTCATCCCTCCACCCCCGGCTACAACGATCCGGCGTATCCGATCGAGGGACGAAGGGCGCGGACGGCGGGGTGATCCCAGGGTTCCCTTTTCGTCATGGCCGGGCTCGACCCGGCCATCCACGACTTTCTTGCTACAGCTAAGACGTGGATGCCCGGGCATAGGCGAGCGGAAGCGACGCCGTCCTTCGGACGGCTATGCCCGGGCATGGATTAACGGCAAGCTTAATTCTATTGAGTCAGGCTCTTAGCAGCGGCCCGCCATCTTTCGCAACATCGCCTCGAATGCCAGCTTGATCCGTTGAACGGCCGGATTCTTGTAAGGAAATTCGTGGTTACGATCGTGGACCAGCATCGAGGCGTTTACCTCGAAGACGACGAGCTTTCCGGAAAGGTCCAGCGCGCAATCGATGCCGCAATATTCGAGGCCGATGCGTTCCCGGATAGTGTGCAATGCCTGATAATGCGCAGGGCTGAACACCGCGGTGGGGTTGTTCAGAAACGCTTCCTCCTCCTGCTGCATCCAGGGTTGGTTGGCCATGTCGGTCGAGATGTGATGAACCTTCCAGTCGTTTCCGATGCAGAGGTGGTAGGGCATGACCTGATCGCCGACGAAAATGAACCGGTATTTTCGGAAATAACCATCCCTGGAGCGATAGCCGATGTACTCGATCAGATAGTGGTCGTGATCGGGGCGCTGCGACAGAAAGGCTGAAAGCGCCGCGGCATCATCGATCTTTTCAAAATCATCGCCGCCATGGGTCCCGACCGGCCGCGCCAGGACGGAGGATGAGAACGCAAATGCCGCCTCCAGCGCCGCCGGGGAAGAATCGGCGCCCGCCCTGTGACGCGAGGCGCTGGGAATGCGGCAGCCCGGGATTCCCCGCAACAGAGAGGCAACCTTGTCCCGCGTCGTCCGCTCGATCTTGCGCGGGTCGTTGATGGTCGGCTTGCCGAGCCGGTCGACCAGATCGGCCGCCAATGGCAGCAGGATTTCGGTCTGGTCTGCATCGGAGACCAGATTAACGACAAGCTGCGTGCCCTGATCAAACAGGTCGCCGTCATATTCGCGGGAAGCGAACAGCGCGAGCGTGTCGGTGTCGTGAATCGCATCCTTGAAAAGATATTCGGTCGGCATGTTGCCGCCGAAGGGGGCATACAATGCCAGAACCCGGAATTCCGCCGGAGACTTTGCAGCAGGCTTTGTGATGAGAGGCTGTATTCTTGCGGCTTCAGCGTAGGCGGCTTGAGCGCCGTCGATGTCGCCCATCCTCTGCTTGAGGCCGCCGATCCAGTTGATGCTGTCGGCGTCACGCGGATCGAGGGCTGCGGCCGCTCGAAAGCATTCGAGCGCCGATTCCAGTTCGTTCAACTCAAAATGGGCCCTGCCAAGCAGATGACGGATTTTCGCGTCTTGCGGTCGTTCACTGGCAAACTTGAGGAGCAGCCCCCTGGCCACAATGTATTGCTGCGTGGCCATCATGGCCTCGACCAGACCGGTGCACGCCGGCCAATGGTTCGAATTCAGCCGCAGAGCTTGAAGATAATGCGCGACGGCGTCCTGATATTTGCCGGCCTTGAGATTCACATCGCCGAGGCGGCACCAGCGATCCGCAAACGAGCCAATGGGATCGCCGTCCGGAAGCGAGGTAGCGAGCGCGGTTGCCGGCATGTATTTCGCTCGAGTCGGAAAGCAGCAGTTTCGTCGGAAAGATTGCCTTAACCTTCGTCAATTTTTGGTTAACAAAGTCTTTCCAAGGCGGTGACTGCCTGACGCTGGAGCGAGGTTGAACCGAGGGGCGATTTGCCAGGTGCGTGGACTCATTCACAGGCCCGAGCCAGCCGGGCAACCGCTGGCGCAATGATTTGATGCGGATAGCCGCTGAAGCCCAGTACCAGCGCCGATTGCACCGGTGCCTCGACATAGAGGCGGCTCATTGCACGAACGATGACGCCGTGTTCTCGCGCTGCCCGTTCGATCGTGACGTCCGATAGCCCTCGTCGCGTGTAGGCAACCAGATGCATGCCCTGGTCCGGCGGATCGACCGTCAAGTGGTCGCCGAGGCGGCGCCTGAGCGCGGCGACCAGCGCGTCCCGCTGGTTGCGGTACACCTCCCGCATTCTGCGGATGTGAGCTGCAAAGTGTCCCTCTTCCATGAAGGCAGCGACGACCGCTTGGCAAAGGCTTGATGGCTGGCGGTCCATGAGATAGCGCGCGGTAACGAAAGCCCGCACCAGTGAGGGAGGCACCACGGCGTAGCCGAGCCGAAGTCCTGGGAAAAGCGCCTTGTTGAGGGTTCCGATGTAGATGACACGTTCAGCTTCATCGAGGCCCTGGAGCGAAGTGAGTGGCCGGCCGCCGTATCGGAATTCACTGGCGTAGTCGTCTTCGACGATCCAGGCGCCTGACTCGCGCGCCCAGGCAAGAAGTTCGAGGCGGCGCGCCATCGACAGGGCAACGCCTTTCGGAAATTGGTGCGAGGGCGTTATGAAAACGGCACGCGCTTTTGGAGCGCGACGGATGCCTTCGTTGACATTGACGCCATGCTGGTCGACCGGAATGGGGCAAACCTTCGCGCCTGCCGCGAGGAGCGTAAGACGGGTCAAAGGGTAACCTGGATCTTCGATCCAGGCTTCCTTGTCCGGACCTTGCATGACACGGGTAACGATATCGACGGCTTGCTGGGTGCCCGCAGTGATCACGACTTGTCCGGGCTCGCACCGCACGCCACGTGCGGCCCCAAGATAGTCACAAACGGATTTACGCAGCTCCAGCGTGCCGCGCGGGTCCCCGTAGCCAAGGTGATGCCGCCCAAAGGACCGCAGCGTTCGTGCGCTGAGCTTGCGCCACAATTCGGCGGTGCGTGCGTCCACAAGCGTGCGCCCCAGATTGAAGGGACGCTCGTCGCTTTGCGCCGTCACGTCGACGAAACCGCCGAGGTCTCGGAAGGAGGCCGCCGGTTTGGCGACTGATGCCGGCCGCTTCCTGCGGCCATGTATCGCTGCGAAAGGTTCGGGCAGATCGGACGCGATGTAGGTTCCTGCGCCTTTCTTGCCGAAGACATAGCCTTCAGCGAGAAGCTGTTCGAAAGCCGAGACGACTGCAGACCGCGAAACACCGAGTTGCGCTGCGAGTTCGCGCGTCGAGGGCAGCTTGGTCGCGCGAACAAGCGTTCCTGACAGGATTGCCGATCGTAACTGCAGGTAAATCTGGCGGAACACCGGCGCGTCCGCCGCGCGGTCCACTTCGAACGCATAAAGCTCTGCCCAGCTTTGTCTGCTCTTCACAGATGTCTTTCGAAAACGTCGGTTGCCCGGTCGGGCAAGTGGTATGCCTCATTGAGGCAAAGTGGGTCTTTGCGTAAGACCACCTTTTTCCTATCCTGTTTCGGATAACAAGGGAACCTAAATGCTCGCTCGTTCGAACAACGCCGCGGAGTGCACCGAATCATGAGCTCACCGCAAATCCGTCGCGCAGACCGCGCCATGTCAGATGACCGCACGCTGGAGACGCTGGCACGAGGGTATAGCGGCCATCTCGCGACAGTGAGCGAGGACGGTTTCCCATATTGCACCCCGCTGCTGTATCTTTGGATCAACGGGGAAGTGTATTTGCACACCACGAGCGCGAGAGGACATTTGCGCGCAAACATCGAGCGGGATCGACGCGTTTGCTTTGAGATTGACGCGCAGGAAGGCGTCTTCGACTACGGCCGGTTTGAATGCGATTCGGGTCTCGCCTATCGAAGCGTGTGCCTGTTCGGCCGGATACGGATCGTCGACGACAGGAAAGTTAAGCAGCGGTTCTGCGAAGCGTTGATGGCAAAATACGGCAAGCCGGACACAAAACGACTCACGGGATTCTTCCCGCGGATCGATGTCATCACCGTGTATGCCATCGCTGTCGAGCGCATGACCGGCAAGGAACAGCCACTGCCGCCGCTTTCCGAACAGTGGCCAGCGAAAGACAGGACGAAGACGCCAAATGCTTCATTGCCCGCGGACGGAATCTAATTGTCAGAACCGACGGGCGCTTACAAATTCCCGAACGACGACCGCGAAGGTCCGGGCAAAACCTGCCGAACGGCCGCCTATTTCCTGCGGCCGATCATCTCGAACACCGCGCCCGGGTTATTGTCGTCAAACCGCAGTTCGAAGTCGTGGAGGTTGGCGATCGCCGCAGCGATGCTCAGGCCGAGCCCGCTGCCGGGCACGCGATGACCGCTCGCGGTCCGATAGAACCGCTGGAATATCTTGTCCCGTTCGCCCGGCTCGACACCGATTCCATTGTCGCGTACGCGGATGACAGGACGGCCGTCTTCCTGGGTCACCGACACGCCACCCTGCCGTTCTCGGGGGTGAACTTGATCGCATTGCCGATCAGGTTCGATACCGCCTCGCGCATCAGATCGCCATCGCCGAGAATCTGAACGGGCGACTGGGTCTCCAGCGTCATGGCGATCGACTTCGACGTGGCGAGCGGTTCGAAGAATTCGAACAAATCAGTGCAGATCGCCGACAGATCGATGGTTCGGAACTGGCTCGATTTCGGACCGTATTCGACATCGGCAAGCCGCAGCAACGCGGCCACCGTCAGCATCGCCTTGTCGATATGGGCCAGCGCCTGACGCGTCACGGCGCGCAACTCCTCGTTATCGGAACTCTCCAGGCCGCGCTCGAGTTGGGCGTGCACGACCGCAAGCGGGCTGCGCAGGTCGTGCGCAATGTTGTCGCTGACGCCCTTGATCTGCACCAAGAGGCGCGTGATCTCGTCGAGCATCAAATTGACATCGTGCGAGACCTTGTCGATCGCGTCCTTCTTTGAACGAACCGGCAGGCGCAAATGGGTGTCCCCCTTCATGATCCGCGCGATGGTGTCGTGGATGGCGGTGAGACGCCGCGACGCGCGACGCGCGAAGAACGCGCCGATCGCCAGCGCCAGCACCAGCATGGGCGCGAGCCCGGTTGCCAAGGCGCTTTGGACGATTTGCCGAAAGGCAAGGGTCTCGAGTAGGCTGCGTCCCAGCAACATGACATTGCCATCGGGCCGCACGCGCGCCACGAAGATCGCGGGCTCCAGGCTATTTTCGCTGCCGGGCACGCGCGTCGCCGCGACGAAGTGAGACTTTCCGTCCAACGGAATCTCCGGCAACGCGCCGATATTGCCGAACATGAGCTTGTGGTCCGCGCCGAAAAGCGCCGCATAGTCCAGTCGCCTCAGGTCGTGCGTCAACCGTACCTCGAACGCGTATTTCAGCTCGTCGACGGAGTGATTGGCGCTCTTGGCGGCCTCGTCTTCGAGAATGAGCCGGTTCCTCTTTTGGTCCGCCTCGCTGATTTGCAGGTACACCAGGCCAAAGACGCCCGTGGTCGCCACCACGGTGACGAAAACGAACGCGAGGGCGACGCGCACCGCGGAGGATCTGAAGAATTCAAGCATCTGTGTTCAGCATGAAGCCTGCCCCGCGGATATTCACAATCAGCGAGGTGCCGCCCCGCGTGTCGATCTTCTTCCGCAGATTGCTGATGTGGACGTCGACGACATTGGTCTCGAGCGTGAAATGGTATTGCCACACATCCCGGAGCAGCATCGCCCGCGTGATCACCTGGCCGGGATGCCGCAGGAAGTATTCGAGGAGCTTGAATTCGCGCGGCAAGAGATCGATCCCGGTGTCGCCACGATGCACGGTTTGTTCGATCAGGTCCATTTCGAGATCGCCCACCCGCAGCTTCGTGGTGCGGACATCATCAAGCCGGCGCAGCAGCGCTTCGACCCGCGCGGCCAGCTCCACCATCGCGAAGGGTTTGGCGAGATAGTCGTCCCCTCCCGCTTTCAGGCCATGGACCTTCTCGTCGATCGAGGACAACGCCGAGATCACCAGAACCGGAACTTTGACGCCCTCCTTGCGCAGCACCTCCAATGTCGTCAGGCTGTCTTCGCCGAATACCATCCGGTCCATGATCATCATGGCGGCGTCGCCGACCCGCGCAGCATCCGCGGCCTCGGCGATGGAAGCGGTGCGCACGAGATAGCCCAGCCGCTCCAGTTCGATCTTGATTTCGTTCGCCAGTTCGCTCTCGTCCTCGACGAGAAGGATGGTCTGGGCACGGGTCGAGGTCGTCCTGATCAAAGACGTGTTCCCTTCCTCGCGTCAGGGCGTGAGCCCGGGCGGTGGCGGAGGTGGCGGCGGATGCGGCGGATCCTGGATCAGACGCTTGACGGCGGCAACCGCCGCCGGATCCGGATGCCTGACCGGCGGAATGATCTCGTTGGGCGGCCAGCCGCCGCCAAGCGCCTTGTAGAGCGCAACGAAGCTGTCGCCAGCAAGTCGGACGACCTCGGCACGCTGCTGCTCGAGGGCGAATTGCTGCCGTTCGGCGTCGAGAACGTTGAGGAAATCGGTTAACCCCCTGTCGTAGCGATCGCTTGACACGCTCGTCGCCTGGCGCGCCGCTTCGATCGCGATATCGAGGCTGCGCAGGCTCTGCCGGTAACCGCGATAGGCGGTGTTGGCTTCGTCGACTTGCTGCACAGCCACCAGAATTGTTCGCTTGTAAACCGCCGCAAGCTCGTGCGCCCTGTAGTCGGCAATCTCGATCTTGGCATCGAGGGCGCCGAAATCGAGGATCGAGGCATTGATCGATGGACCCACCGATCCGATCCAGGTGATTGGAACGGCTGAGCCCGATCGTGGGCCGTCCTGAGCCCCGCCGGCGGCGGTGATCACGAGGCTCGGAAACAGGTCGGCGGTCCGGGCTCCGACCTCGGCAACCGCGGCCGCCAGGAGCCGCTCGGCTTCGCGAATATCGGGGCGGCGGCGCAGGAGGTCGACCGGAAGCCCGACCGGCACGCGGGCCGGCAGCCGCGGGATCGCACGGGTCCGCTGCAGCTCGCGGGCCAAGGTCTCCGGATATTCTCCGATCAAAACCGCGATCGCGTAGGTGTTGGACGCAATCAGCGCCTTGAGAGGCCCAACGTCCGCCTCCAGTGTCGCGACCTGGCGCTTCGCCAGCGTCACGTCCAATTCGTTGGTCAGACCGCGATCAAGGCGAGTCTGGGCCAGATCGAGCACCGTGCGTCCGGACTCGATGTCGCGATAGAGAATCTGAAGGCGCGCCTGGCGCGCCCGCAAATCGAAGTACAAGCGGGCGACGTCGGCGGCGACCACCACGTAGACCCAGTCGCGCGCCTCCTTGAGCGCCTCGGCGGTGTAGACCTGCGCCTCGACACGGCGCGCGATCTTGCCGAAAATATCGATCTCCCATTCGGCGTCGAGACCGCCGATCGCGCCGATTTTCTTGAGACCCTGGTTGTTGTCCCCGTCCCTCAGCGCCTGCGCGGCCCTGCCCTTGGTTTCGTCGGTGCCGGTGCCGGCGCCACCTCCGGCGGAGCCATTGACCTCGGGAAGCGCCTGGCGGCCGATCACGACAAGCTGCAATCTCGCCTGCTGCAAACGGTCCAGCGCGATATTGAGATCGAGATTGTTCTGCAGCGCCCGGGCGATCAGGTCATCCAACTGCGGATCGCGCAGCGTGCGCCACCATTGCCACAGATCTGGACTTGCGCTGTCAGACGCCGGCGGCTTGCTCGCCGGCTGCGCCACGAAAGTAGCGGGAAGTGCTGCGTCCGGCGTGAAATATTCCGGGCCGACAGCACAACCGTTCAAAGCAACGGTCGCCGCCAGCAAGCTCAGACCCATCCAGCCCTTCACGCCACAAATCCCGGTCCAACGAGGGTGACCTATTTAAAACTAAGCGGCAGAGGGCACATCTAAATTCTTTTTAGTGCACAGGCTTTTGCGCCGACGCGCTCTTCGTATCGTCGGCGTTGGGTTTGACCTTGGCGCCGGCCGCGATCTGGCTTGAGAGATTGAGGGCGACCTTGTCACCGATTGAAAGGCCGGAGCCGATCGAGACGACGTTGCCGTCATCGCTGGCGATCGCGACGTCTCTAAAGGACACGGCGCCGGTGGGATCGACGACGGCGACTTGCGGGCCGCCGGACCGATACAACAGCGCCGCCGCCGGAATCTGGATCGGCGCGCCTCCGGTGAGTTCGAAATCCGTTTGCACGTACATGCCGGGAACCAGCGAACGGTCGGTATTCGGAACGTCGATTTCGATCCGGATCGTTCGCGATGCCGGATTGATCGCTCGCGCCGTCCGCGCAACCTTACCGTTGAGACGCAAACCGGGCTGGTCCGTGCTGGTGATCACGGCGGTCGTGCCCGGCTTCAACTGTGGCGCGGCGCTCTGAGGGGCGAACACATAAATGCGCATCGGACTGTCTTCGGAAAGACGATAGAGCGACGTCGTGTTGGCCGTGCTGCCCGCCGTCACCAGATTTCCCAGGTCGATCTGGCGCTGCACGATGGTGCCGTCAAAGGGAGCCTTGACCTCCTTGAACTGCGTCAACGCGGTCAGGCGGTCCACGTCGGCCTGCTGCAACATGACCTGGGCATGCGCGGAATTCAGCTCGGCGATGGCTTCGGCGCTGCCGGCTTTCTTGGACTCGCGCTCCTGGTCCGACACGACGCCCTTCGGGGATTCGCGCCAACGCTGATCGGTCGTCAGGGCAAAATCGGCCCGCGCCTGCTTGACCGCGACCTGTGCGATACTGGCATTCAGCTTGGCCTTGGCGGCCAGAAGCTCGGCGTCCAGTTCCGGCGTGTCGATCAAGGCCAGTGTCTGGCCGGCGGTGACGTTGTCACCGATATCGGCATACCATCTGGCGACATAGCCGTTCACCCGGGCATAGATCGCGGTCTCGTTCCATGCCGCGGTCTCGCCAGGCAGCCTGAGCGATTGGGTCCCGGGGGAGGCAGTGACAGTGAAAATGTTGACGGCGGGCGCCTCCATCGTTTCGCTGCTCGTGGCATCCGACAGCCGCGCTTCCGCTTCGTTTTTCGCGCGATGCACGAAGAAAAAGCCGACGCCGAGCGCGATCACGATGACCGCGGTGATGCGCACGATCTTCGCGCCTGTTCCAAGCTCGACCAGCTTCGCCCTAGCGGTGCCGTTGGGCTCGGAGGTGTTTGGCTCGATGTCTTTCATCACCGTCATTTCGCTTCCTGTCTTACCCAAGGCTCCAAATCGCGGCGCAGCATTCGATAGACCACCGGCACGAAGATCATGGTCGCGGCGGTGGCAAACAAAAGCCCGCCAATGACCGCGCGGGCCAAAGGCGCATTCTGTTCGCCGCCCTCGCCCACCCCAAGGGCCATCGGGATCATGCCGAGGATCATGGCGCCCGCGGTCATCAACACCGGCCGCAACCTGGTATAACCCGCAGCGATCGCGGCGGTGGCCTTGTCGTCGCCCGCCTCCATGCGCTGATTGGCGAACGTCACCACAAGAATGCTGTTGGCCGAGGTGAGGCCGATACACATCAAGGAACCCATCAAGGCCGGGATGCTCAGATGCGTTTGCGTGAGAAACAGCATCCACATCACGCCGCCGAGCGTGAACGGGACAGCTGCGAGCACGACCAATGGATCCACCCAGCTCTGGAAGTTGATGACGAGCGCGAGGTAGACCAGGATCACCGCCATCGCCATGCCCGAGAAAAGGCCGCCAAAACTCTCGCGCATGGTTTCGACCTGCCCGCTGAGCGTGATGGACACCGGCGCAGTGGCGTTGGCGATGGCGCGCTCCTTGTCCAGCACCTTGTCGATCTCGACCGCGGCGGAGGCGAGGTCCCTGCCCTGAACGTCGGCATTGACGTCAAACACCGGCCGGATGTTGAGTTGAGAAGCAACAAGCGGGACATTCTTGCGTCCGAATTGAGCAACATTCATCAGCATCTGGCTCGACTTGCTGCCGGCCGCGCCAATCGGCACAGTGGCCAGATCCTGGGTCGAATTCACCCGGTAGGTCGGCATCTGGACCACCAGCGGGTAGCTCACGCTGTTCCTCGGATCGATCCAGAAATTGGGAACGGTTTGAGCGCTCGAATTGGCGGTTACCAGAACATTCTTGGCGACCTGATCCTCGCTCAGGCCGACTTGCTGCGCCAAGGTGCGATCGACGTCGATCGTGAGGGCCGGAGCGTCGGGAACCTGGAACACGTGCGAGTCCACGACGCCGGGGATCGCGTTCAACTCATGCGCGATCTTCTGCGCGAGCGCGTAAGTATCGAAGCTCTTGGGCCCGGAAATCCGGATGTCGATGGGCGAGGGCTGACCGAAATTCAGCACCTGATTGACGATGTCGGCGGGCTGGAAGAAAAACACCAAATCCGGAAAACGCTTCGGAAGCTCGCGACGCAAGGCGGCGACATGAGCTGGTGTCGGACTATGCGTCTGCTTTAGCGAGATCAGGATTTCACCGTCCATCGGACCGACGGTGGCCGAATCGCTCAGTGCGATATTGATACCGCTGTAGGGCAAACCGATGTTGTCGAGGATGACCTCGACCTGATCCTGCCCCACGATCTGGCGTATCGCGCTCTGGACTTCGGCGAAGTAGCGCTGCGTCTCCTCAAGGCGGCTGGCGGGCGGCGCACGAACATGGAGGCGCATCTGGCCGGCGTCAACCTGGGGGAAAAAGTCTCGACCCAGATGCGGAAACAGAAGCAGCGAGCACGCCATCAGCAGAAGGAAGAAAGCCGTGGTGGCGCCTCCCCGCCTGACGCAATACGCGACGACGTTGCGGTAGCCTTCGCGCAGGCTGTTGAACCCATCCTCGAATTTGCGGTGGATCAGCGCGAAAATATTCAACCGCGAACGTGGCGCCACCTCGTGCGAGTCATGCGCCGCATGACCCTCGAGCTGCGAACGCATGAGATAGGAGAACAGCACCGGCACCAGCGTGAACGACAGCGCCAGACTCGCAATCAGCGACACGCAGACCGATAGCGACAGGGGAGAGAACAGATATTTGGCGGTGCCCTGCAGCAGGAAGACCGGCACGAAGACGATGCAGATGCAAAGCGTCGAAAGTGCCGTGGGGACCGCGACTTCGCCGGAACCGTATACGACCGCCTGCCGGAGCGGATCGCCCTCCTTGACGTGACGCTCGATATTCTCGATGACGACCGTGCTGTTGTCCACGAGAATGCCGACCGCCAGCGCAAAGCCGCCGAGCGTCATCGTGTTCAGCGTTTGCCCGCCGACAAACATGAAGAGGATGGCGGTGATGATCGAGATGGGAATCGTCGCGAGAATGATCAGCGTCAATCGCCAATTGCCGAGAAACAGCAGGATCATCGTCGCCGTCAATCCCGCAGCGATCATTCCACCCATCAGCACGCTGTTCAGCGAAGCCTTGACGAAAATCGACTGGTCGAAAATCGCCTTGATGTTGACGCCGCTCGGCATCAGCCGCCTGACGTCGGGCAACGCCTCCCTGACGCCGTCGATCACCGCAAGTGTTGAAACGCCGCCGGTCTTGCGCACCGTCATCAACGCGCCCGGCCGGCCGTCGACGCTCACCGAATTGGTCTGGTTTTGGAATCCATCGTGGACATGGGCGATGTCGCGCACGAACACGACTTGGCCTGCCACATCCTTCACCGGAAACTCGCCGATCGTCGCGATCGCGTCCGGGCTGTTGTTCATGGCGAGCGAATAGTCTTTGGTGCCGATCTTGACGTCTCCGGAGGGCAGGATGACGTTTTGTTGGGAAATCGCCGAGGCGACGTCCGAGGGCGACAATCCGCGCGAAGCAAGCGCCTGCTGGTCGAGGTCGACCATGATGACGCGAGGCTTGCCGCCATAGGGATAAGGAACTTGCGCGCCATGGACGACCGCGAGATCCGGGCGGATGATGTTCTGACCGAGATCGTTGAGTTTGGTGTCCGGGAGCGAGTCGCTGGATAGACTGAGCTGGATGATCGGAACGTCGGTGGCGCCGTAGCGCAATACTAGCGGCGGCGTGATGTTCGGCGGCATATATTTAAGCACGACAAGCGCGCTGCTCGCCAATTGCGAGATGGCACGCGTCACGTTGGCGCCTTCGTGCAGGTACACCTTCTCCACGCCGATGCCGGCATAGGATGTCGCCTCGATCCGGCTGATGTCGTCCACCAGCGAGGCCAACTGACGCTGATGCAGAGTCAAAATGCGATCGCGGATGTCCGGCGCGCTCATGCCCTGGTAGGTCCAGACCACGCTGACAACGGGGATGTCGATTTCGGGGAAAATATCGACGGGCATGCGCAAGCCGGCGCCAATGCCCATCAGGCAGACGAGAATGAGAGAAGCGACGATCGTATACGGTCGCCTCAGCGAGAAATCAGCGAACCACATTAACGATAGGCCTCAGCAGTTGGCATAGCGACCCGCTTTCGGTTGCGTGCATCGAAGAATCTGATGACTGCCGATGTTCCGCCGTTTTCGGCAGAGCGTCTCCCAAACCGCTCAACCCGCAAAGGGCCCATCCTCTTGAAAGCGCTGTCCATAGCTAGACTTTTGCGCCGGTCGATGCGCCCTAGGTAGCCGTTACCTCCCGCAGAAGCGATTAAAGTAGATTTTAATCGCCGGGAATGCGGGGCCATTAACAGGCAGGGAAGCGCCATCGCGCTGCACCGCACCCTTTGTAGGGTACGCACGGTGCCGGCGATCCGCCCGGCGGCGCGGGGTTGGTGCGATGCGATAAGCTCAAGATCACGTCGTGCCAGCCTTGAACCCGTCCAATCGGGTCAACCGGCCAAACTTCGATTCACAGCCTGGTCTTGCGCCCTCGAAACAAGCATGCGCCGGTACGAGCGGGCGCTATTCCGGGCAGACCGCGCCGCTGGAAATCCATCGTCTAACGGTCATGAACTGATCGTGCGAGAGCGGCGGCGGCGATCGGGTCTCACGCTGAGTGCAGAAAACCAAAATCTGATTTCAATAGTTTAGATATCGCGCCCATTGATTTTCGCGGGTGATGAGGTCGCGCAAGGAAGAGATCGATGCTGAAAACGCGCTGCAAAGCGGCAAGCGCGGTTCCGGGCGAATACTTTCCAGAGTTGCAACAATTTGAATCGTCTATGAGGCAATCGGCGCCGGTTATTTTCATGCGTAACCGGTAGCATCTGACCGTCACTCTCTTGATCCTCCACCTCAAACGCAAAAAGCGTTCGACGAGACGATAGCCATGACAACGTTCTCTACTCTGATCAATGAAATCCAGGACACAACCGTATCGGGGTCCACCAAAAAGCAACTGAGCGCGCTCAAGCGCATCACCGATTTGTTCGTCACCGGGTCCGCTCGATATTCGAAAGAGCAGATCGTGTTATTCGACGAGGTTTTCAAATCCCTTGTTGCCGTGATTGAGTTGAAAACCAGGGTCAAGCTCGCACGGCATCTGGCAACTAACTCAAATGCGCCAGCGACGCTGGTTCGAGCATTTGCCTTCGATGACGCCATCGATGTGGCAGCTCCGGTTCTCAGCCAGTCGACGGCACTTAGCGAGGCCGATCTCGTTGTCAGCGCAAGTACAATGAGCCAGGGGCATCTTTACGCAATCGCACAACGTCAAACAATCAGCGAAGCGATCACCGAAATACTCATCGAGCGCGGTGAACCGATCGTCGTCCATGCGGTCGCGAAAAATGCCGGCGCCTGTTTCTCGGATGGCAGCTTTCGCGAACTCGTCATGCGCGCGAGCGACGATGCCAAGCTTGCGCTGCATGTCGGAACGCGGCGTGACATTCCCCGACATCACTTCTTGAAACTTCTTGAAACTGCCTCGGCTTCGGTGTGCAGCAAGATGATCGCGGCAAACCCGCAATTTGCCGACGCTGTGCAGGGTGCGGTAACAGAGGTGATCGACGACATAAATCTGGAGGTCCGCAGCAAGTTTCGCGGTCACGTAAAGGCAAGACAAAAGGTAAGGCGGCTCAAATATTGGAGGGAACTCGGGGACGCCAATGTTCATGCGGCCGCCAGTGCGCAGGACTTTGAAAAGACGGTGATGGCTTTGTCAGTTCTCGCACACTGTGCCATCGAGATGGCTGAACGGGCCGTGCTCAACGAGAATCCCGGCGTGGTGCAAGTTGTCGCAAAAGCGGCCGGTTGCTCCTGGCCAACGGTCAAGGCTCTCTTGCTGATGACGGCAGCGGACCGCAGGATGTCCAGGAAGGAACTCGATCAAGCGCGCGAAAACTTCGAGCGGCTTGAGACCCGGACGGCAGAACGTGTGCTTGAGTTCTACGATGCGCGCCGCAACGAGCGCGCCATCGCGAGCCCGCCGATCGTTCCGGAGGCGCCCGCGAACTCAGGAAATCCGATGACGGATTCGCCGGCGCAGCCGGCGCAACGGGCATCCTGACCACCGCCAGCGGAAGCACCGCGCACATGATGGTGCCCAGGGGCGGGATCGAACCACCGACACTGCGATTTTCAGTCGCATGCTCTACCAACTGAGCTACCTGGGCACTTCCAGCCGCGGGGGCTTGGGAGCGGCGGTTTATAGTCAGACCGGCGAGCCCTGTCCACCACGCTTCGCCTTCGGCTTCGCGTGGCGCAGCCGCGCGAAGCCGAAGGCGAAGCGTGTCCGGCGTAGTCCCTAGGGCGAAGACGGACGACTCCTTAACCGACTGAAATCATACGAATATCCCTACCCCTCCTCTTCGTCCTCGTCCTTGGAGCCCGGGATCACGTAGGAATTCGACAGCCAGCGGTTCAAGTCGACATCCCGGCAGCGCTCGGAGCAGAATGGTTGGGAGGCCTCGGTGGCCGGCTTGCCGCAGATCGGGCACGGCTTTGCGCCTCCCTTGCCGGAGCGGGGGCCGGCATTCCGCTTAACTGGCATTCAACCAGCCAAAGCGAACCGGAAACCCTTCGCCGCCGAGCAGGGTGATCGATTCATACAGCGGCAATCCGACGATGTTGGTGTAGGAGCCGACCATCTTGACCACGAACGATCCGGCGATGCCTTGCACGGCATAGCCGCCGGCCTTGCCGCGCCATTCGCCGGAACCGATATAGGCCTGGATGTCGTCCTCGCTCAACCGCTTGAAGCGGACGCGTGTCTCGATCAGGCGCTGGCGGAAGGCCTCTCTAGGCGTCACCACACAGATCGCGGTGTAAACCCGATGGTTGCGCCCCGACAGCAGCCGCAGGCATTGCGAGGCCTCGTCTACCAGGTTGGCCTTCGGCAGGATGCGGCGGCCGACCGCGACCACGGTGTCGGCGGCAAGAATGAAAGCGCCGCGCAACTCGTCATCGAGCTGCACCGATTTGAGCGCGGCATCGGCCTTGGCGCGGGCCAGCCGGTTGGCGCAGGCGCGCGGCAATTCGCCCCGTTTCGGGGTCTCGTCGACGTCGGCCGGCCGCAGTGCATCGGGTTCGATGCCGGCCTGATTGAGCAGGCTGAGGCGTCGCGGCGAACCGGAAGCAAGAACGAATTTGGGGCGGCCCAGCATGCGGATTTTTGTCGGCGGGAGAGATTCGGAAAACGGAATGCGCGCGGAACCTATCGGAAGGCATCCCATTCCACAACCGGGGAACAAGCTGTTGTGAGGACGTCATAATTCCTCGTCGCCCTCAGCGCACAATCCGTGTCCCGGACGCGGTGCAGCGGGACCCACAGACATTGTGCATGGGCCCCGGATCAGCAACGCATCGCTGACGCGCTGCGCAGCATCCGGGGAACGTCGTAGCAGCAAGCGGTAGCTACCCGCTCGCCGCGCCCACCTTTGAAAACCGCTTGCGGATGCGCAGCAGCAACCCGTCACAGACCTCGCGATAGGCCTGCAATTTCTGCTCGCGATTGCCTTCGGCGCCCACGGGATCGTGGGTCGGCCAATATTCCACGTCGGCGGCGAGCGTACGCGTCAGTTCCAGCGCCTTGTGATGCGCTTCGGGCGACAGCGTGATGATGAGGTCGAAATTGAGCCCCTCCCAATCGTCCAGTTCCTCGAACGTCATCGGCTTGTGGCCGGAAATATCCTGGCCGAGCTCGGCCATCACCGCGACCGCGAACGGATCGAGCTCGCCCTTACGGACACCGGCGGACTTCACATAAAGCGCGTGCGGAAACATCTGCTGCAGCAGGCTCTCGGCCATCGGCGAGCGCACGCTGTTCAAGCCACAGGCAAACAGCACGGCTTGCGGAGCGAGCAGGCGCGGAGGCGCCATCGGCTATGGTTCTTTTGTTTGGCGCATGATCTCCGCGCAAACGCGTCCCGCGTTTGTCGCGTCCGAAAACCGGTGCCCACTTTTCGGGATCATGCTGGTCACCCCTTCCAGTGCAGCACGCAGATCAGCGTGAACAGCCGGCGGGCGGTTTCGAAGTCGATCCGCACCTTGCCTTTCAACCGCTCCTGCAGAGTGCGCGAGCCTTCGTCGTGGATGCCGCGGCGGCCCATGTCGATGGCCTCGATCCTGTCGGGGGTCGCGGTGCGGATAGCCTGATAGTAGCTGTCGCAGATCATGAAATAGTCTTTCACGATCCGGCGGAACGGCGTCAGCGACAACAGATGCGCCACCACAGGCGTGCCGTCTTCACGGCGAATATCGAACACCAGCCGGTTGCCGGTGATACTGATGTGCAGCGTAAACGGCCCGTTATTGGCGCCCTCTGGCGCGAACAGGTTCTGTTCGATCAGGTCGTAGATGGCGATCGCGCGTTCATGTTCGATGTCGGGACCGGAACGGCCGATCGATTCCTCATCGAGCGTCACCGCGACGATGCGGTTTTGCGAATCCTCCGTTGCGGGCGGCTTGTTCATGGCAGATTGAGGCGCAGTCCGACCGAGCGCGCATGGGCGTCGAGGCCTTCGGCCTTGCCCAGCGTCATCGCCGCCGGCCCCAACGCGCGCAGCTGGTCCGGTCCGCATTTCAGGATCGAGGTTCGCTTCATGAAGTCGAGCACGCCCAGGCCCGACGAGAACCGCGCCGAACGCGCCGTCGGCAATACATGGTTGGAGCCGCCGACGTAATCGCCGATCGCTTCGGGCGTGTGGGCTCCAAGGAAGATCGCGCCGGCGTTGCGGATTTGCACAGACAGCGCCTCCGGATCCGCCGTCATGATTTCCAGATGCTCCGCGGCGATCGCGTTTGCCAGGGCCACGGAATCGGCAATGTGCTTGACCAGGATGACCGCGCCAAAATCGTTCCACGAGGCGCGCGCGATATCGGCGCGCGGCAAAGTCGCAAGTTGCGCCTCGATCGCGCGTTCGACGTCGGCCGCAAGGGCCGCATCGTCGGTGATCAGGATCGACTGGGCGTTGAGGTCGTGCTCGGCCTGCGCCAGCAGATCGGCCGCGATCCACCCCGAATTGCCGGTGCGATCGGCAATAACAAGCACCTCCGAAGGGCCGGCGATCATGTCGATGCCGACCTTGCCGAACACCAGCCGCTTGGCGGCTGCGACATAGGCGTTGCCGGGGCCGACGATCTTGGCTACCGGCGCGATAGTCGCGGTGCCATGGGCCAGCGCTGAGACGGCCTGCGCGCCGCCGACACGATAAATCTCGGACACGCCGGACAGATGCGCGGCCGCCAGCACCAGCGGATTGAGCTTGCCGTCCGGCGACGGCACCACCATCACCACACGGCCGACGCCGGCGACCTTGGCCGGCACCGCATTCATCAGCACCGAGGAAGGATAGGCGGCGGTGCCGCCGGGAACGTAGAGGCCAACCGATTCGATGGAAGTCCAGCGCCAGCCGAGTTCGACGCCCAGTGGATCGGTGAAACGCTCATCTTTCGGCATCTGTCGCCGGTGGAAACCTTCGATGCGGCCGCGGGCGAATTCCAGCGCCGCGAGGGTTGCCGGGTCGCAGGCCTTCACCGCCGCGTCGATTTCACCGGCGCTGACGCGCAACCGCGAAGCATCGAGATCGAGCCGGTCGAACTTGCGTGTGGCCTCGATCAGCGCAAGGTCGCCACGGTTGGCCACGTCATCGACAATGGCGCGGGTGGCGGCCTCGATATCCGCCGACGCCTCGCGCTTCGTCGCGAGGAAATCACCAAATCGCTTGGCGAAGTCGGCGCTGCTTCGGTCTAATCGAACAGGCATTTTGGCTTTCCGGCGAAGGCCCTCAAACTAAAGGCCCTCTGCTCAATGGCGCGGCGGCAAATCGCCGTCAACCCTTTGAACGCAAACCTTCCGTCATTCCGGGATGGTTCAGGCATCCAGCCCGGGCGGTTGCGCGCCTTCGGGAGGATCGGCGGCGCCAAGATCGTCCTCGCCAAGATCGGAGAGCTCGCATTCCAGGCATTCGACGTCCAGCCGCAGCGCCTCGCCGCGGCTGAACATCAGCACCGCGCTACCGCCCGGCGCCTCGCCGGGATGAAACTCGATTCCCACCAGTTCCAGTACGTCTTCCGGCGCGTCTAGATCGATATTGCGGGACTTGCATGACAACACCCGGTCAAAGCGCAGCGCCGCGATCAGGCGGCGCGGGGAGGTTTCTCCCGCCAATGTCTGTTCCCAATCCAGCCGGTTCATGCCGACCACCAGCCGTTTCTCGCCTTGCCGCCAGATAATGTCGGAGGTTTGCACCCGCGCGTCCTGCACATGCGCGGAAACGACGGCAAGGTCCTCGGCATCGAGAGCGATCAATTTGAGTTGGGGCGACACCGCATCACCTATAACAAGCTCAATCGCTGATCCGCTCGATGGATGCGCCGCACGCCGACAGCTTCTCCTCGAGCCGCTCAAACCCGCGGTCGAGATGATAGACGCGGTTGACCATGGTCTCGCCTTCGGCGGCAAGGCCCGCGATGACCAATGACACCGACGCGCGCAGGTCGGTCGCCATCACAGGCGCGCCGCGTAGCTTCGCGATGCCATGGATAGTGGCGGTCTCGCCGTCGAGATGAATCCGCGCGCCGAACCGCGCCAGTTCCTGCACATGCATGAAGCGATTTTCGAAGATCGTCTCGGTGATATGCGAGGAACCCCCGGCGCAAACCATCAGCGCCATCAGCTGGGCCTGCAGGTCGGTCGGAAAGCCCGGAAACGGCGCGGTCGAAACCGTCACCGGGTTGATGCCTGCGCCGTTGCGGGCAACGCGGATGCCTTCGTTGTTCACTGTCACGACGGCGCCGGCCTGCGTCAGCACGTCGAGCGCCGATTGCAAGAGTTCCGGCCGCGCGCCCCTGAGCTGAACATCGCCGCCGGTCATCGCCACCGCGATCGCATAGGTGCCGGTTTCGATCCGGTCGGGAAGCACGGTATGCCGCGCGCCATGAAGCGCGCTCACGCCTTCGACAACGATGCGGGACGTACCAGCGCCGGCGATGCGCGCGCCCATCTTGTTGAGGCAGTCGGCGACGTCGACAACTTCCGGCTCGCAGGCCGCGTCGGTGATGACGGTGGTGCCTCTGGCCAACGCCGCCGCCATGACGGCGACATGCGTGCCGCTCACCGTCACTTTGGGAAAGTCGATTGTCGCGCCCTTGAGGCCGCCCGGCGCCTTCGCGACCACATAGCCGCCGTCGATCGCGATCTCAGCGCCGAGTTTCTCCAGCGCCATGATCAGCAGGTCGACCGGCCGGGTCCCGATGGCGCAGCCGCCAGGCAGCGACACCCTGGCCTCGTGCATCCGGGCGAGCAGCGGCGCGATCACCCAGAAACTGGCGCGCATCCGCGACACCAGCTCATAGGGCGCAGTGGTATCGATGATGTTGGCCGCCGAAATATGCAGGGTCTGGCCCTGATATTCACGATCGCCGGGCCGCTTTCCCACCGAGGTGATATCGACGCCGTGATTGCCGAGAATACGCTGCAGCTGGGCGACGTCGGCGAGCCGCGGCACGTTGTCGAGGACCAGCGTTTCTTCAGACAAGAGGCCCGCGATCATGAGCGGCAGCGCCGCATTTTTCGCCCCCGAGATCGCAATGGTGCCGTTGAGCTTGTTGCCGCCGACGATGCGAATGCGATCCATGCCGAAACCTGTTTTCTTGCTATGCGCAAAGTATAGGGCGAATGCGCCCCCCGTGGCAAAAGCTTCGAAATTTGCGGCTATTTGATGAGATGCGCCGTCATTCCGGGGCGCGCGTGAGCGCGAACCCGGAATCTCGAGATTCCGGGTTCAGTCCTGCGGACTGCCCCGGAATGACGATGGCTCAAACCGCGTTAATATCTTCGCTTTCCAGCACCGGCGTCCGATAGCCGTCCCTTGCGACCTTGATCATGGCGCGGCCAACCTGCTCGGTGGTGGTCATGTATTTCGGCGCCACGCGGTTGAGCAGCGCCAGCAGTGGGGCTGCGCCGACATAGATCGCCTGAACCCAGGCGGTCTTCGACCTGATGCCGTGCAACGGCTGGATCCCCGCGGGGCGAAACATGTAGGCCGCCTTGAACGGCAACTTGAGCAGATCGTTTTCGGTCTTGCCCTTGACCCGCGCCCACATCAGGCGGCCTTGCTCGGTGGAATCGGTGCCTTGCCCCGTGACATAAACGAACACCATCTGCGGATTGAGTTGGGCCAGGGTCGTCGCCGCCGCAAGCGTGACGTCGTAGGTCAAATGCCGGTAGCGCTCCTCGCTCATCCCGACCGAAGAGACGCCGAGACAGAAAAAGCAGGCGTCGTATCCGGCCAATTCGGATTCGATCGCCGAATACTCCGCGAAATTATCGTGGCGGATTTCGCGCAGCTTGACGTGTCGCTGCCCGGTCGGGCTGCGCCCGACCGCAAGCACGCTCTCAATCCCGGGATCGAGCAGGCATTCGCGCAATACGCCCTGCCCGACCATTCCGGTGGCGCCGAACAGGATGACTTTCATCCGGCTGACCTTCACACCGGCCGGAACCGCCTCACGGCACCGATGATCGCGATGACGAAGAACACCAATATGATGCCCTGGACGACGGCGAAGGGCGGTTCGCTTGGCGGCACGCTCGGCGCCAGCGCATGCAGCGGGCCGATCTTCAGGAAGCTCTGGATCACCAGCACGAACACGTTGAGATAAAGCGCAATCAGCGCGGTCAACATATAGATCCAGCGCCACGCGCCCGAGAGCTTCATGCCATAGAGCGCGACGCAGGCGATCGCCAGCAGCACCAGCGAGAGAATGGCGATGATGTGCGAAGGCAGCAACTTATCGAACGGAAACAGGAATCCGGTGGCGCTGGTCAGGATCGTCGTGACCAGGAACAACGCGGTCCAGCTGGGCATCACTTTGGAGCCGAGAAGCCCCGACAGGACGACAAGACCTGAAACCACTCCGATCAGGCTGATGATGACATGCAGCATCGTGAAAGTAGACAGGCTCATACCCAGGACCATGACGCGCTCCCCCTTGTTGGAACGGGCGAATGCTACGACTGCCAATACGAAAAAGCCACCGGCGGCAGTCGTCCCAGTATTAATTCAGGCGCTACGCCGACGAGGGTGGAAGCGGCTGGAATATTTGAAAAATTCGCAAAGCTGTCGCAACGGCGCCAACCGCCGCCATCTTAACGATCGAGAAACTCGACCAGTTTCGGGATGACCTCCTCGGGCGCTTCTTCCATCAGCCAATGTCCCTTGCCTTTGACAAGCACGCCCTCAACGTCAGTCGCCACCATCTTGCCTTGCTCGATCAGGAACGGCCCGCCGGCTTTTTCTCCTGAAAGCACCAGCATCGGCATCGTCAGCTTGGTCTTTGCGAAGCCGGCGAACTCCTCGGCGTCCTTTGGAAAGGCCCGGAAAACTTCCATTCCGGCGGCCATGTGGCCCGGCTGGGCGTAGGCCTTCGCATAAAATTCGCGATCGCTTTCAGGTACTGATTTTTGCGGATCGGCGGCGAAATCATTCCAAAAATGTTCGAGATAGGTACGTTCACGCCCGGTGACCAGCGCCAGCGGCGTCTTGCCGTAGAAATGGAAATGCCAGAGGTCGCGCAGCAAAAAGACGGTGTTCCAATCGCCGATGCCGGGCAGAAACGCTTCCATCAGCACCAAGCGGTCGACTTCACCGGGATATTGCGCAGCGTAGGCATAGGCGACCATCAATCCGATATCGTGCCCGACCAGCTTGATGCGGTCGTATTTGAGGCTCTTGACCAGCGCATGGATATCCTGGGCCATCGCCGCTTTGGTGTATCCGCCCGGAGGCGCGGACGATTGACCGAAGCCGCGCAAATCCGGCGCGATCACCGTATGTTTGTCGGAGAGTTTTGCGATCAACGGCAACCACATATGGCTGGTTTCGGCAAAGCCGTGCAGCAGCACGATGGGGTCGCCCTTGCCGGCGATGAGATAGTGCAGCTTGATGCCGTTGACGTCGGCGAATTTGTCTTCCATCCGATATCTCCTCCCTGCGTTGACGTTCAATGATAGCGCGGGATCGGACCGCTGCCATCCGCTGGCGCTATTAAAGCGCGGGTCTTGCGGTGTCGCCGAGGAAGCCGTGCAGCGCGGCGACCACCTGCGCCCCCTCGCCGATTGCGCCGCCGACCCGCTTGACCGATCCCGAGCGCACGTCGCCGACGGCAAAAACGCCCGGCACCGAGGTTTCCAGCGCCGATACCGCTTGCGCTTTGCGCTTGTCGTCCTGCGCGCCGGTCACCACGAAACCTGCGCGGTCGACCGTCACGCCGCAGCCGTCGAGCCAGCCGGTGGCCGGATCGGCACCGACGAACAGAAAGAGATTGCGGATGTCAAAAGTGCTTTCTTCAGCCGAAAGGCGGCTGCGCAAGCGCACGCGCTCAAGGGACGCATCTTTGATGCCCTCAAGCCCGGACACCTCGGTGTTGAACATCAGTTCGATATTTGCCGCCGCCTCGATACGCTCGATCAGATAGCGCGACATGCTGGCGCCAAGCCCGCCGCCGCGGATCACCATGTGAACCTTGCGGGCATGGCCAGAGAGGAAAACCGCGGCCTGGCCTGCGGAATTGCCGCCGCCAACCAGGATGACGTTCTGGTCGGCGCATAGCCGCGCCTCGATCGGCGAGGCCCAGTACCAGACGCCGCGGCCTTCGAAATCCGAAAGCTTTTCGATCTCGGGCCGCCGATAACGCGCGCCGCTTGCGACCACCACCGACCGCGCCCGCAATACGTCGCCGTTGTCGAGCTTCAGCCCAAAGGCACCGTCTTCCTGCGAGCAGTCGAGCGACTTCACTTCCACCGGAATCATCACGTCGGCGCCGAACTTCTGGGCCTGGTTGAAGGCCCTTGCGGTGAGCGCATGCCCGGAAATTCCGGTGGGAAAGCCAAGGTAATTCTCGATCCGCGCGCTGGCGCCGGCTTGTCCTCCGAACGCACGGGTGTCGCACACCGCTACCGTAAGCCCTTCGGACGCGGCATAGACCGCGGTCGACAACCCGGCGGGCCCGCTGCCGACGACGGCGACATCGTAGACCTTGTCCTTGGCGAGCTCCCGTATCATGCCCATCGCGCGCGCGAGTTCGGATTCGCTGGGGTTGCGAAGCACGGTGCCATCGGGCGCCACGACCAGCGGCAAATCGGACGGCGAGGGCGAATACCGCGCGATCAGCTCGGCGGCATCGGTGTCCCCGACCGGATCGAGCAGATGATGCGGGTAGCCGTTGCGGGTGAGAAATCCCTGCAGACGGACGACACCAGCCGAATCGGAGGGTCCGATCAGCACCGGTCCGCCGGCGCCGCCCCGGATCAGGTTGACGCGGCGCAGGATCAGCGCGCGCATGATGCGCTCGCCGAGATCGGCTTCCGCCACCAGGAGCGCGCGCAGGCGCTCCGGTGGAATCAGCAGTGTTTCGACATCGCCTTCGGCGTGGCCATCGACCAGCGCGACGCGGCCGGAGAGTTGGCCGATCTCGGCGAGAAACTGACCCGGCCCCTGTTCGATGAGAGGCGTGACGTGGCCCAAGCCGTCGCGCTGCGAAATCGCGACATGGCCGGACAACAAGACAAACATGCCGGGTCCGGGCTTGCCGGTCTCGAACAATCTTTCGCCGTTCTTGTAAAGGCGCTCCTCGCCGAACCGGCGCATCCGCGCGATTTCCTGCGGCGTCAGTTCAGGGAATGTCTGCTCATAGCGTTGAAATACCGGCCCGGCCGGCGCACCCTGATCTGCCTTGGTGCCCATCGTGGTCTCTGCCGCCATTTGCCTCTCACATCATTTTAAGGAAAGCCGACGATCAAGGATATTCCCCGGCCAGCCAACCTGCTATTTGCCCGGGTCTTTTTTGCTGCCGTCATGTGGTGGGGCGTCATCGGATTTGGAAGACGCGATCGTGAAATCGTCCCGGCCCCTGGCTTGCGATTTTCGCCGTTTGAGATTTTCGCGTAACGCGAGCTTGAGCCGCTCCTGGCGCTGGTCCTTTTCACCTTTGCGGGATGGGCGCCGGTCCTGGTTCTTGTCGTTCTTCATCGTCGATCTCTATAACTGATCAAAAAGCCGTCGGAATCTGCCGAAGACCAGCCGGACGCGCAAATCGGCAAGCTGGTTCCCGGTGGGAGGCGCCTCGGGAATCACCCGCCCGGCCCGGCCGTATTGGCCGGGCGCAGCGAAGTCCCCGCGCTTGCGCGGCTACCGCCCTTGTGGCAAGCATCGAGCCGCCCTTGCGGGCCGTTTTTGGCCGATTCTCTTTAATCCCGGGGCATGCTGCCGTAGCTCAGTGGTAGAGCACTCCATTGGTAAAGGGCACAATCCAAGATAGTAAACCAGAAACCCTTATAGAATGGGGACTTCTTGCAACTGTTTCGGCACCAAACAGCGTGAAAACGCAGAAAAGAACATGAATTGAGTGCAAAACCGGGGAAAATCCGGGGAATTTGTTCTCCGTCGGTTCTTGAGGAATTGAAGCCTAAATCCATAAGCCGATTAAGCCCGCAAAATCTTTGCAGTCTGTTGCAAGACTCCCGTTCTCACGCTAGACGGTGCCACGTGTTTCGCTGCCGTAGCTCAGTGGTAGAGCACTCCATTGGTAGATTATTGCCCATCCGACTGGAAACGGTCGGATACGAACCGCTCAAATTCGGGGAAACCGTCCAGAAGGTCTGACGGCAATCCCGAGCCAAGCCCGACTAACATCGGGAAGGTGTAGAGGCCAGACGGGCGGCACCTAAGAGTCTTTCGGGACTACGGTGAAGGGATGGTCCAGCACACAAACGCTGCAAGGCGGGTGCGAAAGCATCAGTGTGATGAATGGAGAGGTCGACAGTTCAATCCTGTCTGGCAGCACCATCAACCTCGGTAACACCCAATTGCATGAAGACTGTCAGGCCTTAGTATAAGGGCACCGGCAAACGCAACGATCTTAGAAAGACGCTATGAATGAGCAAGTGGACTGAGGGCGATGTTTCTAACATGATCTCTAACCCGATTTATTGCCTCCGGTGGCGCGGCGCGGAGCCTATCATCACCGAAGAAATGTGGATCAAGGCAGCAACCCGACGCATTAAAGAGGATCAGGATCGCGGCGCGAAATTCCTAGGAGAATTGATCGAGCACCTAAAAAAAGAAGCGCCCTAACATCGCCTGTGTCTTGTTGCATCAAAAGCAAAGATTTCACCCCCGCCGAAGCAGTATTTGGACCACTCTTTCGGACAAGCGCGTGCCGAACCATCCGGCTAGCCTGGTTCGATAGCTCCCGGTATATCTAACCGGGTTTCTGCCAACTTCCGGCGCGGAACGCTGAGAAAATCATGAAATAAATCGAGCGAGGCCGATGAAGGCGGAGTCATTTGTGGGATAGCGGCCAAAGTGGCGCTAACACGTACTTGCTACGCGGCCAAACGGAGGCAACCAAAAGATGAGCCCGCCTAACTGAGGAGTATCAAGGAGGTGAGACGCGTGTGGGGATTGGCTCTGCATTCCTGGGAACAACTTAGTTTGTGGGCCCTCGCACTAACTGGTTTAACCGCGGTAGCTGTATTCGTGACGCAGAGGTCCGTCGTGATGCTTCAACGGCAGGAAGCAGAAATAGCAAGGAGAGAACTGGAAGAATATAAGCTCTCGGTAGAAGCAAAAGTTGCTGATGCTATGACAGAAGGTATAGAGGCGGGAAAGACGGCAAGCGACGCTCAACTCAAGGCCGCAGAGCTCGAAAGACAGGCCGCGCAACTACGCTACGAGACCGCGTTGGCGAACGCGAGAGCCATTGAAGCACAAGCTCAACTCGCGAGATTCAAGGCCCCCAGAACCTTGTCCAAAGAACAACAGATGCGCATTGCCGAGGCGATGAAGCAATTTGCAGGGCAAAAATACTGCCTGGGAGTAGTACCGGGAGATGAGCCCGCCAACCTACTGAGGCTTATCGACGAAGCTCTAGTAGCTGGCCAATGGATCAGGACGCCACCTCCAGCCGGCTCTATCGGCGTCAATATGACGATGGGGCCAGTGGCCATCAACGCGGCACCGTTCTCGTCAGGCGTGTTGATCGTTAGCGCCCACGCGATGTCAGGAACTGAAGTTGATACAAGAGCGGCTGCGCTTGCACGCGTGCTGATAGAGAACGGCATTATGGCCCGGCGGGCACAAGCTCACAGCGACGAATTAAAAGACAACCCAACCGATATGGAGATTGTGGTTGCTGGCAAGCCATTCGTCGTTCCTCGGCGCCTAAACAAGCATCAAATCAAAACGATTGCCGATTTTCTTTCGAAGCATTCACCGCAAAAGTTCGAAATGGAGGTCAGCAACTATAGTCCGGAAGCCGACTTCTTCGCTACGGATATACAGAAAGCGTTGGAGGATGGGGGATGGCAGCTAGAAAGCCGTACTTATGCTAGCAATCTACTAGATGGCATCAGGTCAATGGCTGTTAGACCCATCGGTACGCCACCTAACCAAGACAGAAACAACCCGTCTGTCGAAGTTTTATTTGGGCAAGCTTTCCGAGAAGCGAATGTTCAGATGGCTATGGGCCCCGGATCGGCGTGGACTGCTACCGCCACGCGCGAAACTTTCATTATTAGCATAGGCAAATTGCCGGGCGACGATTAGTCGGTCAGCTCACAGACCACGTCAAATCGCCCGTATAGCCCACTCGTTGTGCTCTTGTGTCGTCTCGGCCTCTCCTTGGCTTGGTTTGGCGTGCCGTTCGTGCTGATTGAAACCCCGGTCGTTTAAGCACCCTGTTGCACAACGCCTTTCTGATTTGGACCACTCCATGGGTAGTGGAGTGCTCTAAAGTTTGAAAATGGTATTATGGTCTGGTAGTGCAAAATCCGTGCAGTCGAAAAAACGATGTAAGAAACGCCTGTGCCGCAAGGGTTTCTAACTCAGGCATGCTCCATTGGCAATGGAGAGGTCGACAGTTCAATCCTGTCCGGCAGCACCAGCTGTTCCGTTCAAACGACATGCTGTTTGGCCTTTGCCGCCGAAAAGCCAGAGCGCGATGGCTTTTCGGTTCCATCGTCATCGCGCGTTCCGCTTTTTCGCTGACCCGGGCCCCCGCATCCGGATCGTGTTTAGGCGCCAAAAGCTTCGGTCGCCATCATCTCGCCCACCCGAACCGCCATCCTGGCGAGCGAGAGCGAGTACCAGCACGAAGCGACCGCAAGCGAAGCGGTTATTGCGAAGGGATTAGAGTTCGCGGCTGCCGGCCGTCGATCGGCGTGCATGACCGTGAGCCAGGGCATGAACAGCCTTTTTTGCTCATGCCGAAGGTAACAATCATGATCGCAGAACGGTTGCTGGGTGGAGACGTCCCGCAGGTAACTTGGTCCAAGCGGCCGGGAACACTCGACGCAGGTCGAGCACTCGAGAGGTGTCCTGTGATTTACCAACACGAATTTCATGACGGCAGCCGCCCGCTTTCACACGCCCGAGGGTTCTTCGATGCCCTCGCGCGCTTTTCGACAGATGCAGCCGCGCTACGGCAGTGATGGGCGACGCACTTGAAGCCGCAATGGCAGAGCCGCGTTCGGGTATCCCGCAGATAGCTAGTACGGATCGGCTCACGGCACAGCAAGCAGGAGATTGGAAGGAATGGTGCCCTGCCGTTCACCAATACAAATTTCATGTCGAGCCTCCCAGTACTGAGCAATATACGGTAGCGGCCGGATTCGTCGCATTCATCGAGAAAGCTCCGCGAGCCGTTCCTTTGAGCCAGGCAGATTCCTTGGGCCGAAACGAGCGACGGGAAAGTTCTGCGCGGGCTGGGCTATATTTACGCAGCCCGCGATCGCCATAACCATTTGTGGTCAGCTTCCCGCCGGGACTTGAAGTGACTGACGCACTTGTTTGAACAAAGGGCGGTCCGCCAGAAATAGTAACGGACAAGACCGAACTTTCTGCCGCAGACGGCACAACGCTTCGCTGTGTCGTTCCGCGGCTCCTCGGAGTGGTCGCACATTAACGTCTCCACCGACTCTCACACAGGTCGCAACCGCGCATCGCTTGTTCGGTATCGCACTTCGCGAGAAGCTTGAAGTGGTGCCTTGGGATCGAAGTAGCTTGCTAGGTCGCAACGGCCTATAGGTAATCTGCTGCAGCGTTTGACTTTCATGTGCCGCCTCTCAAAGCGGCGCGGTCCGTCAAAGATGCAATTACAGGGCAGGCGCATGTCCGATGCCGGCCGTTTCGAAGTTTGGCGATTGAACTCGCTCATCCTGGCCGGCGATCGCAGGCATTTGGCCCCCCGCAATCGGTTATTGTCCGATTTGCCGGGAGCTAAAACGAACGAGACCGTCTGTTCAATTGTCCGGAGGTATGGTTGCGATATCGAAAGGGTTTTTGGACCTATACGAAGGTCTATAATCCTCTCCGGCTCAATCCTTTTTGAGCTCGGTGACCTGCTCCTTCCAATCCCGCTGCGCCTTTCCCGGCGAACGGGTTCCGGACTGGGTCCAATGGCCTCGTTGCGGCCACAGACGAATTGCCGAGTCTGCTTCAAGGAAGCGCCAGTTTTGGGGACGGAAACGAGCCGGACCGGGTCTTTCGAATGACGCGCAATCCAACCAGCGGATTTTGGGATTTTGCCGTGCAGTTCTTGCTCGGCGGCGTTGTGCTGGTGCTGGTGACCCTGGCTTTCTATTCCCTTCGGGTCGACCTGGCTTCGACCGCCTTTGCCTATCTGGTTGTGATTCTGCTGATTTCCCTGATGGGCAGTTTCGCCGCTTCAGCCCTGCTTTCGATCCTGTCTGTCGCGAGCCTGATCTACTTCTTTGTTCCGCCGTTCCTCGCGTTCAAAATCGACGAGCCGCAACATCTCATAGTGGTACTCACCTTCCCCATTACCTCGGTGATTGTGACCCGCCTGATCCAAACTGTCCGGAAGGAGAAGGACACCGCCCTCCAGGCCGAAGCGAAGGCCCGGCGGAACGAGGCCTATTTGGCCCGGGCGCAGGAGTTGAGCCAAACGGGCAGCTTCGGCTACAACGTCTCTACCGGTGAAATCCATTGGTCGGAGGAGACCTTCCGAATTTTCCAATGTGACCCGGCGACCAAGCCGACCCTGGAGTTTGTGTTTCACCGCGTCCATCCGGATGATCGCGTAGCGGTGCAGACGACCGTCGGTCACTCCATCGCCCACGGCAGTGATATCGGTCACGAATATCGATTGCTGATGCCGGATGGCTCGGTAAAGCAACTGCGTTCGCTGGCTCGCGCCGTGAGGGATACGTCCGGCGGCATCGAGTTTTTCGGCGCGGTCACGGATATTACGGTTGCAAAGGAAGCCGACCAGAAGCTGCGCCGCAGCGAGGCCTATTTGGCCGAAGCCCAGAGTTTGAGTCACACGGGCAGTTGGGCGTGGGACGCCCGCCGTCAGGATTTCGTGTATCGATCGGCCGAGGTATACCGCCTGTTTGGTTTCGTTCCGGGAGAAGTCGGTGTATCGACGCAGTCCATCCAGGCGCGAATTGTCCCGGAAGATGTGGTCCGCGTAAACGGCTTGCTGCGCCAGGCTGTCCAAAAGAAGAGCGGACATCTCGAATTTGATTTTCGGATCATTCTTCCGGACGGCTCGACAAGACGCGTCCATTCCGTTGCACATCCCGTGCTTGGCCGCGATGGCGAGGTCAGCGAAATCATCGGGACGCATATGGATGTCACCGAGCAATACGCTGCAAGGGAGAAGCTGGAAAAGGCCTTTGACGAGATCAAGAAATCGGAAGATCGCCTGCGCCTTGTCATCGACACGATCCCGGCCCTGGTGTGGTGCAACCGTCCCGATGGCGCCGCCGAGTTCTTCAATCAACCATGCCTCGACTATACGGGCCTCTCGCTGGATCAGGCGCTGGAGTGGGGCTGGACCAGCGCGCTTCATCCTGACGATGTCGCGCTCCTTTTGGAAACGTGGCGCGCAGCATGGGTGTCCGGCATGCCATGCGAGGTCGAAGGGCGACTTCGGCGTTTTGACGGCGAATATCGCTGGTTCCTGTTCCGCACCCAGCCTTTGCGCGGTGAAGAGGGCAAGGTTACCCAGTGGTACGGGTCGGCGACGGATATCGAGGACCGCAGGCGAACCGAGGTCGCGCTTCGTCAAAGCGAGCAGCGCTTTCGCGACTATGCGGAAACCGCCTCCGACTGGTTATGGGAGACAGGGCCGGACCATCGCGTCACGCACCTGTCGGAGCATGCAAATTCCGCCGGCATCCTCGACGCCGGCCGGATCGGGTTGCCGCGGTGGGAGTTTGCATCCGACGTCGTATCGGAGCCCGGGAAATGGCGTGAGCATCAGGTGGCGCTCGAGGCGCATCTTCCATTTCGCGATCTGGTCTACCGCACCGTAGACCGCACGGGATCCCCGATCTACGTCCGCACCAGCGGCAAGCCTTTTTTTGACGGAGACGGGGAGTTTCTCGGCTATCGGGGTGTCAGCACGGACATCACGGCGACAATCCGGGCCAACCAGGCCGAACAAGCCCTGCGCCAGGCCCAGGCGGAACTTGCACATGTAACGCGCGTGACAACGCTCGGCGAACTGACCGCTTCCATCGCCCATGAAATAAACCAGCCGCTTGCCGCTGTTGTCGCCAACGCCGAGGCCTGTCTGGGTTGGCTCGACCGCTCGACCCCCGACCTGGGCGCAGCGCGCCGTTCGGTGGAATGGATCATTGACGACAGCAATCGGGCAAGCGAGGTGATCCGCCGTGTCCGGGCGCTGGCAAAAAAGACCGACGTCGAGAAGGTGCCGCTCGATCTCAATGAGGTCGCAGGCGAGGCCGTCGCGCTGGTGCAGCGTGAGCTGTCGAGCCACGCGGTGCTGTTGGGCATGGAATTGGCGCCGTCTCCGCTCAGGATCTTTGGCGATCGGGTCCAGCTGCAACAACTGATCATCAACCTCGTAATGAACGGAATTGAAGCCATGCAATCGGTCGCAGATCGGCGGCGCGAACTGACGATCCGGTCGGGCCGCGACGAGAGATGTCGGGCGTTCCTCGCGGTCACGGATTGCGGCGTCGGACTCTCCGCCGAGCAGATGGAACGCATTTTCTGCCCGTTCTTCACCACAAAATCCGATGGCATGGGAATGGGACTGGCGATCGGCCGCTCGATCGCGGAAGCCCATGAGGGTCAGCTGTGGGTTTCCGGCAATGAGGGTCCCGGCGTGACGTTTCACTTTGCCCTGCCGTTGCATGGTGAGGATACGTCGTGACCGAAACTCCGAAAGGATCGAATGGACCCGAGCTCGTCCCGGAGCCGATCGTCTTCATTATCGATGACGACGCATCGGTGCGCAGGGCGCTCATGAATCTTTTTCAATCCGTGGGATTGCAGGTCGAGGCGTTCGGCTCGGCACCGGAGCTCCTGCAAAACAGGCTTCCCGACGTTCCGAGCTGCCTGGTCCTTGACATCAGGCTGCCCGGACTGAGCGGCCTCGACCTTCAGACCGAACTGGCCAAAGCCGGCATTCATATCCCGATCATCTTCATCACCGGCTATGGCGACATCCCGATGAGCGTCAGGGCCATGAAGGGTGGAGCGATTGATTTTCTCACCAAACCGGTTCGCGATCAGGATCTGCTTGATGCCGTGAGGGCGGCGATCGAGCGGGATCGGAAGCGGCGCGAAATCGAAAAGAGCATCGCAGATCTGCGGGCACTATTCGAGACGTTAAGCTCGCGCGAGCGGGAAGTTCTGGCGCTTGTTGCTTCCGGCTTGATGAACAAGCAGGTCGCAGCCGAGCTCGGACTTGCCGAGATCACCGTCAAGATTTATCGCGGGCATATCATGAAGAAGATGGGCGCGAAATCTTTGGCAGATTTGATCGGGATGACCAAGATGCTCGGAATTCGCCGCCCCAAGCCATCCGCCGAGCAAACCTAAGTATGATTTTACAAACCGAAACCGTGGGCTCAACCTCTAAATGCAACGCTGTGTTCTTGCAGGCGCCTTCGCGCGCCAGGAGGGGCGGTTTTGGTAACCCCCGCAGTCATCTCAGTCGTCGACGACGATGCATCCGTCCGTGCTGCAACCGACAATCTCCTGAGGTCGCGCGGATACATCGTCCACACTTTCGCCTCTGCGGAAGAGTTCTTGCGGTCGCCTCATTTGAATGACACGTCTTGTGTAATCGCGGATGTGCAGATGTCCGTGATGAGCGGCCTGGATCTACTCGTCGACATGCGAAGCCGGGGTTACGTGGCTCCGTTCATTTTCATCACGGCCTTTCCCGATGACAAGGTCCGCGCCCGCGCGCTGCAGGCCGGAGCAATCTGCTTCCTCGCCAAGCCGTTCAACGGAGCCAGCCTGATCGGATGCGTGGATACCGCGCTGCAGGGGCCTCCAAGCGGCGCCTGAGACGGAAGCGCCGCCTCAGCAGGAGAACGAGTGGTTTTTCAGATCAGTCATTGGACGGCGCGGCGCCATCGAGAGGCCTCCTCGCGCATTTGCGCCCACGGCCCGAATTAAGGCTTCTTTCAGGCCTGATTAAGACGCCCTTAAGTACAAAAAATCGTTATCGGCCAAAAGGTTGGGTTGTTCGCGAGTGTGACCGATGAGTGACAGCTTTTTACTTAAAAGCTGTCTATGTGCGCGCCATGGACGACGCAGAATGCGCCTGATCTAGAAAACTCGAAAACACTCCGGAGAACCAACTAATGAAGAAGCTTCTTCTCGCACCTGTGGCACTCGTCGCTCTCGGCGCGACCGTGCCAGCACTCGCTGCCGATCTTCCTGCCCGCACCTACACCAAGGCCCCGGCCTACGCCGCACCGCTCTACAACTGGACCGGCTTCTACATCGGCGGTCACGTCGGCGGCGCGTTCAGCGGCGACAACAATTTCGGCGGTCTGACCACCGGCAATAACAATGACGCCCGCTTCCTCGGCGGTGTGCAGGTTGGCGGGGACTATCAGTTCGCTCCCAACTGGGTCGCCGGTATCGAAGGCCAGTACAGCTGGCTTGGCAGCAACAATAACGGCATCGTCTTCCCCCGTGGCTTCATCTACACCAACAACCAGCGTGCGCTCGGCTCCGTGACCGGCCGCGTCGGTTACACCTGGGGTCCGGCCCTGCTCTACGTGAAGGGCGGCTATGCCTTCTCCGACAACAACGAGTCGCTGGTGAACGGCGGCGTTCCGGTTGCATTCGCGTTCAACAGCGGCCATCGCGATGGTTACACGGTTGGCGCAGGCCTCGAATACCTGTTCACCCAGAACTGGTCGGCCAAGGCCGAGTATCAGTACTACAATTTCGGCAACAGCACGTTCGTCACCCCGGCCGCACTTGCTCCGTTCGGCAGCTTCCGCACCGACGATCACGTCGTGAAGGCCGGTTTGAACTATCGCTTCAACTGGGGTGGCCCGGTCGTCGCGAAGTACTGATCCGCGTCTGATCGAATGAGAATTGAAAGGGCCGGCCTCGCGCCGGCCTTTTTGCTTTAGCGCAAGAGCCACGCCTCTCGCTCAGCGCACTTTACCGGCCGCGGAACCAGCGCCTCCGAGGACTGCCGAAATCGTGATTGTGTTCGGCGGGCGACGCGCCGATAGTGCGATAATCCACAACTTACGACGCAAGACGATGCACTCAAAGACAGACTCCCTTCAATCCTCGGTCGAGGCCCTGCGCTACCCCTGGGAAAATCATCCCGGCCCCGATCAGGTCGTCGAGGTCATGCCGGGCGTATTGTGGGTGCGGCTGAAACTGCCGTTCCGGCTCAATCACGTGAATGTCTATCTGCTCGCCGATGGCGATGGCTGGGCGATGGTGGATTCCGGGTTTGGCAACGAGGAGTCGATCGCGGCCTGGACCGCCTTGTTCGGGGGTCCGCTGGCGCATGTGAAAATCACGCGGCTGATCGTGACCCATGCGCACCCTGATCATGTCGGCCTCGCCGGATGGGTGGTCGAGCGCTTTGATTGTCCGCTCTATATGTCGCAGGTCGAATATCTGCAGTCGGTTTATCACCAGAGCCGCGGCACCGAAGAACGCAAGATGGCGCAACGCCTGTTCTTCCGCCGGCACGGCATGGACGAGAGCCTGACCGACAAACTGCTTGGCCGCGGCCAGGATTACCTAAAGCGGGTTTCGATCCTGCCGCCGTCCTATCGCCGCATCGCGCATGGCGACGAGATTTCCATCGGCACCAGGCGCTTCAAGGTCATCACCGGGGGTGGCCATGCGCTCGATCAGGTGATGCTGTATTGCGCGGCCGACAAGCTGTTCCTGTCCGCCGATCAGGTGCTGAGCAAGATTTCGCCTAATGTCAGCGTCTGGGCGGTCGAGCCCGACCAGAACTCGCTCGGCGAGTATCTGGCCTCGCTGGCAAGCCTCACCACCACCCTGCCCTACGACCTCCTGGTGTTGCCCGGCCATGGCGTCCCGTTCTACGGATTGAAGACGCGGATCAAGCAATTGGCCGATCATCACGAGGAGCGTTGCAGACTGATTGCGGATGCGTGTCGGCACTCCTCGAAGACGTCCAAGGAGCTGGTGCCGGTGGTGTTCCACAAGCACGTGCTCGACGCGCATCAAATGGGTTTTGCCGCCGGTGAGTTGATCGCCCATGTCAACTACATGCTGGTCGAAGGGCGTTTGACAGCCGAGGAGACCGACGGCGTGCTGCGCTTCAGGACAACGTGACCCGCAGGCGTCACTCCGCCCGCGCACTACGTCTCGAAATTGAACAGCTTCGCTGCGGTACGGCCGAGGATGTCGGCCTTCTCGTCGTCGCTGAGTGATGTCGAGGCGAAGATGTGGTCCACCGGATTGAGCTGCCAGGGATAGGGATAGTCGCTGCCCAGCACGATTTGCCCGGCACCGACCTGCGCCGCCAGATGGCGGATGGCCTCGGGTGAAAACACAAGCGAATCGAAATAAATCTGCTTGAGATATTCGGTCGGCGCCTTCTTGAGCTTGATGTCGGGATTGCAGCCCTTCGGCCCCACCATGCAGGCATGGTCCGAACGTTCGGCATAGGACGGCAGGAAGCCGCCGCCATGGGCGGCGATCAGTTTCAGCCCGGGAAAGCGATCGAGCGTGCCCTCGAAGATGAGGTGCGAGAGCGCGATCGTCGTGTCGAGAGGATTGCCGATGGTGTTGCTGAGCCAGCCGTTGCCCAACAAGCGCTTGCTAAGCTCGGGAACGCTCTGCGGATGGATGAACATGGGCACGCCGAGTTCTTCCGCCTTGGCCCAGACGGGATGGAATTTCGGGTCGGAAAAATCAACCCCGTTCACAGAGCCGCCGATCGCGGCTCCCCTCAAGCCCTGTTTCTCCACCGCGGTCTCGAGCTCCTGCACGGCGAGATCGGGCGCCTGCAAGGTCAACGAGGCGAAGGCGGCAAAACGGTCAGGCTTTGAGGCGCAGAACTCGGCGAGCTTTTCGTTCTGGACCTTCACGATCCGCGCGGCGAGATCGCGGTCACGGTTATACCAAAAGGGATTGATCGACAAAATTTCCATATCTACGGCCTGCGCGTCCATTGCGGCGAGCCGCTGACCGATATCGATATAGGCTTCGCCCGCACCGTTGATCGGGCCGATCTGGAGCCTGGTGCCCTCCTCGCCAAGCAGCGCACCGGCCTCGCGGAAATGGCAATGGGCGTGCACGTCGATGGTTTTGATTCGCTTGCCGTTGACTATCACGGGCAATTTCTGGCGTGCCGCCTGCTGACCACGCGCACTGTGCAGGCCGCAGCCGCAAAAGACGATGCCGGTGGCGACGGCAGCAGTGCCGGCCTTCAGGAAGTTGCGGCGCGTGGTCATGCGGTTTCCTCCATGGCTGTTGTTTTTGCCGGCGTGGTCTGCCACCACCACGCCGTGCTTGTTTCTGGTTACGATTCCGCCGCGATTGCCGGAAGACCAGACGGGAAGATCGTAGGACAGGCTGCGGGCCGCGAGCAAGACGGCCAAAAAAGGACGCGGTTCGCTACGCTCCTGGCACCTGCTCAGGAGGTGAGCTAACTGCGACCGGCTCCCGGTCGGCTAGGAGGCGCGCACCGAAACTTGATCGTAATCAAGACCCCGATTCCCGCTCGACATTAATCGTGAAAACGCTCTAAAAAGGGGCTCAAGCCGCTTCGGCATCACGCCTTTTTCCGGGTTTGCGATGGATTACAGCCAATTCTTCAGTGCCGCTCTCGACCGCCTGCATGATGAGCGGCGCTACCGGGTTTTCGCCGACCTCGAGCGCATTGCGGGGCGGTTTCCGCACGCGGTGTGGCATTCCCCGAAGGGGGTCCGCAACGTCGTGATCTGGTGCTCCAACGACTATCTCGGGATGGGACAACACCCGAAGGTGGTAGGCGCGATGGTTGAAACCGCCACCAGAATGGGCACCGGCGCCGGTGGCACCCGCAACATCGCGGGCACCCATCACCCGCTCGTGCAGCTCGAGCAGGAACTGGCCGATCTGCATGGCAAGCAAGCCGCATTGTTGTTCACCTCGGGCTATGTCTCGAACCAGACCGGCATTGCGACCATCGCCAAGCTGATTCCGAATTGCCTGATCCTGTCGGATGCGCTCAACCACAATTCGATGATCGAGGGCATCCGCCAGTCCGGCTGCGAACGCCAGGTGTTCCGCCACAGCGACATGGCGCATCTCGAGGAATTGCTGCGCGCCGCAGGGCCCGACCGGCCGAAACTGATCGCCTG
>Ga0137407_10000214_pt1 | contig 41428 bp, 34 predicted proteins | sample CZOMad2_2_16fung_FD_108410 | JGI IMG/M metagenome (GOLD analysis project Ga0137407, IMG submission 108410) | Vadose zone soil fungal communities from Angelo Coast Range Reserve, California, USA - CZOMad2_2_16fungal (Illumina Assembly) | ecosystem: Environmental > Terrestrial > Soil > Vadose... | reverse complement strand
CAATCCCGAATTGTTGGCGGCGCGCGCCCAGCGCATTCCGGTGGTGCGCCGCGCCGAAATGCTCGCCGAACTGATGCGGCTGAAAAGTTGCGTCGCCATCGCCGGCACCCATGGCAAGACCACCACGACCTCGATGGTCGCAGCCTTGCTCGATGCCGGCGATCTCGATCCGACCGTGATCAACGGCGGCATCATCAATGCCTATGGCACCAACGCTCGCCTCGGAGCGGGTGAATGGATGGTGGTGGAAGCCGACGAAAGCGACGGCACTTTCCTGAAGCTGCCGGCGGACGTTGCCATCGTCACCAATGTCGACCCCGAGCATCTCGATCATTTCAAGACGTTCGAGGCGGTGCAGGATGCATTTCGCAATTTCGTCGAGAATGTGCCGTTCTACGGTTTTGCCGTGATGTGCATCGACCATCCGGTGGTGCAGACCCTGGTCGGCAAGATCGAGGACCGCCGCATCATCACCTATGGCGAAAATCCGCAGGCTGATGTGCGGCTGGTCGATCTTGCGCCGACCGGTGGCGGCTCAAACTTCAAGGTCGCGTTCCGCAATCGCAAGACCGACGCCGTGCATGAGATCAAGGCGATCCATCTGCCGATGCCGGGCCGGCACAACGCGCTCAACGCTACGGCGGCGATCGCGGTTGCGCATGAACTTGGACTAGCGGACGATGCGATCCGCAAGGCGATCGCGGGCTTCGGCGGCGTCAAGCGGCGCTTCACCAAGACCGGCGAGTGGAACGGCGTCACCGTCATCGACGATTACGGCCATCACCCCGTCGAGATCGCGGCGGTGTTGAGGGCAGCGCGCGAGTCCACCAATGGAAAGATCATCGCGGTGGTGCAGCCGCATCGCTTCACCCGCCTGCAATCGCTGTTCGAGGAATTCTGCACCTGCTTCAACGATGCCGACACTGTCGTCGTCGCCGAGGTCTATCCGGCGGGCGAAGCGCCAATCGAGGGCATCGACCGCGACCATTTCGTGCTTGGCCTGCGCGCGCACGGCCATCGCGAGGTGATTCCGCTGCAAAAATCCGCCGAACTCGCCAAGGTGATTCACGGCATCGCCGGCCGCGGCGACCTCGTCGTCTGTCTCGGCGCCGGCAACATCACGCAATGGGCCTACGCCCTGCCGGGCGAACTGAAGGCGCTGGGGTGATGAGTTCGTCGCCGCCCACGCCTTCGTCATGGCCGGGACAAGCCCGGCCATGACGAATTGAGAGAATTTCAATGACCTTCCCCGATATCACGCCCGACCTCAAAGCCGCGATGCCGCAACTGCGTGGGCGGCTGTTGGCAAACCAGTCGCTCGCGGAATTGACCTGGTTTCGAGTCGGCGGCCCCGCGCAGGTGTTGTTCACGCCTTCGGATGCAGATGACCTCGCATATTTTCTCGCGCGTCTTCCCGCTGAGCTACCGGTCTATGTCGTCGGCGTCGGCTCCAATTTGATCGTGCGCGACGGCGGGATGACGGGCGTGGTGATCCGCCTGTCGCCGCGCGGCTTCGGCGAGACCAGCGCGCAGCGCGATACCGTGAGCGCCGGCGCGGCCGCACTCGACAAGCGCGTGGCCGAGACGGCGGCGGCGGCCAATATCAGCGGGCTCGAATTTTTCTTCGGCATTCCCGGCACCATCGGCGGCGCGCTGCGCATGAATGCTGGCGCCAATGGCGCGGAGACGAAGGATGTGTTGATCGAAGCCACGGGCGTCGGCCGCGACGGCAGCAAACACACGTTCAAAAATGCCGACATGAAATTCGTCTACCGCAACACTGGCGTCGATCCTTCCGTCATTTTCACCTCGGCGCGCTTTCGCGGGACAATCGCAGCACCCGAGGCGATCCGGGCGCGGATGAACGAGGTGCAAAACCATCGCGAAACCGCCCAGCCGATCCGCGAAAAGACGGGCGGATCGACCTTCAAGAACCCGCCTGGCCAAAGCGCCTGGAAGTTGATCGACGCCGCGGGATGCCGGGGCTTGCGCGTCGGCGGCGCGCAGGTGTCGGAAATGCATTGCAATTTCCTGATCAATACCGGCGAGGCCACCGGCCATGATATCGAGATCCTCGGCGAAACCGTTCGCTCGCGCGTAAAGGAAAATTGCGGAATTGAGCTACACTGGGAAATCAAGCGGATCGGGATTCCAACTTAATCGTCATTCCGGGGCGCGCATCGGCGCGAACTCCGATGTGCACTTGCACATCGGAGAATCTCGAAATGAGGTAGAAGAGAATCCGGGTCTGCACCTGCGGTGCATCCCGGAATGACGAGACAGCGGAAGCAAAACTGATGCGGATCACCCTTCTTTTCGGCGGCACGAATAAAGAGCGCCTGGTGTCGGTGGCGACCGGCCAGGCGCTGCATTCGGCGCTGCCCGAGGCCGATCTGTGGTTCTGGGATGTCGACGACACCGTCCACGAAACCGCGTCCGAGACCCTTCTGCAGCATTCACGCCCCTTTGAGGTCCCATTCAAGGCCGGCACGCCCAGCCTCGGAAGCATCGAAGCGGCGCTTGACAGGGCCAAGGCCGAGAATCGCCTTTTGGTGCTCGGCCTGCACGGCGGCACCGCGGAGGACGGCGAACTGCAGGCGATGTGCGAAATGCGCGGCCTTCCCTTCACCGGCTCCGGCTCGGCGTCGTCGCACCTTGCCTTCGACAAGGTCGCGGCGAAGCGCTTTGCGGCGATTGCGGGCGTGCCGTCGCCCGCCGGCGTGACGCTGGAAGATATCGAGGCGGCATTTGCCCAATACGGCAAGCTGATCGCAAAACCCGCGCGCGACGGCTCGAGCTACGGCCTGATCTACGTCAATGCGAAGCAGGACCTCACAGCCGTCCGCAATGCCGCGAGATTGGAGGAATATCTGATCGAGCCGTGCATCGCAGGCGTGGAAGCCACCTGTGGCGTGCTGGAGCAGCCGGACGGCGCGGTGTTTTCGTTGCCGCCGATCGAGATCGTCCCGGCTGAAGGCGCCTTCGACTACACCGCCAAATATCTGCTTAAGTCGACGCAAGAAATCTGCCCAGGACGCTTTTCGCCCGAGATCAGCGGGCAGATCATGGACCGGGCGCTGCGGGCCCACCGCGCGCTCTCCTGCTCCGGCTATTCCCGAACCGATTTCATCGTCTCAGACAAGGGACCGATCTATCTGGAAACCAACACCTTGCCGGGCCTGACCAAGGCCTCGCTCTACCCGAAGGCGCTCAAAGCGCAGGGGATCGATTTTGCCGACTTCCTGCGCGATCAGATTGTGCTGGCTGAACGACGCGCGCAAAGGTAACGGCGGCTAATGCCTTACGTCTGCGGGCGCGCAAATCAATTCGTTACCAAATTACTAACGTTACCCGCCAAAGCCTTCATCGGGCACGTCAAAACGCGCTCTGCTCAGACCTCATTTACCCTTTGTTTACCAGGAAGTCCGAAGGTCACGCTGGCGGCGCATGTGGCGCTTGGCTGCCGGGGCGTGAGTGGTTTGCGGATTTCCGCTTTCCGCGACCGCATCGAGGGGACAGGTGGCCTCTTCCGCCGTGAGGTCCTTATCACCCAGCCCGGCACGACCGAGACGTCATTTGGACCGGGCTCGCAATATTTGCGCGCACAACGTTGATGAGCTTGTGCAATGAATGGTGGAGGACGTCTCGCCCGGTCGCAGAGATCGCCGAGGCCCCAAGCTGACCTGAAAGCGGCCGCCTTAGGCGTCATTGTGCTGCTGCGCGAGTGGTGGGGCGCGAGGCGTTCGCCCGCGACAAGCCGTCTTGGCCGTGACGAGCCGCCTCGCCTGATCGCGCTGCTGCAGCGTTATTTGCCGCGCCGCACCGGCATTACCGCCACCGCGCTGTTGCTCCTTTGCAGCGCCGGTCTCGGCATTGTCAAGGGTGGCCATCTCGAGCAATTCATCGCAGGCCTGAGCGATGCCCGCAATGCGCTGGCCAATTCGGCCGGATTTCGGATCACCACGGTCGCGATCAACGGCCGCCGAGAACTCTCGCAGGACGAGGTGCTCGCGACCGGCGGCGTCAATGGCCGCTCCTCGCTGCTGTTTCTCGATGCAGCCTCAGTGCGCGACAAGTTGAGAGCCAATCCCTGGATCAGCGAAGCGACGGTGCAAAAGCTTTATCCCGGCCAGCTCCGGATCGATATCGTCGAACGCACGGCCTTCGCGCTGTGGCAGCGGGACGGCCGCCTGTCGGTGATTTCAGATGACGGCGCGGTGCTCGAGCCTTACGTGCCCCGCCGCTTCCTGTCGCTGCCGCTGGTGGTGGGCAAGGGTGCGGAAACCCATGCAAAAGATTTCCTGATGCTGCTCGCGCGCTATCCGCGGGTCAATTCGGCGACCAAAGCCGCCGTCTTCGTCGGCGAGCGGCGCTGGAATCTCAGGCTCAAGGACGGTCTCGATATCCGCCTGCCGGAAAATGAGGTCGGCAACGCGCTGGCGACCTTGAGCACGCTCGACAAGGAGGAGCGGCTGTTCTCCCGCGATATCGTCGCCGTCGACATGCGGCTGCCGGACCGATTGACCGTGCAATTGTCCGAAGAAGCGGCCAAGGCCCGCGAAGAATTGTTCAAGGAGAAGAAGCCGAAGAAGAAAGTCGGCGACGCATGAGCGGCTTGTCTCGCAACCAGACGCCGAAGACGCGCCCGATGCCGCAGAATCGCACTGCGCTCGTGGCCTCCCTCGATATTGGCACCAGCAAGATCGCCTGCATGATCGCGCGGCTTAAGCCGTGCCCGCCCAGCGACGCCCTGCGCGGACGCAGCCATGCGGTCGAGCTGATCGGGTACAGCCAGATCCAGTCGCGCGGCGTCAAGGCCGGCGCGGTCGTCGATCTCGTCGAATGTGAACAGGCGGTGCGCCAGGCGGTCGCGCTCGCCGAGCGCATGGCCAAGGTCCGCGTCGAATCGGTCTTGCTGTCGGTCTCGGCAGGACGGCTACAGGGTCAATTGGTCGAGGCGGCGGCCGACATTCGGGGCGGCGCCGTCACGTCGGCCGACGTCGGGCGGGTCACCTCCGCCGGCATGTACCACGCCACCGGGGAGGGCCGTACCGTGCTGCACGCGCTGCCGGTCGGCTACACGATCGACGGCGTCAAGGGCGTTCGCGACCCCAAAGGGATGCTGGCGCGGCAATTCGGCGTCGACATGAATGTCGTCACGGTGGACGCCACCGTCGCCAAGAACCTGATGCTGGTGGTCGAGCGCTGTCACCTCAATGTCGAGGCCATGACGGCCAGTCCCTATGTGGCGGGCCTTTCGGTCCTGACCGACGACGAGGCCGATCTCGGCGCTGCGGTGGTGGAAATGGGGGCGGGAACCACCACGATCGCGACCTATTCCGGGGGCCGCTTCGTGCATGCCAGCGGGTTTGCGGTCGGCGGCCACCACATCACCATGGACCTTGCCCGTGGCTTGAGCGCGTGCATTGCAGATGCCGAGCGAATCAAGACGTTATATGGCACGGTGCTGACCGGCGGGTCCGACGCGCGTGAGTTGATGTCCGTGCCGTCCGCCGGCGACGACGATCAGGATGTGCCGCAGATCGTGTCCCGCGCCACGCTGGCGAATATCGTTCGGCACCGCGCCGAGGAGATTTTTGAAATGGTCAGGGATCGGCTCGCGGATTCGCCCTTTGCGGCAGAGCCGAAGGCGCGAGTTGTGTTGAGCGGTGGGGCTTCGCAGCTCACCGGCACCCTGGAACTTGCAGCCCGGATCCTTGGCCGGCCGGTGCGCATCGGCCGTCCGCTCGGCTTCGGCCGGCTTCCCAATGAGGCGAAGAGCGCGTCGTTCGCGGTTCCCTCGGGTCTCCTGGTCTACCCCCAATACGCTCATCTTGAACACGTCGAACCGCGGCATACGCGGCAGCTCAGGACAGGGACTGACGGCTATTTCGGAAAGGTCGGACGATGGCTTCGAGAGGGCTTCTGATGAATCTTTTCCTTAACCCTTCGACTTTCACCAACCCCGCGGCCGTCGGCCGGGGCGAACCAACGCGCGCGTAATCGAGAGGCAAACATGGCACTCAATCTAACACCCCCTGATATCAGTGAGCTGAAGCCCCGGATTACCGTATTTGGCGTCGGCGGCGCCGGTGGCAACGCCGTCAACAACATGGTCACCGCCGGATTGCAGGGGGTCGATTTCGTCGTCGCCAATACCGACGCACAGGCGCTGACCATGTCGAAGGCGCCGCGCATCATCCAGATGGGAACGCAAGTCACCCAAGGCTTGGGAGCCGGCTCGCAGCCCGATGTCGGCGCCGCGGCGGCCCAGGAAGTCATCGATGAAATCCGCGATCATCTTTCCGGCGCCAATATGGTGTTCGTCACCGCCGGCATGGGTGGCGGCACCGGCACCGGCGCGGCGCCCGTGATCGCCAAGACCGCGCGCGAGATGGGGATCCTCACCGTCGGCGTGGTGACAAAACCGTTCCACTTCGAAGGCCAGCGCCGCATGCGTACCGCCGAATCCGGCATCGCCGAGCTCCACAAGGTGGTCGACACGCTTCTGATCATCCCGAACCAGAACCTGTTTCGGGTCGCCAACGAAAAGACCACCTTCGCCGACGCCTTCGCGATGGCCGACCAGGTGCTCTATTCGGGCGTTGCCTGCATCACCGACCTGATGGTCAAGGAAGGCCTGATCAACCTCGACTTCGCCGATGTCCGCGCCGTGATGCGCGAGATGGGCAAGGCGATGATGGGCACCGGCGAGGCTTCCGGCGAGAAGCGCGCGTTGACCGCGGCCGAGGCCGCGATCGCCAACCCGCTGATCGACGATTCCTCGATGAAGGGCGCCCGTGGCCTCTTGATCTCGATCACCGGCGGCAGGGACCTGACGCTGTTCGAGGTCGACGAAGCCGCGACCAGGATTCGCGAGGAGGTCGACCAGGACGCCAACATCATCGTCGGCGCCACCTTCGATGAGACGCTGGACGGCATCATCCGGGTCTCGGTCGTCGCCACCGGTATCGAACAGGCCCTGATTTCGCGCAACGCCAGTGCGGCGGCCAGCGTGACCAGCACCGTGGCCTCACATTCGGCTCCGGATTCCCGCCTTGCCGAGCTGACCGCGCGGCTTCGCGCCGATAACGCGCGGCTTGCCGAACGCGCCCAGAAAATCGAGACATCGAGCGCGGCGCAGCCGGTACCCGCCGCGCCGCAGCGCGCCTCCAACAACGTCGAACGCGCAGCGCTTGCGGCCATCGCCGCCGCGGTCGCGCCGGAGGCGCCGGCTCCGCTGCAGCCTGCATCCTATGGCGATGTCACGGTTCGCCCGATTGCGCAGAAGCCGACCTTGTTTCCGGATCATCATGATGTCGCCCCCGCGCCGGCTCCCGAGCCGGCGACACCCGACACCTTCATCCCGCAGGCGGCCGAACGCCCGCCGGTTCGCGCACCACGGATGCCCAAGTTGGAAGACCTGCCGATGCCCGCGCAGAATGAAATCCGGCAGGCTCGCGGGGAAGTCGACGAAGAGCACCCGCAAAAGACCCGGATGTCGCTGTTGCAGCGCCTGGCCAATGTCGGTCTGGGCCGGCGTGACGAGGAGACCGAGCCGCCGATTGCGGCCCGCGCCTCGGGTCCGGCCATGGCACCCTTGCCGCCGCTGCCAGAGCGAAAACCTCAACGCTCGGTCGCGCAGCAAATCGCAACCCAAGAGCCGGTATCAGAATACGCCAGACGCCCGGCGCCCCAGGGTTTGGACATCCACGGCCGCCCGGCGCCTGTTGCCTCAACGCCACAGGGCGACGACCATCTTGATATCCCGGCCTTCCTGCGCCGGCAGGTCAATTGAAGTTCGTTATCATTCGAACGAGACAAAAGGCCCCGGCTTTGCCAGCCGGGGCCTTGCTTGTTGGAAGGGCCGAGATAGCCTCAAACGACTGATATTAAATCATTAATTATGCATTTCATGTTGAGGTCAGAGAGCAGGAACTGGCCGTTTCGGCGGCGGAATTTGGTTAAGCCTTGGCGCGAATGCGGCAGAGATGGGGTAACAATCGGTAAAAAAGCGTGAGTTGGCGCGCTTTGGGGCAGTGACTATGGTCTGCCGTGACTTGGGGAACCTTTGAGACGATTCGGCGCGGAATTTGTGGCGTTTTGATCTCTTGGTAAGTCAGTGTGGGCATCTTTTCGGATGAAGTTTAGCCGGCAGACAACGCTTCGGTCGCAAGCAACCGTCATGGGTGTCGGTGTTCATTCCGGTTTGCCGGTAAGCCTGACCATCGGACCTGCATCCGTCGATGCAGGTTTTATTTTTGTTCGCACCGGTCTTGACGGCCGCGACCGCGAGGTTCCGGCCACCGCGGAATCCGTGATCGCCACCGAATTTGCCACCGTGCTGGGCGACCGCGAGGGCCCGCTGGTCTCCACCGCCGAGCACGTGCTGGCTGCCTTGCGCGGCATGGGGGTCGACAACGCCACCATTGAAATCGATGGCCCGGAAGTCCCGATCATGGATGGCAGCGCCACTGCCTTCGTCGCCGCGATCGATCAGGCCGGTATCGTCACCCAGTCGGCATCGCGGCGTTTTATCCAGGTGTTGAAGCCGGTGCAGGTCGCGATGGGCGATTCGTTCGGCGAGTTGCGGCCCTATGCCGCTGGTTTCCGCGCCGAGGTCGAGATTGATTTCGCCAACGCGGTGATCGGCCGCCAGCAATATACGCTGGATCTTTCCCCCGAACGGTTCCGCCGCGAGATTTGCCGCGCCCGGACCTTCGGCTGCATAAATGACGTGGCGCGGCTGTGGAGCGCGGGCTTTGCGCTCGGCGCCTCCTTCGAGAATTCCGTGGTGTTCGATGAGACCCGGCTGCTCAACACCGAGGGCCTCCGTTACGCCGACGAATGTGCGCGACATAAAGTTCTGGACGTGATCGGCGATCTCGCGCTCGCCGGCCTGCCTTTGCTCGGCGCCTATCGCTCGGTCCGTGGCGGCCACAAGCTCAACCACGCCGTGCTGACGGCCCTGATGGCCGATCGCAGTTCCTACAGGGTGGTCGAGGCTGAAACCGCGCGCCGTTCGCGCACCCACGCCGAGGTCGGCAGTGGCATGGTGGGCGGCATGGTCGCTCCCGCCTACGGTCCCGACGTGTCCTGACTTTCGCCTTCGAAATGTCCTGACTTTCGTCTCCGAAATGTCCTGACTTTCGTCTTCGAAATGTCCTGACTTTCGTCTTCGAAATGTCCTGAGCGTCCACTTGGACGTCTCCTGACTTTCGCCTCCAAATGTCCTGATCGACCCTGCGCTTGATTTGGCGTGGGTAACCATGATCGGCCGCAATCCCTCCGGACCGCCTTAATCCCGGCGAAATGCCTGCCTATTCGGTTGGTTAAGGGACTTTTTTTAGCTAAAAAGGGCCGGGTTGCGTCGCAGGGCGCCGCCGACGTTCACTGCGTCCGTGACCACGCTCAGGGCGCGCGGCGGGCACCGCACCACAGGCGTCAGGTCTTGATTCTATGTCGACAAAGCGCATGACGCTCGCACACCGCGAACCTTCGGCTGGTTGGGGCTTTCACCGGCTGGCGCGGCCGTTCCGTCTGGCCGCAGGCCTTGCCGTTCTCATGATCCCGCTGAGCGGATGCAGCTCCGTCAGCGAAGGGTGGGACAAGGTTTTCGCCAAGGACGACACTTTCGTCGAGGTGCCCGCGGAAAAGCTCTACAACGAGGGCTTGTTCCTGATGAACGAGAAGAAGGATCCGAAGGCCGCCTCGAAGAAATTCGAGGAAGTCGATCGTCAGCATCCTTATTCCGACCTGGCGCGCAAATCGCTGTTGATGTCGGCCTATGCCTTTTACACCGCCAACGACTACGACAGCTGCATTGGCGCGGCCACTCGCTACGTCACCTTACACCCGGGAAGTCCGGATGCGGCTTACGCGCAATTTCTGATCGCGGCCTCGCATTACGACCAGATTCCGGACGTCACGCGCGACCAGGGCCGCACCGAGAAAGCGGTCGCCGCACTTGAGGAAGTGGTCCGCAAATACCCGACCTCGGAATATGCCGTCAGCGCCAAGTCCAAGCTGGAAGGCGCGCGCGACCAGCTCGCCGGCCGCGAAATGAACGTCGGCCGCTACAATATGCAAAAGCGCAACTACACCGGCGCCATCAACCGCTTCAAGACCGTGGTCACCCAGTACCAGACCACGCGGCATGTCGAGGAAGCGCTGGCTCGGTTGACCGAGGCCTATATGGCGATCGGAATCGTCAGCGAGGCGCAAACCGCCGCTGCCGTGCTCGGGCACAATTTTCCCGACAGCCCCTGGTACAAGGACGCTTATAATCTTGTAAGGTCCGGCGGTCTCGAGCCGAGCGAGAATCAGGGCTCCTATATTTCCAAAGCCTTCAAGAAATTGGGTCTCGGGTAGCAGAGCGGATTTGACATTCGCTCGATGTTTGCCGCGGCTTCGTGAAGCGAATGTCAAATCCAAAGCTCCACCACCAACTTAATGTTTGCTAGTGGTCCTTTTGATTCTAACATTCGCGAAGTGCCTCCCGATCGGGGGCGAATGTTAGAATCGGACCACTAGGATTGTCTTCGCATGCTGGCGCGTCTTTCGATCCGTGACATCGTCCTGATCGAACGGCTCGATATCGAGTTTTCCCGCGGGCTTGCGGTGCTGACCGGGGAGACCGGCGCGGGCAAGTCCATCCTTCTCGACGCATTCGCGCTTGCGCTCGGCGGCCGCGGCGACGCCGGCCTGGTCCGACATGGCGCAGACCAGGGCCAGGTCACCGCGGTATTCGACGTCCCCAAGGGCCACCCGGCGGCCGTGATGCTGAGCGACAACGGGCTCGATGACACCGGTGAGATGATCCTGCGCCGCGTGCAATTGGCCGATGGCCGCACCCGCGCCTTCATCAACGATCAGGCGATCAGTGTGCAGACGTTGAAAGCGGTCGGCTCGGCCCTGGTTGAAATCCACGGCCAGCATGACGAGCGCGCGCTGGTCGACGCCTCGACCCACCGGCGCTTGCTCGACGCCTTTGCCGGCCTTGAGAAGGACGTCGCTGCGCTGGAGCAGCTTTGGGACGCGCGGCGCGCGGCCCACACCGTGCTCGACGAGCATCGCGCCGGGATGGAGCGCGCCGCGCGCGAGGCCGACTATCTGCGGCATGCCTCCGACGAGTTGAAGAAGCTTGCGCCCAAGGATGGCGAGGAGACCGCGCTCGCCGAGCGGCGCACGGCCATGATGCAGGGCGAGAAGATCGCCGCCGACCTGCGCGAGGCCCAGGAGGCCGTGGGCGGCAATCATTCGCCGGTGCCGGCATTGTCGGCGGCGGTGCGCCGGCTCGAGCGGCGCGCGGCCAATTCGCCTGCGCTGGTCGAGCCCGCGGTGAAGGCGATCGATGCCGCCATCAACGCGCTGGAGGAGGCCGACCAGCACCTTAACGCCGCGCTGATCGCCGCCGATTTCGATCCCGCCGAGCTTGAACGCATCGAGGAGCGATTGTTTGCGTTGCGCGCCGCCTCGCGCAAATACTCGACGCCGGTCGATGGGCTAGCGGCACTCGCCGCGAAATACGCCGCCGACGTGGCGCTGATCGACGCCGGCGCCGACCAGTTGAAGAAACTGGAGGAAGCCGCCACTGAGGCCGGCAAGCGCTATGGCGCGGCCGCGGCCAAGCTCTCGGCGGCGCGCGGCAAAGCCGCCGAGAAACTCGACAAGGCGGTCAATGCCGAGCTCGCGCCACTCAAGCTTGAACGCGCCACATTCACCACTCAACTCGAGTCCGACCCGAAATCGCCGGGGCCGCAAGGCCATGACCGCGTCGAGTTCTGGGTTCAGACCAACCCCGGCACCCGGCCGGGCCCGCTGATGAAGGTCGCCTCCGGCGGCGAACTGTCGCGCTTCCTTTTGGCGCTCAAGGTCGTGCTGTCCGACCGCGGTTCGGCGCCCACTCTGGTGTTCGACGAGATCGATACCGGCGTCGGCGGCGCGGTGGCGGATGCGATCGGCGCGCGGCTGGCGCGGCTTGCAGACAAAGTGCAGGTGATGGCGGTGACGCACGCGCCGCAGGTCGCCGCCCGTGCCGACCAGCATTTGCTGATATCGAAAGATGCGCTGGACAAGGGCAAGCGCGTCGCCACCCGCGTCGCCGCGCTCGCCGCCGATCACCGCCGCGAGGAAATAGCCCGCATGCTGGCCGGTGCCGAGATCACCGCGGAGGCGAGGGCGGCGGCGGAACGGCTGCTGAAGGCGGCGACGGCGTGAGCACGGCGTAACTCTCATCGTCGTTCCGGGGCGTGCGGAGCACGAACCCGGAATCTCGAGATTCCGGGTCTGGTCCTTCGGACCGTCCCGGAATGACGGCTTAACTACAGATCGACTCGTACAAATCTTCCCACTGCGGATTCTGCGCCTCAATCAGTTTAGTCTTCCAACTCCGCTTCCATTTCTTAAGTTCCTTTTCACGGGAAATCGCGGAAGACGGATCGTCATAGATTTCGAACCAAACTAATCGCGTGATATTATATCTGGACGTAAATCCGGGGACGGCCTTTATCCTATGCTCGTAAATCCGCCGCACGATATCGTTGGTTACGCCGATATAGATAGCTCCGTCCTTTCTGCTCGCGATGATATAGACGTAGTAACTCATGATAGCCGCCGATAACCTTCCTAAATGTCATTCCGGGGCGCGCACAGCGCGAACCCTGAATCTCGAGATTCCGGGTCTGGTCCTACGGACCATCCCGGAATGACGGGATAAAATCCTCACGATGATAGCAAAGTCAAAAACAAAATCCCTCCCCGACATCTCAACCCTCACCAAGGCGGAGGCCAAGGTCGAGCATAAGCGGCTGACGCTCGAGATCGAGCGTCACGACAAGGCCTACTATCAGGAAGACGCGCCGAAGATTTCCGACGCCGACTACGACGGCTTGCGCAAGCGCTTCAATGCCATCGAGGCCCGGTTTCCGGAATTAATCAGCGCGGAATCGCCGTCGCAGAAAATTGGTGCCGCGCCGTCGGGAAAATTCAAAAAGGTCCGGCACGCGGTGCCGATGCTGTCGCTCGATAATGCCTTCGCGGAAGAAGACGTCATCGATTTCGTCGGTCGTATCCGGCGTTTCCTGAGACTTGCGGGCGACGACGGAATCGACTTTTCCGCCGAGCCGAAGATCGACGGGCTCTCGATGTCGCTGCGGTACGAGGGCGGCGAACTCGTCACCGCGGCGACGCGCGGCGACGGCGCCGAGGGTGAGGACGTCACCGCCAATATCCGCACGCTGGACGATGTGCCGAAAATGCTGAAGGGCCGCGACGTGCCGGAGGTCTGCGAGGTGCGCGGCGAAGTCTACATGACCAAAAAGGGGTTTCTGGCGCTGAACGAGCGGCAGAAAGCGGAAGGCGGCACTATCTTCGTCAATCCGCGCAACTCTGCGGCGGGCTCATTGCGCCAAAAGGACCCCTCGATCACCGCCTCGCGGCCGCTTGGCTTTTTCGCCTATGCCTGGGGCGAGATGAGCGCGATGCCGACGGATACGCAATCCGGCATGATTTCCTGGTTCGAGCGCTGCGGCTTCAAGACCAATCCGCTGACGAAAATCTGTCACTCGGTCGAGCAGTTGATCGCGTTCCATCGCAAGATCGAGGAACAGCGCGCCCGGCTCGATTACGACATCGATGGCGTCGTCTACAAGGTCGACCGACTCGACTGGCAGGAGCGGCTCGGCTTCGTCTCGCGCACGCCGCGCTGGGCGATTGCGCACAAGTTTCCGGCCGAGCGCGCCATGACCGTGCTCCGCGATATCGAGATCCAGGTCGGGCGCACCGGCTCCTTCACGCCGGTCGGCAAGCTCGAGCCGGTCGGCGTCGGCGGCGTGATCGTGCAGAACGTCACGCTGCACAATGAGGATTACATCAGGGGCATTGGCGGCGACGGCGAACAATTGCGCGAAGGCCGCGACATCCGGATCGGCGACACGGTGGTCATCCAGCGCGCCGGCGACGTCATTCCCCAGGTCGTCGATGTCGTGATCGACAAGCGGCCGAAGGAAGCAAAACCGTATCACTTTCCGAAGAAGTGTCCGTGCCCGCTGCACACCGACGTCGTGCGCGAGGAGACCGCGACCGGCGAGGAGGGGTCGCGCGCCCGCTGCACCGGCGAGTTCGCATGTCCCTATCAGAAGATCGAGCATCTGAAATTGTTCGCCTCGCGCCGCGCCTTCGATATCGAGGGGCTCGGCGAGAAGCAGATCACATTCTTCTTCGAGCAGGGATGGGTGAAGGAGCCGGCCGATATCTTCACGCTGCCAAAGCGCAACCTCAAGCTCAAGCTCGAGGAGATCGAAGGGTACGGCGAGACGTCCGTGCGCAACCTCTTCTCCGCGATCGAGGAACGGCGAAGGATTTCGCTCGAACGCTTCATCTACGCGCTCGGCATGCGCCACGTCGGCGAGACCACCGCGCTGGCGCTGGCGCGCGGCTATGGTTCATGGCAAGCCTTCCACGACGCCTGCCTCAAGGTCGCCAAGGGTGACGAAGAGACCATCGCCGAGATGGATGCGCTCGACCAGATCGGCGACACCGTGATCATGAGCATCAAGGCCTATTTCGGCGAGAGCCATAACCGCGGCATCGTCGAGCGGCTGACCAAAGAAGTCACTATTCTCGATGCCGAAATGCCGAAGAGTAATTCGGCCATTGCGGGCAAGATCGTGGTGTTCACGGGTTCGCTGGAGAAGATGACGCGTGATGAAGCCAAGGCAATGGCCGAACGACTCGGCGCCAAGGCGACAGCCTCGGTGTCGAAGAAGACGGCTTATCTCATTATGGGCCCCGGCGCTGGATCAAAGCTGGCGGAAGCTAAGAAGTACGGCGTTACCGTGCTGACCGAGGACGAGTGGCTCAAGCTGGTCGGGGGGTGAGGGGGCGCTGCCGCCGCACATTCCGCTGTCATCATCCGCCACCCGGTCCGGCCTTTGGCCGGCCGGATGACAGGCTCCAGCGGATGATGCAGTATTCCAGAGACGGTTGTGATCGAATCGAGAAGCCGCGGCGTACTGGATCACCCGCTTTCGCTGGTGATGACGGCTAAGAGTGTGGCGCCATGTTACGTTGGGTTCCGTCATTCCGGGGCGCGAAGACGCGAGCCCGGAATCTCGAGATTCCGGGTCTGGTCCTTTGGACCATCCCGGAATGACGATTAAAGCGACAGCGGCGCGGTCGCGGCGTCGAGCCAGACTTTGGTGGCCTCGTCGACATGGGGCCGCACCTCGTGGCGCACCCGTGCGTGGTACTCGTTGAGCCAGCTCAGCTCATCGCCGGTCAACATGTTCAGGTCGACCAGGCGGCGATCGATCGGCGCCAGCGTCAGCGTTTCAAACGCGTTGACCGGCTTCTCCGCGCCTTCGACATCGGCGGCGACCACCAGTTCCAGATTCTCGATCCGGATTCCAAAAGCGTCGGTCTTGTAGTAGCCGGGCTCGTTGGAGAGGATCATGCCGCGTTTCAGCGGCGTGGTGCCGAGTTTTGATATGCGCGCCGGGCCTTCATGCACCGAGAGATAGCTGCCGACGCCGTGGCCGGTGCCGTGTTCGAAATCGACACCGGCCTGCCACAGGAATTGCCGCGCCAGCGTATCGATCTGTGCGCCGGTGGTGCCGTCGGGAAACAGCGCGCGCGCGATCGCAATATGGCCGCGCAGCACGCGGGTGAAGCGGTCGCACATTTCCGCCGTGGGCGCTCCGATCGCGATGGTGCGGGTGACGTCGGTGGTGCCGTCCTCATATTGTGCGCCGGAATCGATCAGCAGCAGATCGCCGGGCGCAATCCGCCGGTTGCTCTTGCGGGTGACGCGGTAGTGCACGATGGCGCCGTGTGGCCCAGTGCCGGAGATGGTCGGAAACGAAACGTCCTTCAGTGCGCCGGTGTCGCGGCGGAATGTCTCCAGCGCCTCGACCGCGTCGATTTCGGTCAGCGCTCCCTTGGGCGCCTCGCGATCGATCCAGGCCAGGAAGCGCGCCAGCGCCACGGCGTCGCGCCGGTGCGCAGTCTTCGTGCCCTGGATCTCGGTCACGTTCTTGACCGCCTTGAGCAGGCTGACCGGGTCGTTGCCGCGCACCGGCTTGCCGCCGGCGACCGATATCAGCCGGCTCAAGGCGTCGGCGGCGGTCGCATTGTCGAGCGCGATCGACGCGCCGCTTCGTGCCAGTTCGATCAGTTGCGGTGTCAACGCGCCCGGCTCGGCGACGTCGGCGGTCTGTTCGAGATGGTCGCGGACGCTGTTCGATAGTTTGCGGGCATCGATGAACACGGTGGGCCGGCCGGTTTTCGGGACCAGCGCGTAGGACAGAGGCAGCGGCGTATGCGAGACGTCGCCGCCGCGGATGTTGAAGGTCCACGCCACCGCGTGCGAATCCGACAACACCAGCGCATCGACGCCGAGCTTGTCGATCTCAAGCCCGATCCGCTTCAGCTTGTCTTCTTCCGGTTCGCCCGAAAATGGCCGGCCGTGCACGGTGACGGGTGCAAGCGGCGGGGCCGGCCGCTCGGTCCACACGGCGTCCAGGGGATTGCTGTCGACGGCGACGAGTTCCGCGCCGGCCTTGGCGCAGGCGGCCGCCAGCCGTTCCGCCGCCGCCGAGGTATGCAGCCAGGGGTCAAATCCGAGGCGGTCGCCGGAGGTGAGATGCTTGGCGAGCCAGGTCTCGGGCGGTGGATCCACCAATGGCTCGACGCGCCAGGCCTTGGGGTCGACCTGCTTTCCCGCCTGCAGCGTATAGCGGCCGTCGACGAATACCGCGGCTGCCCTGCTCAGCACGATGGCGAGGCCGGCGGAGCCGGTGAAACCGGTCAGCCAGGCCAGCCGCTCTTCCGAGGGCGCGACATACTCGTTTTGTTGTTGATCGGCGCGCGGAACCACGAACCCGGTCAAGTTGCGCCGCGCCAGCTCCTCGCGAAACGCGGACAGCCGCGCGGTCAGCGCGACGCCGGTCTCGGGTTCCTCGAATGTCTGAAAAAGGGCTTCGAACATCGCTCGACCACCTTAGGATTAGGTGGAGAACTCCGCAATCGACGCAAAATGCTTCCGGTCCGGCATTTATTGTGGTTGAATTGCTGCACCTGCGTAAGACGGGTTGCACGGTCAAAAGCAGTCGTCACGAGGTTCCGGAGGAGGCCGAGGGGTGTTTCCAACTCAGCGACGAGGGGAACCACAATGCCTGTCTTTACGTTTGAGAAGATCTCGCCGCCAGTCCGGCGCGGGCCCATCCCGCCTATCGTCAAAAAACAGCGTGGCGTCATTGTTCAAATTCTGGATCGCTTCGTCGAAGCGCGCGTCAAGCGAACCAAACTGACGGAAAAGGGTGCGATCGCCCGCCGGCGGCAGAAGGCGGCGGAATAGGGCCACGGTCATTCCGGGGCGCCCGTAGGGCGAGCCCGGAATCTCGAGATTCTACGATGTGCAATTGCACATCGTAGCTCGCTGCTTCGCATCGCCCCGGAATGACAATCACCCCGCCTTGCACATCAACAGGCTGCTCCAGCCTTCGATCTGAATGCGCCGTTTGAGAACCAGCCCACGCGCCCGATAGGCTGATATCACGGCGCCCGCCTGATGCGGCAAGAGCCCCGACAGGATGATCATCGCGCGGGGCGCCAAATGCCGGGACATCGGCGTTGCCATCTGCCGCAGCGGATTGGCGAGGATATTCGCCAGCACCAGGTCGAACGGCCCGCGGGCCTTGAATTGTGGCGCTGAAAGCCCGCTTGCCCGGATGGCCTCCACCAGGTCGCCGCTACCGTTGAGCCTTGCGTTTTCGGCCGCGACCCGAACCGAGAGCGGGTCGATATCGCTCGCCAACACCTTGCGGTGCAGCGCCTTCGCCGCCGCGATCGCCAGCACGCCGGTGCCGGTGCCGAGGTCGAGCACGCGGCGGGGGCGACAGGCTTTCAGCACCTCGCCGAGCAGGATCAGGCAGCCCCGGGTGGTGCCGTGATGGCCGGTGCCGAACGCCAGCGCCGCCTCGATCTCGATGCGGAGCTTGTTGGGCGGCACCCTTTCGCGGTCATGCCGGCCGTGCACGATGAATCTCCCCGCGCGCACAGGGACCAGTTCCTCCAGCGTCGCCCTGACCCAGTCCTTGGCTTCGACCGTGTCGAAGCTGACGGCCAGCGCGACGTCGTCGCCCGCGGCGAGGCGTACGAGTTCGCGGATCGAGCTTTGATTGGGCGCCTCCGCAAAATGCACGGTGATGTCCCAGCGCCCGCCCGGCCCCTCGAACGCCGCGATCGCAGCCTGGCCTTCGAAAAAGCTCTCGGTCAGGAGATCGACCACGCGTTTGGCGACCTGTTCGTTGCCGATGGCGAAACTCGCGCGATGGGTGCTGGGGGTAACGGTCGAGGTCATTTGAGGGTTGGGAGGTGAAAGGCGGGGTTGTTCCACAACGGTTCACATCGAATGCAAGGATTTTTCACAGAGTTATGCACCGATACATACCGAGCGATTCAAGGGTTTCCCCACTCATTGTCACCAGCGGCGGGCCGGGCTACTTCTCGACGCCCCTCGACGCGCCATGTAACCTCTGACCCAAAGGGGCAGCGGTTTCAATGCGGAATGGGCTTTATTCCTTCCACATGCACATGCTCGACGGCGTGAAGGGCCGCGATAGCGGCGTCATCATCCTGCGGGACGGCAAGTTAATCGGCGGCGGCCCCTATTTCTGGTCGGTCGGCTCCTACAGCGTCGGGCACGGGACCTGGAAGGGCGAGTTCACTACCAATCAGCACACGCCCCTTGCCGATCCTTTCGTTCGCCCGCTGTCCGGCGGGCGGGAGGTCACCAGCGGGTTTTCAGGGACATTCGCGGGTGACGAAGCGGAGGTGTTCGGCACCACGCTGGCAGGGAGCCGAAGCCTGAGTTTTCGGGCGACGCTGAAGTGGCTTGCGGACGATTGAGGCGCGGGACGCGTGATGCCAGCGATGCTGTGGCGTCCAAGCTTTTCCGAGAAGTTAAGGAGGTAGATCAGGGCGATCGGGACCCCGCCTCCCTCAACTCTTCATTTGTCGAAAGGCAAATCTTCAGCGGATGGAGATGAACATGAGGCGATTGATGTGGCGAATGAACGCCTTCAGCAAGAGGTTTGAGAACCTCTGCCATACCCTTGCGCTGTCTTTTGTTCTTCGCAATTTTCTTGCGATGTCCAAGACGGTCTGGGTAACCGTGATGGACAAGACCGACGCCGCCGGCGCAAGTGAGGTAAGGGTAGCCGCAACGCCTTTCGTTCAACGAAACCTACAAGATGAAGGTTAGTGGAACCTTAAGCCGATACCGTCAGCGATCCCCAACCTTTCCGCGTGGTCGTCACCCACTTCTCCACAGCTTGTCCACCGCGTTATCCACCGTGTTTGCGGGTGGAGTGATGTCTCTGCCTCACCCGAACAGCGCCCGGTGATCGCCGAGGATCACGCGCGCGGCGTTGTGGCCGGGGGCGCCGGTGACGCCGCCGCCGGGATGAGCGCCGCTGCCGCAATGATAAAGGCCCTTCAGGGGTCCCCGATAATCGGCGTGGCCGAGCATCGGCCGCGCCGAGAACAATTGATTCAGCGTCAGCGCGCCGTGGAAGATGTCGCCGCCGAGGAGCCCGAACTGGCGCTCCAGGTCCAGCGGGGAGAGGATTTGCCGGCCAATCACGCTTTGCGAAAAGCCCGGCGCGTAGCTGTCCACGGTCCCGATCATGAGGTCCGCGACCTCCTCGCGATGGTTATCCCACGACCTTCCGCCGGATAGTTCCGGCGCGACATGCTGGCAAAACAGGCTGGCGACATGCTGGCCGGGCGCGCAGAGGGTCTCGTCGAGCGTCGAGGGGATCAGCACCTCGACGATCGGCGCGCGGCTCCAGCCCAGGTCGCGCGCGTCCTGCCAGGCGCGATCCATGTAGCCAAGGCTCGGGGCGAGGATGATGCCGGCGGTGAGATGATCGCCCGCTCCCGGCAGCGCCGTGAACGAGGGCAGGGCGCTCAGGGCGACATTCATCCGGAAGGTGCCGGAGCCGTTGCGCCAGTTTTTGATGCGCGCCAGGAAGTCCGCAGGGAGCGCGCCGGATGGCAACAGCCGCGTGTACAGAAGCTTCGGATTGACGCTTGCAGCGATGTAGCGGGCACGCACGGTCTCGCCGTTGTCGAGGATGACGCCGACGGCCCGGCCGCGTTCGACGATCACCTCGCGCACCCCGGCGTCGAGCGTGATCTCGGCGCCATGCAGGCCTGCGGCGCGCGCCATGGCTTGCGTGATCGCGCCCATGCCGCCGATCGCATGGCCCCAGACGCCCTTCTTGCCGTTCACTTCGCCGAAGGCGTGGTGCAGCATCACATAGGCGGAGCCTGCCGCATAAGGGCTCGCATAATTGCCGACGACGGCGTCGAACCCGAACAGCGCCTTCACCAGATCGCTCTCGAAAACCTCGTCGAGCATCTCACCGGCCGAACGCGTGAACAGATCGAGCAGCGAGCGCTGCTGCTCCAGCGACAGCCGGCGCAGGATGTTGGCGGTGCCGAGCGCGTTGAACGTCTCGCCGATCGTGCTTGCACTGAACCCTTGGGTGATGTTCGGTGGCGCGCGCAATACAAACGCACGCAGCACGTCGGCGATCTCTTCAAGCCGACGATTGAACCCATCGATCGCTTCGGCATCGCGTTCGCTGAGCTTTGCCAGGGACTCGTGGGTACGACCCTCGCCGGTGAGCAGATGGCTGCCATCGGGGGAAGGCAAAAAGTTCTGCGCGCGGCGCTCGACGATCCGCAATCCGTGCTCGGCCAGCTTCAAATCCGAAATGACTTTCGGATTGAGCAGGCTGACCGTGTAGGCCGCGACCGAATTGCGGAACCCGGGGTGGAATTCCTCGGTGACCGCCGCGCCGCCCACGACGTTGCGGCGCTCGACGACCCTCACGCGCAGCCCCGCCATGGCAAGGTAGGCCGCGCAGGTGAGGCCGTTATGCCCGGCGCCGATGATGACAACGTCTGTTTCGTTCATGCCTGTTTCGGGGTGGTTTCACCAGATCGTCATTCCGGGATGGTGCGTTAGCACCAGACCCGGAATCTCGAGATTCCGGGTTCGATGCTTCGCATCGCCCCGGAATGACGTTTCGCTAATTCTTACCGAAGATGTGAACATTGGCACAGCGTGAAGTGACCGGTCTGGCTGCCGTTGGCGCATTGCCGGCTCCCTCGCCCTATGCTCCATTGCCGCTCCCGGCGCCCGCCGGGGCGCTTTTGGTTTGACGCGTTTTCGCCTGGAAACGCTTTGCCGGGGTCTTCATGACGTTACCCCATCTTTCCGTGGTTGCGGACCCGCCTTCCGCAAGCCGAAACCGGCTGGTGCTGGTGGTCTATACGGCCGCCATTTTTGTCAGCGCGCTGTTGTTGTTTTCGGTGCAGCCTTTGTTCACGAAAATGGTGTTGCCGCGGCTTGGCGGCTCGCCCGCGGTGTGGTCGGTGGCAATGGTGTTCTTCCAGTCGCTGCTGCTCGCCGGCTATGCCTACGCGCATTACCTGATGCGGCTCAACAACCGCATGATTCCGGTCGCGGTGCACCTCGTGCTGCTGGTGATCGCGTTCCTGACGCTGCCGCTGTCGATCGCGGGCGGGTGGGGCGAACCGCCGACCAGCGGCTACGCGCTGTGGCTGCTCGGCCTGTTCGTGGTCTCGATCGGGCTGCCGTTCTTCGCGCTGGCGGCGAACAACCCGCTGCTGCAGGCCTGGTTCGTCCGCACCGGTCATCCCAACGGTCCCGACCCGTATTTCCTTTATGCCTCCTCCAATATCGGCAGCTTCCTGGCGCTGTTGTCCTATCCGGTGCTGCTGGAGCCGATGTTCACGCTGCGCACGCAAAACCTGATCTGGACCGGCGGCTATTTCGTGCTGATCGTTCTGATCGCGGCGTGCGGCGTGCTGCTGCTGCGCTCGCCCAAGTCGGCCGCGGTGGATACGCTGGCGAAAGATAGCGACGCTCCCGCCCCCGCGTGGAGCTTGCGGGCGCGCTGGATCTTTCTCGCCGCGGTGCCGTCGGGCCTGTTGATCGCGGTGACCGCGCATATTTCCACTGACGTCGCCGCCGCACCCTTGCTGTGGGTGCTGCCGCTGTTGCTTTATCTCTTGACCTGGGTGCTGGTGTTCCAGTCGCGTCCGCTGCTGCCGCATAAATGGATGCTGATGCTTCAGCCGGCGGCGATCGCGGGCGTCATCGTGCTGCTGGCGGTTGGCGGCGAACAGAACCTGCTGTTGACGCTGGGCGGCCATCAACTCTGCTTCTTCGTCATTGCGATGGCCTGCCATGGCGAACTGGCGCGCACCCGTCCCGCCGCGAAACATCTCACCGGCTTCTATGTTGCGCTGTCGTTCGGCGGCATGCTCGGCGGCCTGTTCGCCGGCCTGATCGCGCCGAACGTGTTTTCCTGGGTCGCGGAATACCCGATCCTTGTGGCGCTGGCGGCGTTGTGCCGCCCGCCGGGCGACGAGCGCTTTCCGCGCTGGAGCCGCTGGTACTGGCCGATCCTGCTCGCCGTCGCGGTGGCGCTGATCGCGCCCGCGTTCAGCAACGGCGAGGTGCTCGACTGGCTCCAGGAGCAGCGGGTGTATGTGGTCGGCGCGGTCGCTTCTGTCGGGATGCTGCTGGCGCTCGGGCTCAACGCGGGTCGCTGGAAGCTTGCGGCGCTGGCGATGCTGGCGCTGGTTCTGATCCGGGTCTATCCGGCCGATGACGGGCGGGTGGAAACCGTGCGCAGCTTCTTCGGCGTCCACAAGATCCTGGTGACGCCGCACGGCCAGTATCACGTGCTGATGCACGGCACCACGATCCACGGCGCCGAGAAGTTCCAGAATGACGACGGCTCGCCCATTCCGGGGCGGCCCGAACTGATCACCTATTACCACCGGGACGGCGGCATCGGTCAGGCGATCACGGCGATCCGCGAGCGCAAGGGCGCCCCACTTCGTGCGGCGGTGATCGGCCTGGGCGCCGGCACGCTGACCTGCGCCTCTGAGCCTGGCGAGACCTGGAAGTTCTTCGAAATCGATCAATCGATGGTCGATACCGCGCGCGATCCCAGATATTTTACCTTCGTCCGGAGCTGCGAACCGGGCCTGAAGCCGGTGATCGGCGACGCGCGGCTGACCTTCGCCCGCGAGCCCGACGGCCTCTACGATCTGATCATCGTCGACGCCTATTCGTCGGATGCGATTCCGATCCACCTCGCCACTGAAGAGGCGATGAAGATCTACAAGGACAAGCTCGCGCCGCAGGGCGCGGTGCTGATGCATGTCTCCAACCGGCATCTGGAATTGTCCAGCGTCGTGGTCGGCATCGCCGAGGCCAACGATCTCAAGAGCTGGGTCTATAGCGAGGATTCGGGGCGCGACAGCGAGTACATTTTCTCGACCTCGGTCGTGGTTTCGGCGCGGGAGGAGGCCGATATCGGCAAGCTGGCGTCGTCGGATCAATGGGCCGAGACCGAAGCCGACGAGAAACAGCGGGTGTGGACCGACGATTATTCCAACGTGCTTGGCGCGGTGTACCGGCGGCTGCGCGACGGCGAGCAGTGATTTCCGCAAAGCACAACGCACGCCGAACGGCACCCGGCCGGCGCTGCCGCTTGGAACTTTACGTGTCGTTCAGACGTTGTTCAGGCGTTCTGGCGTGAGGTGATCCCAATCGTGCCGCTTCATGGCGGTGACCAAGGCGGGGCTTGAGGAGGTTGTCGTGCCGAAACTCAAAATCCTGTCCGTGATTGTTCTTTCGATAGCGCTTTCGGGCGCGGTCTATGCTGCCGGAAGAGGTGGCGGAGGCGGGGGTCGTGGCGGCGGCGGAGGCCACGGCGGCGCCCACTTCGGCGGTGGCGGGCACGGCGGCGGCGGCGGCCATTTCGGCGGCGCGCACTTCGGCGGGATGCGCGGCGGTGGGGCGCATTTTAGCGGCGTGCGCGGCGGCGGGGCGCGGTTCGCCGGCGGCGGACGGCACTTCAGTAGCCGTTCAGCGATATCCCGATCGGCCGGGCGAGCGGCTTTCCGCAGCAATCGCTCGTTTGCGGTCCGCAATTCCGCAGGAAATCTTGCAGGCCGCAACGCCAGCATCCGATCGAACGCGGTTCACCACGCGCTGAGCTCGCGCGCGGTTGCGGGTGCCTTGCATAACCGAACTGCGTTGCACAATCCCGGCAACCGCGCGCTCATCGCGGCGACCGCTGCCACGGCCGGTTGGCACGCCCATCAGAGGAATGGCGGATGGTGGCGCCACGGCAATGGCGGCTTTGGCTGGGTCGGCCCGCTGTTTTGGCCGTTCGCCTTCTACGACATCTATGACTACGCGTTCTGGGGTTATGATCCCTCATTCTGGGGTTACGGCTATGGCGATATCTATGCCGGCATCTTCGCGCCTTATGGCTATGACGACCTGATCGGCTATCTGCCGTCGGGTGGCCGCTATTATGCGGGCGGGGCGCGGGGGTCGAACGCATCGCTGGCGGCAAATGCCCCACCGGATGAACTGTCGCAAATGTGCGGCGAGGACAGCCGTGAGATCGCGGGTCTTCCGATCGATCGAGTCCAGGAGGCCATTCAGCCCAATGATGAGCAGCGCAAAGCGCTCGATGATCTCGCCAATGCGTCGCTGAAGGCCGCCCAAAGTATCAAAGCCGCCTGCCCGATGCAGGTCGCATTGACCGCGCCCGGCCGGCTCGCCGCCATGCAGACGCGCCTCGAAGCGATGATTTCGGCGGTCAACATGGTGCAGCCACCGCTGGATCGCTTTTACGGCCTCCTCAACGACGAGCAGAAGGCCCGGCTCAACGCGCTCGGCCAGGAGCAGCAGCAAGCTGGTCGGCGCAGCGGACGGGCCACCCGGAACGCCGATACCTCGCTTGCCCAGGGGGGGTGCGGAAGTGAGCAGGCCAGCGTAATGCAATGGCCGGACGCCGAGATCGAGGCGCGGGTGCATCCGACCGAAGCGCAGCGCGCGAGCCTGGCCAATCTGAAGGACGCCAGCGCCAAGGCCGCGGAGATGCTCAAGGCCTCCTGCGAGCCTGATTCCGCCTCCGCGCTGACGCCACCGGCGCGGCTCGCCGCCATCGGCAGACGGCTCGACGCTATGCTGAAAGCGGTGGAGACCGTGCGCTCGGCGCTTGACGACCTCTATGGCGAACTGACCGACGAGCAGAAGGCCCAGTTCGAAGCCATCGGTCCGGGCCGCACGGCCGCGTCGCCATCGTCATCGGCGTTGGCGTCGGCGTCGTCCGACGAATCCGCGTCATCGCGCCGACACTATCACCGTCGCCATCACGCCGGGATCGGCGGAATCGTGCGTCGGCTCATTTCATTCGGCTGGTGATGAAATCTGCTCCGATGGGTCCCCTTTGTCCGGGACCTATCGGGCGCGCATGCGCGGCAAGTCGGCACCAGACGCGCCGTCTGGATGGGCGGCGCGGGAACCGGCTTGGGCGAATTTTGTTCGTTCCGAAGCGCTAGCCATCGCCAACTTCGACGAATCGCGTCACGATAAGCCGGTAAAACGCGGTTTGTTTTCGTCCGAGTCGCGAAGACCGTCTCTCGTCGTCAGTCTCACGCGCTCACTTTGAACACGATTTGCCAGAAATTGTACGACCGACGGACTGACATGAGCTGGGCGGCATGGCCCGATCCAGGCGCGGCGGGCCAGGCGCGTTTAACAACGAGCACGGGAGAGCGTGCCTTGCAATGGCGAAGCCCCATTTCATCGATCGTGCTGGCCCTCGGCCTGGCGTCATGTTCGCAGGAAGTAGAATACAGCGAACAGCAGCGTACGTGCATCGCCCAGCGTTACCCGAGCTATGACGCGAGGCAGTTGAACCAATGTGTTGACGTGTGCAGGGCCTGCATGAAGGGCAACAACGTGACCTGCAATACCTCGTGTAAGCTCAAGGGCGCAAGTTAGGCGCGACGCGACGTCGGCCTGGGTGCGAGCGGTTGTTCCGGTTTGGCTTGATGGGGGAAGGCGTCGCGGCGCCACGGACCTGAACCGGAACGACGACCGGGCTGCCGCGTACCGCCGGCGTCATTCGCGGTCCGGCCAGGCGTGACCCAAAGGTCACAATGGCGGCCAAATGCCTCTGGAAATGCCCGCGCCCGGCTTGACCGGCCCCTGCAGGAATTGAATGATGAGGGTCATTTTAGGCGCGGCATATGTTTGAGATCGGTATTTTTTGCGTCATTTTACTGGCGGTCGGCTATTGGGTGGCCTTGTGGCTCATGGGCCGCCACAACGACGTTTTGCACGGCCATTTCATCCAGGCAGACGAGGGTGTGGAGGTTGCTCCCACGGCATTGCCGCCGCCCACATCATCGCCCAAGGTCCGCGCTGATAGCTCGGACTCCCTGCAATCGCTGCTGGCTGCGATCAAACGGGATTTGCGGGACGCCGCCCAGATCTAAAGCATGATCCGGACCCGAAGGGCCGCGTTAGCGAAAGTGGATACCGGTTTTCCCTCGGGACAAACGCGAAGCGTTTGCCCGGAGATCACGCTCAAACAAAGGGATAAAACGGGAAGACGATTCGAAGAAAAGTCATCCCGCTTTAGAGTGTCAATTCTGGTAGAACAGACCGCGCTGCCGCGGTGCGTAGACCTGCGGCGGGTATTGGGGATCGTAAGTGGGCTGCCGCTGATAATAGACCTGCCCGTCGTAGACGCGCCGGGTCGTGCGCGGCGACGGATAGCGCGTATCGCTGGAGCTGCCGTCGGCCGGATAGATGTAACCGTCGTCAACGCGGGCTTGCGGCACGAGCTGGCCGGGCGCGGCTTGCGGCGGTGTCAGTACGACGGGATCGCCAACACCATCATATTGCGAAGCGTATGGCTGCGTCGGATCCTGCGAAGCGTATGGCTGAGCCGGGTCGCGCCGCGCCACAACATTGTTCGTCCGGGGCCGCGGATTGCGCGCCAGCGCGACCTGGGCGGAGCCGGTCAGCGTCACGGTGGTGTTGAGCACGCCTTCCTGCTGGACCAGCGCATAAAGCGTCGAAGCGTGGGCGCGCGACAGCCGCACGCAGCCATGGGAAGCCGGTGTGCCGAGGCGGCCTTCGGAATCGGTGCCGTGAATGGCGTGACCTATCTTGGTGAAGAAGATCGAATGCGGCATCGGCGCGTCATCGAATTCCTTTGAGAAGTGGTCTTCCTCCATGCGGAAGGTGCGGAAGCTTCCGTTCGGCGTCTCGTACGACGGAATGCCGGTCGAGACCGGCCAGTGGTAGCGCTCGCTGCCGTCGACTGCGACGGTCATCATCTGCGCATCCTTGTCGACGGTGATGGAGACTTTGGCCTGCGCGGCGTCGGTGGCGAACAGCATCAGACCCGTGACAGCAATCAAGAAGGAACGCATTTTACCTTGGTCTCCAAACCTTGAGCTTCAAGCCTTGAGCTTCAAGCCTTGAGCTTCAAGCCTTGAGCTTCTTGCCCTGACTGCCGCGCCGCTCACCGTCCCCGGCAGCCACTATGCCCGAAACCCAACTTTGGTTCCAGTGCAGCGTCCGGCATCGTTAATGCGCAGGCGGGCGCCAACATGGCGGCAGGGGGGCTGAATCCGAGATGTGGCGGTTTTTCGTATGGCCGCCGCGCAGTTGCTCTCGCGGGTTCTCGATGAACGGGGAACCCAGGGGTCACGGCAGCGTTACCGAGGCGCGCCCGTCGCGCGTCAATTCTTCAGCCGATACCCGGTCTTGAAGATCCACCACACCACGATCATGCAGCCGACGAGAAACGTCAGCGTCATGCCGACGCTCAAGGCGACGCTGACGTCGGAGATTTCGTAAAAACTCCAGCGGAAGCCGCTGATCAGATAGACCACCGGGTTGAGCAGCGTGATCGTGCGCCAGCCAGAAGGCAGCATGTTCACCGAATAGAAGCTGCCACCAAGGAATGTCAGCGGCGTCACCACCAGCATCGGAATCATCTGCAGCTTCTCAAAGCCGTCGGCCCAGATGCCGATAATGAATCCGAACAGGCTGAAGGTCACGGCCGTCAGCACCAGGAACGTCAGCATCCACCAGGGATGACGAATGTGCAGCGGCACGAACAGGCCGGCTGTGACCAGAATGATCAGGCCGAGCACGATCGACTTGGTCGCGGCCGCGCCGACATAGCCCAGCACGATCTCGAAATAGGAGATCGGCGCCGACAACAACTCGTAAATCGTGCCGACGAATTTCGGAAAATAGATGCCGAACGAGGCGTTGGCGATGCTCTGGGTCAGCACCGACAGCATCACCAGCCCCGGAACGATGAAAGTGCCGTAGCTGACGCCCTCCACCGAGGTGATGCGCGAGCCGATCGCCGCGCCGAATACCACGAAATACAGCGAGGTCGAAACAACGGGCGAAACGATGCTCTGCAGCAGCGTGCGCCAGGTGCGCGCCATTTCGAATTTGTAGATCGCGCCGACGGCCCTGAAATTCATGGCGAGCGCACCAGGCTGACGAAAATGTCTTCCAGCGAACTCTGGGTGGTGTCGAGGTCGGAGAAGCGGATGCCGGCGGCGCGGAGGTCGCCGAGCAGGCTGGTGATGCCGGTACGCTCCCCCTTGGTGTCATAGTTGTAGGTCAGTTCGCAGCCCTGATTGGAAAGTTCGAGATTGTAGGCTGCGAGTGCTGGCGGAATCGCATCGATTGTGCCTTGCAGATGCAGTGTCAGACGCTTCCTGCCGAGTTTTTGCATCAGCTTCGCCTTGTCCTCGACCAGGATGATCTCGCCCTTGTTGATGACCCCGACCCGATCGGCCATCTCCTCCGCCTCGTCGATATAATGCGTGGTGAGGATGATGGTGACACCCGAGCCCTGCAGCGTGCGCACCACTTCCCACATGCCCTTGCGCAATTCGACATCGACGCCCGCCGTCGGTTCGTCGAGGAACAGGATCTGCGGCTCGTGCGACAGCGCCTTCGCGATCATCACGCGGCGTTTCATGCCGCCCGATAGAGTGACGATCTTGGCGTCCTTCTTGTCCCACAACGAAAGGTCCTTCAGGACTTTTTCGATATGATCGGGATTTTTCGGCTTGCCGAACAGGCCGCGGCTGAAGCTGACGGTCGCCCATACCGATTCGAAGGCATCGGTGTGCAGCTCCTGCGGCACCAGGCCGATCAGCGAGCGCGCGGCGCGATAGTCGCGGTTGATGTCGTGGCCGCCGACGGTGACGCGGCCTTCCGTCAGATTGGCGATCCCGCAGATGATGCTGATCAGTGTGGTCTTGCCGGCGCCGTTCGGCCCGAGCAGCGCAAAAATCTCGCCGCGCGCAATTTCCAGATTGACGTTGTTCAGCGCCTTGAAACCGGAGCCATAGGTCTTGGAAAGATTTGAAACGGATATGATGGAAGGCATGGACGGCTTTGCAGGTCGGACAAGGAAATGCGCGAAGGATCAAAGCGGGGTTTCGGCCGGCCCGGCTGCGAGGCTGGCGTGATCAAACAGATAGGAAAGCAAGCGCGGTAGTGCAATCGGGTGCCCATCGCCCTTCGAAAGATATGCATATGAAGAGCGGATGCCGGCGAGGCTGGCCTTTCCGGCGATTGTCGGCGGGCAGGTGCTGCCGGGCCCAGTGTTGAATGGTCTCGCGATGCTGAGGCTGTTTGCCTGCATCAACGTCTATACCGACTCGCACATTGTCATGCCGATCCGGCAAATTCGGATGGCCCGCGATTTTCCGTCTGCCGTTATTGGAAATATTTGCTGATGATGAGCAGATCGGGTGTGGAGGGTTGCCGCCCGTTCAGGCTCGCCTCGATGACCCGCCGGCAGACTTCGGCCGTCGCTTCATCCCTGAAATCGGTCGCCGCTTCGAGAACGGTCCGGGCCGCATCCAGCGTTCCATCCTGCTTCGAGGCTTCAATGGCCGTCTTCGCGGGGCCGCCTTTCTTGCCGAAGCTCTCGGCTGCGGATTTACCAAATACCGGTATGGCTTTGCCAAATGTGATTGCGTTCATGTTCGTTGGTTCCCATTCAGGTCGCGGCAAGCGCCATCGGCGGCGTCTCGCCGGGCTCAGCGCCATTCTTGCGGGACTGATAGAATGCAAGAACGCTTCGCGACGTCTCGATGTTGAGGCGGCCGTACTCGCTTTCCAGGTCTCTCAAGTCCTGCGCGGTGATGCGGTGATCTTTTGCGCCGAGAAACAGCAGGGCCATCGTCGTCTCCCAAGAGAAGTCGAGGGCCTTGACCAGGATCAGCAGCGTTTCCCGGTTTTTGTCCAGCACGGCGCGTTCGATCACGTCACTCGGCAACGCACACAGCAAGGACAGTCCGATCGTGACCTCGTCGAGCCTGTGGGACCGCGCGTAGGTTGAAATGCTGTTCTCATTCAGGTTACCGAGCTGATGCTGCGCCGCCACCAGCCGCTTTGCGACGAAGTGGCTTCGCGATACCGGGCCGAATTTGGACTGCAGCGCGCCGGCAACGTCGGTCACCGACGATTGAATGTGCTGGGCCATATCGGGACGCTCGCCTTCGAGCCGCTTTTTCACGTCGCTCGATGCCTTGGCGATCAGCTGCTGGAACACGTGGCGGGGGATATCCTTGCGCAGGCCAAGTTGCTCGGCGAGGATGGAATCGCCCTCGGCCCGCTTGATCATGTGCAGGAAGCCGAAGTCGGAAAAACGCGCGCCGTTGTTCTGGACAACCGATTTCACCACTTCCTGGTTACCGCGCGTCACCAGCTCGTCAGTGACGCTCTCCGCGAGAGATTCTCGTTTCGAGATCGCGAGCATGTGGGTCTGGCTCTTGGTGCAGACGTTGGCTACCAGCGCGTAAGGTTCCAGCTGCTTGGACTCGCGCAGGACGGGGCCTGCGACTTCGATCGCATCGTCGAAGGCGAGCTTGTGAACGATATTGACCGGGGCGTGGTCAAAGCGGGCCACCCGCTGGGCCAGCTGCGCGCGGGCGGCAACCTCGATCTCATCTGCCAGGCGCGTGATGACTTCGCCGAAGGTCCAGATTTCGTCCTCGCTGAAGCCGCCGGTGATCATCAGGTCGGTGGTGTGCCACAACGCCTTTGCGCGGCTCTCCGGCGATCCGCGCGTCACCGCGTCGTCGAGATCCCGGAGAAATAGCTTTTCCTCGCTCTTCTTGGCGGTCTTGAATTGCAAGCTCATTTTTCCAGCCCCAAATCGCAGATCAACCCGGACAGGGATTAACGAGATGGGATGGTACACCTCACGCGCAATTTTTCGGTAAATGCGGCGGGGAAGTATTGTCGGTCAAAATTCGCTCAAATGCCGTGGATTCGGTTGATTTCCTGGTCATTTTCCAGCGAATCCAGCGCAACAGGCCGATCCAGCCATCGCTTTGCGAGGGACCGCATTAAGCTATTGCGATCGCCATCAAAGGCCGGCCTGGGATGGTGCGCCAGGCTTCACAGCCGCTCGACAAAACTGTCGACCACTTTCTTCTCGCCGGCTTTTTCGAAGGCGATGGTGAGCTTGTTGCCGTCGATCTTCACCACATTGCCGTAGCCGAATTTCTGGTGAAACACCCGGTCGTCAAGGTTGAATTCCGAGGTGGTGCCGGTGGATTTCGCGATCAGTTCACCTTCGATCACCATCGGCGCGCGCTTATTGCCGCGCGAACCGGAGGCATCGCTGCGCGAACCGGAAAATGGCGACTGGCTTTCGTTGAAACCGCCGGCCTGTCCCTGACGGCCGCTTTGGTTGCGGGCGCGGTTGGCTTGCGCGCGCTGCCAGCCCGGCGTGGCATAGCTGGAGCCAAAGGCTTCCACATTGTCGAACCGCGAGGGGCCGTAGCCACTGGCCCCGCCCCAGCCCGAGCCGCCCTTGGATTCCGTGATCTCGACATTGTGTGCCGGCAGTTCGTCGAGGAAGCGCGACGGGATCGTGGTCGACCAGGTGCCGTGGATGCGGCGGTTGGTGGCGAAATAGAGTTTGGCGCGGCGGCGGGCGCGGGTCAGCCCGACATGGGCGAGACGCCGTTCTTCCTCGAGGCCGGCGCGGCCCTGTTCGTCGAGCGTGCGCTGGCTCGGAAACAGGCCTTCCTCCCAACCGGGCAGGAAGACGTTGTCGAACTCTAGTCCCTTGGCCGAATGCAAGGTCATCAGCGACACCGCATCGTCTTCCGCGCCGCCGTCGCGGTCCATCACCAGCGAAATGTGTTCGAGGAATCCTTGCAGGTTCTCGAACTCCTCCATCGAGCGCACCAGTTCCTTGAGGTTATCAAGCCGTCCTGCGGCGTCGGCGGAACGATCCTTCTGCCACATCTCGGTGTAGCCGCTCTCGTCGAGCACGATCTCGGCGAGCTCGGTGTGCGAGGTTACTTCGGATTGCGCGCGCCAGCGCGCGAAGCTGGCGAGCAGGTCGCGCAAGCTCCCGCGGGCTTTCGGCTTCAGCTCGTCGGTTTCGACCACGGCGCGGGCGGCCTCGAACAGCGGAATGCGGCGCTTGCGCGCGTGATCGTGCAGCATCTGCACCGTGGCGTCGCCGAGGCCGCGCTTGGGCACGTTGACGATGCGCTCGAAGGCGAGGTCGTCGGCGGCGGAGTTGATCACGCGCAGATACGCCAGCGCGTCGCGGATTTCAGCGCGCTCGTAGAATCTGGGACCGCCGATGACGCGATAGGGCAGGCCGAGGGTGACAAAGCGATCTTCGAATTCGCGCATCTGGAACGAGGCCCGCACCAAAATCGCAATATCGTTGAGCTTGTGGCCCGCGCGCTGCAGTTCCTCGATCTCCTCGCCGATGGCGCGGGCTTCCTCCTCGGAGTCCCAGGCGCCGGTGACGGTGACCTTTTCGCCGTCGACGTCTTCGGTGCGCAAGGTCTTGCCGAGCCGGCCTTCATTATGCGCGATCAGATGCGAGGCGGCGGCGAGGATGTGGCCGGTGGAGCGGTAATTGCGCTCCAGGCGAATGACCCTGGCGCCGGGAAAGTCGTGCTCGAAGCGCAGGATGTTGTCGACCTCCGCCCCGCGCCAGCCATAGATCGACTGATCGTCATCGCCGACGCAGCAGATGTTTTTGGGGGGCGGGGAGGTGGTTGGCCGCGCCATAACATCACGTTCGTCATTCCGGGGCGCACCGGCAGGTGCGAACCCGGAATCCCGAAGTGAGTCCTCTTTATCTCCGGATTCCCCGATGTGCGATTGCACATCGTGGTTTGCATCTTCGATGCGCCCCGGAATGACGGGGGAGTGAGCGTGCCCCGGAACGGCTGCGGACAAGGGCCCGCCCGCCTTCGACGGCGCCTGTGCGAGCAGCCGCAGCCAGAGGTACTGCGCGACGTTGGTGTCCTGATATTCATCGACCAGGATGAACTTGAAGCGGTGCTGGTACTGCCGGAGCACGTCGGGGTGCTCGCGGAACAGCCGGATGTTTTCCAATAGCAGATCGCCGAAATCGGCGGCGTTGAGGATCTTCAGCCGCTCCTGATAGCTCGCATAGAGCTTGCCGCCCTTGCCGTTGGCGAACACCGCGGCTTCGCCCGGCGGCACCTGCGCCGGATTCAGCCCGCGATTCTTCCAGCCGTCGATCAACCCGGCGAGCATCCGCGCCGGCCAGCGCTTGTCGTCGATGTTCTCGGCCTGCAACAACTGCTTCAGCAACCTGACCTGATCGTCGACGTCGAGCACGGTGAAATTGGATTTTAGCTGCACCATCTCGGCATGGGTGCGCAGGATGCGTCCGCCGATGGAATGAAAGGTGCCGAGCCACGGCATGCCCTCGACGGCCTGGCCGAGCATGTGGCCGAGGCGCAATTTCATCTCGCGCGCCGCCTTGTTGGTGAAGGTGACCGAGAGGATTTCGCTGGGCCACGCCCGGCCGGTGGAGAGGATGTGGGCGATGCGACAGGTCAGCACACGGGTCTTGCCGGTGCCGGCGCCGGCCAGCACCAATACCGGTCCATCCAGGGTTTCCACTGCCTCGCGCTGCTCGGGATTGAGGCCTGTGAGATATTGCGGCGTCGCCGTCGCCCGGGCGCGCGCGGCGATGCCGCCAGCCAGAGGCTGGTGGTCGGGAACGTCGCGATGGGTCAGCTTGTTCGGCTCGGTCATATGCGATTCGTCTTACCCCCACGATGACACCGCGGGGCCGTGAAGGGGAGCATTCATAGCAGGAATGGGGTCATATAGGGTTTTTGCGACGGATTTGACAGGAGTTATCCCGCCGCCGCATTCCCCGCTTTGGCTGCCACAAAGGCGCGGATTTGTTCCTTAAAATTCGACGTTTTTCGTAAGCCAACGCCGCTGGATCGGCCGGAACATTTGTTCCGAGGCAGGATTGGTTCAGCAAATGCGTCGTCGCCTGGTCGCGCTGACGCAGCTGAAGCGGAGATATTCGTCATGTTGAGCTGGGTCGTTACATTTCTGATCATTGCCCTGGTCGCCGGTATTTTGGGCTTCGGCGGCATCGCCGGCGTGTCCATCGAAATCGCCAAGACCATCTTCTTTATCGCGGTCGTGCTGTTCTTGATTTCGGCCGTGATTGGGCTGGTGCGCGGCCGCACCCGCGTCTGAGGTTGTTATTTCGAGGGCATCGTGATTCGGCGGCCGATGCCGTCGGGACGACGGACCGCCGCATGGGCCTTTGCCACCGCCGCGATGCGGGCGGCGATGTCGGGCGGAAACGGCGCGGTCTTCCGCGCGGTCATGTCGATATGGATCGTCATGTTTTCCGACGTCGCGGACAGCCAGCCTTCGCTGGCGTGGCGTAATTCTTCAAACGTGTGCAGCCGCTTCTCGTCCGCGCCCACGAGCAGGACCGAAACCTGGACGGGATCGCCGAGATGAATCTCGCGCAAGTAGCGCACATGGCATTCGGCGGTGAAGCTCGAGCCTTGGCGTTCCTTCACGTAGCCGGGGCCCATGCCAAGCTGCAGCCACATCTCGTCGATCGCGCGGTCGAACATCACGTTGTAATAGGCCATGTTGAGATGGCCGTTGTGGTCGATCCATTGCGGCTCGATCTGCATCACCGACGCGAGGTACGGCGCGGGGCGCAGAAGCAAATCATCGCCGGCAGCAGGTGTCGACATTTGTGTATTCCTCCGTTGGGGCCAGCTCCCTTGACCCCCTATATATCCTTTGCCACGGTACTTTTGCCGGGAGGATTTCGATTTGGGAATAACGAAAACCAACAATTTGGAGCGACCGGAGCCGAAGGCGCTGGCGAGCGCCATCGAAGCCCTCGCCGCGCGGTTCGGCAACCGGCTGATCACGTCGCAAGCGGTGCGCGACCAACACGCCCATACCACGACCTGGCTGCCATCGCAGCCGCCCGACGCGGTGGTGATGGCGCAGGAAACTTCAGACATCCAGGACGTGGTGCGGATTTGCGCCAAACACAGCGTTCCCATGATCGCATTCGGCACCGGCACCTCGCTGGAGGGACAGGTCAACGCGCCCGCGGGCGGCATCTCGATCGATCTTCACGACATGAACAAGGTGCTGGAGGTCCATGTCGAGGACCTCGACTGTGTGATCCAGCCCGGCGTCACCCGCAAGGCGCTGAACGAGCATTTGCGCGACCAGGGCGTGTTCTTTCCGATCGATCCCGGCGCCGACGCCTCGCTGGGCGGCATGGCGTCGACGCGCGCCTCCGGCACCAATGCGGTGCGCTATGGTACGATGCGCGACAATGTGCTGGCGCTCAAGGTCGTGCGCGGCGACGGCGAGATCATCACCACCGGCACGCGGGCGAAGAAATCGAGCGCGGGCTACGACCTGACCCATCTGTTCATCGGCGCTGAAGGGACGCTCGGGATCATCAGCGAGCTTACCATCAAGCTGCGCGGCATTCCCGAAACCATCGCGGCCGCGGCGTGCTCGTTCGACAGCGTGCGCGGCGCCTGCCAGGCGACGATCCTGGCGATCCAAACCGGCATCCCGGTCGCGCGCATCGAACTGCTCAACGCCGAACAGGTGCGCGCCTGCAATTCCTATTCGAAATTGTCGCTGCCGGAGACGCCGCTGTTGCTGCTGGAATTTCACGGCAGCGATGCCGACGTCGCCGAGCAGTCGAAGAATTTCAGCGAGATCGCCAAGGAATGCGGCGGCGGCGATTTCACCTGGACCACGCGGCCGGAAGATCGCACCAGGCTCTGGCAGGCGCGGCACGACGCCTATTGGGCGGTCAAGGCGCTGCGGGCCGGCGCCGGGTTGGTGGCGACCGACGTCTGCGTGCCGATCTCGCGGCTTGCCGATTGCGTCACCGAGACCGAGGCGGACTTGAAGCGGCTCAGGTTGCAGTCGCCGATTGTCGGCCATGTCGGTGACGGCAATTTTCACTGCTCGCTGCTATGCGATGTCGATGATTCCGACGAGATGGCGCGCGGCGAGGAGTTCATGCATCGGCTGGTGGAGCGGGCGCAAGCGATGGGCGGTACCTGCACCGGCGAGCATGGCATCGGGCAGGGCAAGCAGAAATACCTCAAGACCGAACTTGGCCAGGAGGCCATCGAGGCCATGCGCGCGATCAAGCAGGCACTCGATCCGCAGAACATCTTCAATCCCGGAAAGATCATCCCAGTGGGGTAGGCTGTGCTCTTGCGGCTGCGAGGGCGCTGCAAAGGGACTTGTTCCCCCTCGAATTTGTCTTGTGGGGGGAACAAGCCTCATTTGAGTCCGAAAAGGCCGGTTACTGAGACTGGCACAACACCGGCAATTTCAGGTAACGTGTGATTCACGTTTGAATCGGTTGTGATGCTTCGCTTTTTCAATTCCTATCAACCGGGCATAATGATGCGCCTTTGCTGGCCAATTCTCGCCGCTGCGATGTTTTTCATTGCTGCTCCATCGATTGCCGAGCCGTCCCGCGGCAGCCTCAGGCTGCAGCATGATTTGGAACTTCGACGAGATTCCGCGAACACGAAGGCGCGTTACGCGGAGGGCGCTGCCAACGAAGTCAAGCCGCAAGAAGCGGACACGGATTTGTTCGCCCTGATGTCGGGGAAGTGCCCCACGCTCAAGGTGGCGGGACGCGATTTCGCATGCAGGACGGTTGCGTTTGCCCATAGCACCCGCGGCCGGGCCTATTTCACGATCGCGCTCGACGATCCGGCTGACCACAACCACATCATCTCGTTCTCCGGTGAGAATGGCCGCAGGACGCAAGATAATTTGTACGAGCTGATAGTCGACCGGATGCTGCTGAACTCCAAGCACAGGCCGAAGGTCGATGGCCTGCCGGTGCCGTACGTCGAATTATCTGCCGGAATGTGCACGCAGCTTGGGAACTTCGCCGCGGGGCAGGTTTCCAGCATCGTCTGTACCGCGACCGATAAAAATGGCAAGAAATACGATTTGCGCTTCGAGTCCGACGGCTTGCCGATTACCGTGCGGAGGGTCAGGCCGTCCGCGCCGACCATCCGGCAGCTTTAGATCGCGAGCATCAGCATTGTTGCTGGGTAAGCGACGCAGCGGCTTGGCGCCGAAACACACAGGACCGGCGGCAGTGGGTCAGAACTGCCCCGCGATCGTCAGGCGCACCGCCAGCGGCTCGACCGGGTGCAGCACGCGATCCATCACGCCGGTCTGGCAGACCGCGCTGGGCACGGTTGGCGCGCCGGACGACGGGAAGCACATCGCAAACAGCGAATCCGATTTCAGAAGGGAGCCGTAGGCATAGGTGATCTGGTCGGAACGGCTGTTCAATAGATTGAAGGCGTCTAGCTGAACGCGCCAGCCGTTATCGAAGCGATAGCCGAGCCGGCCGCTCAGCAGACCAGTGGCCGGCGAGACAAAGGCGTTGTCCTCGGTGAGCGGGCGCGGCCCGAAATAGCGATAGCGGAGCGCTGAGAACCAGCCCGTCGGCTCGCCGAACCGGATCCCGGCCGAAGCGATCATAGCGGGCGCGCCCGGAATGTAGTTACCCGGCGCATTGCCGGTCTGCGCGGCTGGAAATCCGGCGAGGGAAGCATACAGCGCCGCCTGAACCGGATCGTCGCCGCGGAAGCGGGCGTGCGTCATCGCGACATCGCCCTCGAGGCCAAGCCATGACAGCGGCCGATAATCGTTGCTCCACTCCACACCGTAGCGGCGGCTCGGCCGGCTCGCCTGGGTATCTCCGGCGTCGCCGGAGAACAGGATTTCGGATGCGGAATCGAGCAGGAACAGGCTGATCGAACTTTCCAGTTTCGGGATGATTTTAGTCCGCAATCCAACCTCGGCTCCCGTAGTCCTGACCAGAAACGGCGATGCTTGTCGGGCCGAGCCGTCCGTGGGCGACTCTGTCGTCGTCACGCCGCGCGCATCGTTGCTGTGAAATCCCTCGCCTGCGTTAATGAAGAACTCTGTCTTGGCAAACGGCCCGAGCACCACGCCGAATTTGGGGCTACCGATGAAAGCATTGGCGCCACCGGAATTAGCCGGCGTGAAAAAGGAATTGACCGAGGTCTGGTAGAAATCGCCGCGCCAGCCGACAATCGTCCGCAGCCAGCCGGTCCAGTGCAGCGTGTTCTGTATGAACAGGCCGACGCTGCCCTCTTGGGCCGCGTCACTGCGAATGGACGACAGGAACTGTCGTTGCACGGTGTTGGTGAGGTCGAGCCTGATATCGTCATAGCGAGTCTGCACGCCGATTTCGGTCACCGTCGGCATGCCGGCGAACCGGCTTTTGAAGGTGTGCGACGCACTGACACCACCAAGTATGCGGTCGTCGTGTTGATGAAACTGATCGCTATTGACGGGGTCGCTGAGAAAATAGGTGAAATTATTCCAAAGGTTGAGCGAACTCTTGATGATGTAAAAATTGGCCTTCGAGGAACCGGTCTCTTCGGTTTGCGCCCAACGCCCCGACAGCGAAAAGCGATTGGAATTTCCGCCATCGCTGGGATCGAACTCACCGAAGAGGCCGATCTCACCGGATGCGATAGCCCGCGCGGGTATCTGGTCGGTAGAGTTCCACTTGTTGGCATACGCCATTGCCGTCAGCGAGAAGCCGTCATCTCGTGTGCCCTGGCTATAGCGGACAATGCCGTTGAGTTTGCGCAAACTGTCCGGATTATCCCACGGTCCATTGTAGGTATTGACCTCGCCAGCAGTCAGCAGGGTGCCGTCACCGAGCTTAGTGGATGTGATGCCAAGAATTCTTCGGTACCCGAAGCTTCCCGCAGTCATCGACGCCATCGCCTTATTGATGCTGTCGAGCAAGTCGACATGGACCGATCCAACGGAGGAGAAATCACCCTCGTCGGCGAAATAGGGTCCCTTGCGAATTTTGACCGACCCGATCAATTCGGGGATCAGGAAATTCAGGTCGGCATAGCCTTGGCCGTGGGCGTGGGTTCGCATGTTGACCGGCATTTCATCGACCGAGATGGCGAGATCGGTGCCGTGGTCGAGATTGAATCCGCGCAGGAAATATTGGTTGGCCTTGCCGTCACCGCTGTGCTGGGTGATGATCAGGCCGGGTACGACCTCAAGCGCTTCGGCGGGCCGGGAAAATGGTCGCGCGTTGACATCCGCGCCGCCGACATTTTTCTCGCTCGAGGACGTGACGGGCGCTGCTGCCAATGCGCCTGCCGCATTCGCGGCAGGCGTAGTGTGGGTGCCGGGAACCGGTTTTTCGCTCGCTGTGCGTTTGGACCGCCTACCACCGTCCGCGCCGCGTTTTGGCTTGAGGCGGGCGGCCTGACGCTGTTGGGGCGCTTCCACTTCCACTGGTGGAAGCCTGGTGGGATTCCCGTCTTGGGCGAATGTGCCTGAGATCGCCGCATCCAATATCAACCAGATCACGGCCAATCCCCGCGAGGATCGATGCATCGCACCCCCCGCGGCGGCGACGTAATGAATGAGTCCCGTCCGGTCACCGGGCAGGCTATGTTGTTGTCCGACAAGGTCAGAACTGTCACACCGGGTATGACGATGTCAACAAATCATCATACTTTCTTGCTGCCCACGAGGACGCCATGCATCGCATCACCATTACGTTAGACGATGGATTGATGGAGGAGCTCGACGCCTTGATCGCGGAGCACGGCTATCAGAACCGCTCCGAGGCGATCCGCGATCTAGCGCGCGCCGGGATGCAACGGGCCGCGCAGGAAAAGGGCGAGGCGGGTGAATGCGTCGCGGCGCTGGTCTATGTCTATGATCACGCCGCCCGCGATCTGTCGCGTCGTCTCGTGAAAAATTATCACGGTCATCACGACCTCTCGCTCGCCACATTGCATGTTCACCTCGACGACGACAACTGCATGGAAGTGACCGCATTGCGCGGCTCCGGCGCGGAGGTGCGGCATTTCGCCGATCACATCATCGCGGAGCGCGGCGTCAAATATGGACACGTGGTGATGATCCCGAGGAAAATCGGCAAGAAAAAGGATGCCTCGCGCAAGCGGAGCGTTGAACGGCATCCATGAGGCGAGACATGGCGATGCGGTGGTTCAGAAGGCAAAGTCCCACGGAGATATGGGACGAGAGCATCGAGGGGCCGATCGGCGACATTGAAGCCGCGCACAAGATCCGCGACATCTGCCGTTCCGCCGCCGACAGCGCCGAGAAGGTCGCCGGCTTTGCCGGGCTATTCGACACAGACGAGAAAAAATACGAGGCCGAGCGCTACCAGCGCGCCGCCAAGCGTGCCATGGAGATCGCGATGAAAATCGCCGATGACCTGTTGCGCGATTCTTCCGTGCGCCAGATCGTCAGCCTGTGCCTGAAAGCCAACGATCTGAGGACGGCGCGGATACTGTTTCGCGCGATTCAGGCCGCCTCGATCCGGGAGGAAGTGCTGCAGGAGCATCCGACCCTGCGGCAGTGAAGCCGTTGGCCGATCGCCGTTCCAGGACGAAAGGCTCATTCCGGCTTTTCGATCGCGCCACCACTTTCGGCCCAGTCCTTGAAGCTACCGGCGTTGTAGACCTGGCCGTAACCCATGTCCTTGAGCAGCTTGCCGGCGAGTGCGGCGCGGCCGCCGGATGCGCAATACAGGATGACCGTCTTGTCCCGGCTGAAATTCTTGTCGTGGCTGGGCAACTCTGGGTCGGCGCGAAACTCCAGCATGCCGCGCGAGACGTGCACGGCGCCGGCAACCTTGCCGCTGTTTTGCACCTCCGGTGCGTCGCGCACGTCGACCACCAGCGTGTTGCCCTTGCCGATCATCTCGCGCGCCTCTCCCGGCGTGATTTTCGGCACCACGGCGTTGGCGGCCTCCATCATCTGCTTGACACTCAGCGCCATCTGCAACTCCTCAAATGCTAACGTCACCCCGCAACGCTTGACGATGCGCAGGATATAGGGTTTTCCCGTTGGGTGCCAAGTCGCAGGCCGCCATTTCCGGCGAAGACCTGATTGCAAGCAAAGGCCTTTGATGCGGCTTCCCTTCTTTTACGGCTGGATCATCATCGCGGTGACGTTCGTCACCATGGCGATCGGCGTCAACGCCCGCACCGCGTTCTCGCTGTTCTTTCCGCCGATCATCGACGAGTTCGGATGGGAGCGCGGCATCACCGCCGGCGCCTT
>Ga0137407_10000210_pt1 | contig 42093 bp, 46 predicted proteins | sample CZOMad2_2_16fung_FD_108410 | JGI IMG/M metagenome (GOLD analysis project Ga0137407, IMG submission 108410) | Vadose zone soil fungal communities from Angelo Coast Range Reserve, California, USA - CZOMad2_2_16fungal (Illumina Assembly) | ecosystem: Environmental > Terrestrial > Soil > Vadose... | reverse complement strand
GCATCGTGTTCGTCTCCTCGCTTGCCGCACGCGCTTCCGTCGCCACACTCTCGGCTTATGGGGCCACCAAGGGCGCCGTCGCTACGCTGGTGACGCACTTCGCGTCGGCACTCGGCGAGCGCGGCATCCGCGTCAACGCCGTCGCACCCGGCGTCGTCGAAACAGATATGTCCAACTTTGCCAAGACCGAGTCGGGCCGCAACCTCACTCTGGGCATGCAAGCCCTGAAGCGTGTCGCCCAGCCGGACGACATCGGCGGAGTCGTCGCCTTCCTCGCCTCCGACGAGGCCCGCTGGATCACCGGCGACACGGTCCGGGTCGACGGCGGCTCGAAACTCTGAAACCCCAGAGCGGCGAGCCGCGAGTGCTGACGCCACGGCGGTCGCCGCTAAAGCGACCGCCTGGCGAACCCCGGTGTTACGGGCCCATGCCGGGGTCGAACATCGGCCGCAGCTCGGACTCGCCTTGGAAGCCGGGCCAGTACTTTCGGTGCAACTCCATGAACTCGGTGGCGATCTCAATCGCTTCAGCCTTCGAGTCCGTTTTCAGGATTGCCCAGCCTCCGATGACCTCCTTGGTCTCGGAGAACGGACCGTCGGTCACGGTGATTTTGCCGTTGGCGAGCCGCACGCGGACGCCATCCTTGCTCGGCAGCAGACCGCCCGTGTCAACGAGGGTGCCCTTCTTGAGCGATTTCTCCACGAACTTGCCCATCGCATCCATCAAAGCGGGCGGCGGCGGGGACTCGCGATACGACTCGGAATGGCGAATGAACGTCAGGAATTTCATGGCTCCTCCTCGGGGTCCAATCATGCGACGAACGAGGCAAGGTCGGATCGACATGCCAGAAATTTGTTTCTCTGCGGCGGTGGTGCTCGCGTGCCAGCCTCATCCGGCTCGGCTACGCCTCGTCGCTCGAGACCGCCAGCGCTGTTGGAGAAGTGGCGAGCTTCATCTGCTCGCCGTGCTTCAGCGCCACGCCAGCTTGTCGAGCCGGGCGCCGAGAAAGACTGCGAGCCGCTCCGCCTCCTCGGCCGCTCCAGCGCGCACCCTGGGCGGCTGGCGGGCGAACCGCTCGATCAGCACCTCGAGGCGGCCGTTCTTCCGCTCGTGCCGCCAGACACCCTCCACGTGGCCGTCGACCAGGAGCACCGGCGAGATCCAACCCTGCGGCCGGAAGATGCGAGCTTTGTGCGCCGCCGGGAAGAGGCCGCCCGAGCGCGGCGCACCGACTACGTAGGGATCGAATGCGGGCAGGAGCCGCACCGAGCGCGCCTCCGCCGCGGGCCGCGCTGCGCCAGCGAGGAGGTACGCGCGCGCCCCCTCGAGATCCACGGGCGTGACCTCGAGCGATTCGATCAGCCGCTGCGACTGCGCGCGTGTGGTGCCGCGCCACCAGAGCGCGAAGTCGTCGCGCGTCGCCGGCCCGTAGGCCCCGAGGTAGCGGCGGGCCAGCTCGGCGAGCGCTTTCGGCGGCTCGAGCTGCCGCACCGGGCCGGGATGGGTGAAGCGCACCCGCGCCCCCTCGCCTTCGGCGAAGCAGAGCTGGCCGCGGAACGCGGCAGGCTTGAGCAGGACGCCCCAGCCCTGCCGGAGGATCACGCCGAGCTTCTTCGAGCCGGTGCGCTCGACGACCGCGTCGGCGAGCTGGTCGCGGGTGAGCGCGCGGCCGCTCAGCACCTCGCCCACCGTCTCGATCACCAGTTCGATCTCCTTGCGCGTGACGCCGAAGTACTTGACCCAGCGCTGGGTGAGGTAATGCCTGTAGGTGCCGAGCGCGCCCAGGTAGACGGGGAGATCGCGCGCGGGCAAGAGGTGCAGCGTCCCGCGCATCGCCCAGATCTTGACCAGCGTGCGCTCGCGCCAGAGCGCGCGCTGGAACCCCTCCAGGCTCGTGCCCTCGACCCGCGCCCAGAGCGAGAGGGCGGCGCTGGAGAGGAGCTGGGCGTGCAGCCCGCAGATCCCACCGGCGATGCGCAGTTCGCTGCCGCGCGGCGCGCGCCGATGCAGCTGATGGCGTCCGAGCCGCAGGGCCCGCGCCTCTTCCCAATCGAGCTTCACGCACTCGAGTCTACGGCAAATCGATCCGCTGATAACGCGGCCAGCGTCGAGGTCGAACTATCGCCTTGCTAAGCGTCAGCGAGGGGCGCTGCTTCTGGGCTGGTGCCGCGCCCGCGGAGCTCAGATCTCGACGACGTCGAGGAACGAGTCGAGCTCTTTGCGCAATTGCGGGGTGTTCTGGTGCCCGTGACGCGCGGCCGCGTGGGTCGCGGCCGCGTCGACGAGGTCCCCGCGCTGGGAGTCCGGCGCCATGATCACCAGCCGGCAGTTCTTCTCGCTGGGAAACTTCCCGCAGTTCGCCACGACCCACTTGCCTCGACCGAGGTTCAACGACTTGAGGTCCATTGCCTTGTCCTCCCTTCGGGTCACGCGCGCTTGCCGTAGTCGCTGGCGCCGCACCAGTCGACGACCACCACCGGCTCGTCGCCCACCACCCAGGCGTCGTGGCCGCTGGGCAGCGCAGTCACGTCGCCCAGCCCGGCGATGAACTCCTTGCCGTCGTCCATGAGGATCGCGAGCCTGCCGGAGACGTGGTACTGGAAGTGTGGCGCCTCGCAGCTCTTCGTCTTGGCCAGAGGCTGGACGTCCCTCGACCAGCGCCAACCGGGCTGGAAGCTCAGCCGGCCCACGGCGCCGCCGCCGATGTTGAGGATCTCCGCCTCGCCGTTGGGAAACTCGCGCGTTTCGTCCGGGCGGGTGAAAGCCCGATGCTCGCTGCTCTTGCCCATGTATGACCCCCTTGCCTCGAACTGCGCCTTCCCCCTACCAACTAGTAGGTTACTTGTCAACCAGTAGGTAAGTCGGGTAGGGAATCGGCATGGACACCGCGCAGCGCATCCTCGACGTGGCGGAGCGCCTGGTGCAGACCCAGGGCTTCAACGGGTTCAGCTACGCCGACATCGCCGCCGAGCTGGGCATCACCAAGGCCAGCCTGCACTACCATTTCGCCACCAAGGCCGCACTGGGGTCCGCTCTCATCACCCGGTACGGCGCGGAGTTCGGGCGCGCGCTCGAGGAGATCGACCAGTCCGCCGTCGACGCGCGCGAGAAGCTACGCCGCTACGCCGGGCTCTACGCCGACGTGCTCCGCCAGCACCGGATGTGCCTGTGCGGCATGCTGGCCGCGGACTACACCACGCTGCCCGCGGCGATGCGCTCCGGGGTGAAGGAGTTCTTCGATCTGAACGAGTCGTGGCTCGCCCGAATCTTCGATGAGGGCCGCAAGCAGGGCGCGCTCCGCTTCCGCGGTCCGCCGCTCGACTCCGCGCGCCTTCTGCTCGGATCGCTCGAGGGAGCCATGCTGGTCGCGCGCTCGTACGGCGATCCGGAACGTTTCACCTCGGCGGCGCAGAGACTGCTCGCGGAGTTGTCCGGCCGCAGGAAACTCGCGGGCCGCACGGACCGCGCACAACGCTGAGGCTCCTCCCTCGCTTCTGACTTGTCGCCCGCGTGAATGCGCAGCGCCAGCGCCGCTTCATGGATGAACTCGGGTTCGACTGGCGCCTGCGTCGTCGCGGTCACAGAATCGACGTCGCCTGCCTCTAAATTCCACGATGAGCCACGAACGCACCATCGACCTCGCCGAACGCGCGCGAGCCGCGGCGAAGGGGGACAAGGTCGCGGCCCACGCGATCCTCGAGGCGGTTCAAGACGACGTCTACGGGCTTGCGCTTCGCATGCTGGGTCACCCCGCCGACGCGGAGGACGCCGCACAGGAGATCCTCGTCGTCGTCCTCACGCATCTCGGATCGTTCCGCGGCGAGAGCGCGTTCAGGACGTGGGTGTGGCGGATTGCGGCGAACCACCTGGCGCGAGTTCGACGAGGGCGCCGGGAAACGATCACGTTCGAGACGTTGGACGAACGGCTGCGGACGGGACTCCGCGAGGTTTCCTAGCGGCCCGACCCGGAAGAGCAAGCTCTCGCGCGCGAAGTGCGCCTCCGATGCACGCAGGCGATGCTGCTCAGCCTCGATCGGGAGCTGCGCATCGCCTACGTGCTGGGCGATATCTTCAACCTCTCCGGCGAGGAAGCCGCCGAGGTGCTCGAGATCGATCCCGCTACCTACCGCAAGCGTCTCTCCCGCGCGCGGGTTCGCCTCCACGATTTCCTTCGCGGCTGGTGCGGCGTATTCGACGAGGCGAATCCGTGTCGCTGTGCAGGGCAGGTTGAGTGTGCGGTCGAGCGAGGATTGCTCGCTGCCGACGACCTGTTCCTCTTGAGGCAGCTGACAGGGCCGACGAATGCCGAATTGAATCGAGCGACCGACGAGGTCACGAGCCTGATGCATGTTGCGGAAGTGATGCGTGGTCCATCGACCTGGCTCGCGCCGGGCTCGATGGTGAAGGCCTTGCGCGAGCTCGTCGACTCGCAACGACTCGAGCTCTTCCGTTCATAACCATTGCACAGCAGGGGCAAAGCCATGAGGGAGATGAGGGCGATCGTCATCACCAGATTTGGGGAGCCGGAGGTGCTGCGCGAAGAACGGCTCCCCATCCCAGAGGCGACGCCGGGGACCGTGGTCGTGCGCGTGCGTGCCTTCGGGCTGAATCACGCGGAAGCCTACTTCCGCAAAGGGGTCTGGGGAGAGGTGGCCAAGGTGTCCGGCATCGAGTGCGTCGGAGAGGTGCACGACCCGGGCTCGAGCAAGCTGCGGAGTCGGGAGCGCGTCTTCGCGTTGATGGGCGGCATGGGCCGCACGATCGACGGCAGCTACGCCGAGTACGTGAGGGTGCCCGAATCGAACGTCGTTCCTTTCGAGTCTTCGATGGAGTGGACGGACCTTGCCGCCATCCCCGAATCGTACGCGACCGCGTGGACGTTCCTGCGACACAACCTGGAAACCGCATCGGGCCAGACGATCGTCATCCGGGGCGGTACGTCCGCGCTCGGCCAGGCGGCGATCAACATCGCGCGCGACCTCGACGCGCGGGTCCTGGCGACGACGCGGTCACGCGACAAGACCCGCATCCTGGAAGAGCTCGGCGCCGAGCCGCTCATCGAGAGCGCGGACCTCTCCCGCGAGGTCCGCCGTCGGGTCCCTCCGGGCGTCGATGGTGTCATCGACATCATCGGCACGAGCACGCTGCTCGACTCGTTGAAGATGGCCCGCTACCGGGGCCGGGTGGCGATGGCGGGGTTCCTGGGCGGCGGCGCGCATCTCTCGTTCGATCCCCTGTCGCAGCTGCCGAGTGGCGTGCACTTCAGCTTCTTCGCCAGCGCATTCGTCTTTGGCGGCCCCGATCTTCCGCTCTCCCAGATCCCGTTCAGCGATTTCGTCGCGCGTGCCGAACGCGGAACCTACCGGACCGCACCCGCCCACATTTTCAATTTCGATCAGATCGTCGAAGCGCACCGACTCATGGAGTCGGGCGACGCGCGTGGAAAGATCGTCGTTCGGACATCGTCGATGTGAGCTGCGGGGCCGCTAGGGCTTGCCGTTGTCAGGGCGACAGCGCTTTCCGGGGGTAGTCGGGGTGGAATTGTGCTTCCTCGGGCGTTGCACGCAGCGGAGACAACCTCCCGCTCGCCATCGCATCGAGCGGATGATCCGCGATCTCCTCGACTACACGCGTGCACGCGGGCCTGGCATCCCCATCCAGCGCGAGCCCACCAACCTGTTCGAGCTCTGCAAGCAGAACATCGACTCGATGGAGCAGCTGCACCCCACCCGGCGCTTCCGGCTCGAAGTAGAAGGCGACGTACAGGGCGAGTGGGACCGCGAGCGCGTGCTGCAGCTCGTCTCCAATCTTCTCTCGAATGCCGTCAAGTTTGGCCGAGAGGGAACGCCCATCACGGCCGCGCTCAAGGACCTCGGCGACCAGGTCGAGCTGGCCGTGCACAACCAGGGCGCGTTCATTCCTCCAGAGACGGTGCCTCGATTGTTCGAGCGCTTCGTGCGAGGTGACGGCCCGGCAGCGACAGCGGATCAAGGTCTCGGCCTCGGGCTCTTCATCGTGAAGCAGATCGTCCTCGGTCATGGCGGGACCGTCGACGTTCGCTCCGAAGAGACGGAGGGCACGATCCTCACCGTGCGCTTGCCTCACCGGCCGTGACCAGGGTCAGCTCTGACGCTACTGCGCAGCCGTCTTCGCCAACCTGAGGCGATCGGGCACCGACCCACCGCACAGCCCCACCAATCGCTCGCGGAAGGCCTTCGCCTCTTGCTTCTTCCCTGCGCGCTCGGCCGCCTGCGCGGCGCCGTCATAGCTGTTGAGGCGCGCCGGCGCCGAACGGAGCGACGCCTCGTACTCGGCGAGAGCCGCGGCCGGCTGGCCCAGCTCGGACAGCAGATCGGCGAGCTGCTCGCGCGCCGGCAAGATCGAACCGGGGGTGACGGGATGCTTGTCGGTCGAGTCCTCTAGGGCGGCCGCCGATCGCATGAGCGCCAGCGCCTCGGCGTCTTTGTTCTCCGCGCGCGCCAGCCAGCCCGCCGCGGCGCGCCGCTGTATTTCGACCTGCGTCGACCAGTCGAACCCCTTCTGGCCCTTGAGCGCGGCCTGGATATCGGCCAGCCTCGCCACCTCCCGGCGCGCAGTATCCAAGGCGCCGGCGCGGGCCCCGCCCACGGCGCGCGCGAAGTGAACGATCGCCTCGGCGTAAGGATATTTCGCCCAGGGGAACGTCGCCGGTTGCGCCGTCAGCGCCGCCGTCTCTTTCCACGCTCGCCGCTCGAGCGCATGACGCGCCGGGATGGCGGCAAGCGCGTAGCCCGCCGCGAACTGTGGGACGTCGAAACTCGTCACCTTGGCGACGCCGTCCGCGATCTCGCGCGCCTTCTCATCCTGCCCGGTTTGTAGATACGCGTACTCCAGATAGTCCATGGCATGCAGGGCGTCGAACGCCGTCGCCCCGGCGTGCGTCCTGGCGATCCATGCCTGCGCCGTTCGCGCCGAGGCGATGTTCGATTCGATCGACTCCTTCCACATTCCCAGGCGGGTGAAGATGTGCGACGGCATGTGAAGCGCGTGGGGAGCCGAAGGCGCGATCCTGGCGTAGGCCCGGGCCGCCGGCAGTGCCAGCTCGGCGAGCTCGGGGTAGTCGAAGGAGTGGATCATGTAATGGGCGATCCCCGGATGCTCGGGCTCGACCGTCAGCAGGTGATTGAGGATCTTCGCCGCCTCCTTCTGCCGCGCGTACGTCTTGTCGGGCGGCGAGTTGTAGGCCACCCCGAGAATCGCCAGTGCCTGGAAGATCGCCGCCTCGTGATCGGCGGGGTTGCGCTCCGCCACGCCGGTCATCGCTTTTTCGTAAGCCACGACGCGCGCCGGATGCTCATCGCCTTGGTAGTAGGCGCCGATGGCAGCGATGTAGTCGCGCTCACGGTCGCTTGGCGCGCCCACGGCCGCCGCCCTCTGCGCCGCGGTTCGCCCAGCGGCGAATTCGTCTTCCGTGGGCGGCCCCCAGATGGTGTGGAAATAACTCATCGCGATCCCCCATTGCGCCATGCCGCAACCGGGGTCCTTCGCCGAAACCTCCTCGAAGACCTTCGCCGCCCTGGCGTAAGCGAACGAATGGAGCAGCGTCAGCCCACGCTCGAACACCGGCTGAACCTGCGCGTTGCACGAGGCGGGAAAGTGGACCTGCCCGAACTTCTCCGGCGCGAGGTGCTCGTCATCGTGCTCGTGTTGCGCGAACGCCCATCCGGGCGTGAGTGCGAGGGCGGCCGCCAGAAGGTGGGTGCGAGGGAAGAAGGGCATCGCTTCCTCCTGCGTTGGGGAAGGAGGCGCAGTCTACCAGCGGTATGCCGCTCCGGCAGCGAATGCTGCGGACCTGCTGATCTGATCGCTTTGATCCACGTCCCGCTGCCCGGACACTTCTGCCCAGGACCGGAAGGTCTTCGTGAACTTGTACTGTAGCTTCAGACCCGCCCCGGCCGTGCCCTGGCCGGTCCCCGCCACGTACTGCCCGGCCTCGACCCAGAGCTTCGCAGAAAAGTCGCCGAACCGCTCGACGACCTCTGGCCGGACCTGATACCGCAGCGGCGCAATCGGCACTCCGGCGGCGCGGCCCGCCGCCACCAGCGTGAAGAACCCGACCTGCGCGGGATTCTGCTCGTATACGTAGTAGTCGCCCGAGAGGGTGACGTCGGTGTTCGTGAAGACCGTCGCGCTGAGGTTCGCGGAAAGCCGCTCGGAGTCCAGCGTCACCGGCGTGGCCCTGAGCGCGGTCAGTAGGGCCTGCCCGCAGTTCCGGATGAGCGGGTGCGCCTGGCAGTACGCGGTCGTGTCCTGCCGCAGCGTCGCTGAGGTCACGGTCGTGCCGTCGGCAAGGCGGACGCGGGAGACGTTCTGGTCGACGTCGTAATGCGAGTATTCGACGCCCGCTCCATACGACCACTCGAGGGCGGAATTCCCGGTGGTCTCCCAGGAGGCGTTGAAAGTCCCCCCCGCCTGGGAGGTCTGCGATCGGACCAGCGCGTCCGCGGCGGTTTCGGTCCCATTGGCCTGGCGCACCGTCGCCGTGGTGCCGGCGAACTGCGTGCTGCGCGGGGAAACCTTGGCCTCGGTCCCGAGCCTGAGGTTCTCGGTGAGGTTCCAGTCCGCCCCGGCGGTGAAGAGCGTCACGACGCTGCCACTCTCCGGGAACTGACCCCGCTGCGAGGCCGGGGTGCGGCCCTGCAGGGTGAGACTTCCGCCGAGGTTGAGCGTCCATTCACTCGACAGATCGATGGTCCCGTTCAGCGAGTCGGTGAAGCTGCTCGAACGCGGGTTCGCTCCCGTCGGCTGGATCGTGTTGACGGAGGCCTCCTCTCGTACGCTGCTGGCGTTCGCCGCAGCCGCCGCCGCGAGCAGGATGAAGAAGGGCCGCAGGCGCATCCGGCGACGCTAGAACGGCGTCGATCGCGGACCAAGTTCCTCGCGGGCGCACCGAGACGGACGTCTCATACTCCAGGCGGAGCGGGCTCCCTACAAGCGCCCGAACCAGGAGCTTAACCGCCTCACGAATAGAGGGTCGTTCCTCGGAGACGGCCATGAGGCCGACTGCGGAGGGACTGACAATGCATAGGATGCTATTGGGAATTGCGGCCGGCCTGCTTCTCGCGTCCACCGGCGCCCGCGCCGATGACAGCGATGCGGCCGATCAGAAGGTCGCCGCGGATCGGACGAAGGTCCAGAGCGACATCAAGGCGGTCGACGCCGACAAGAGCAAGGTCAAGCAGGCGCGCGAGCAGGTGGTCGACGATCGCCAACAGCTTGCCAAGGACCGCGCCGCGCACGATGCGACGGCCGTCGCAGCGGACAAGGCGACGCTCGCCGCCGACCGTACCGCCCTCAAGAACGACATCGAGCAGGAGCGGACGGACAAGAAGCAGCGGCGCGAGGATCGCCGCGAGCTGAGCAAGGACCGCCGGGCCGACCGTCGCGAAGACCGCATGGACCGCCGTCACCACAATTAGTCGCGGCGCTCGATATGTTCCAAGCGGGGTTCGTTCAGCACCGCCGCGGCGACCGATCTTCGGGCCGGCCGCCGCGGCATCTCTGCGTCGGGAGCGCCGCTTGCACCCTTGTACGTCGTGGCCAACGCGCCCATGTTTCCGCGCCGGAGGACCGGTGCGGAAGCTCGCTCTGCTCGCCTTGATCGCGTTTCCGCTCGCGGCGGACCAGGTTCCTCCACGGGAGCAGCCGATCCTCGCCCACCTGAACCAGGCGATCGGCTGGTACCGGCGGCTCGGCGCGCAAGCGCAGGTGGTCACCGAGCCCTCGGACGTGATCTTCATCGACCACGACGTCCAGCTCGCGCGACAAGCGGTCGCCCAGGCGTTCGATGGCGCGCGCGGCCTGGCGGCGCTAGGCAGCGCGCATTCCCTCTCTCAGGATACGAAATCGGCGCTCGCCCAGCGCGCCGCAGACGCCGCCGATGCGGTGCAAAAAACCCAGGCCGAGGTCGAGGCGCTGCAGCGGCAGGCGGCGGCCGCGCCGCGGCGGCGCACCGTCCTCGAGCAGCAGCTTGCCGAGACGCGCAGCGAGCTCGCGTTCGCGCAGGCGCGCGCCCAGGCGCTGAAGACGCTGTCGGACTTCACCGCGCAAGTGGGCGCCGGGAGCGCCGGACTGCTCGGCCAGATCGACGAGCTCGAGCGCTCGGTCCCCGAGGTGCGAGCGCCGGCGCCCGCGAGCCCTCCGCCTGCCGTCTCTCCCGCCACCCCGCGCCGGACAGGGCAAGGGGTGATCGGGCTCGCGGAAGAGCTGTTCGCGATCGGGCGCAAGGCGCGTGAGATCCGCGAATCGCTTTCACAGACAGCGGAGCTGCGCGCGGCGAGCGAAAGACTGCGCGCGCCGCTCGGTTCCGAGCTCCGCACCACCCTGCAGCAGGGGGAAGAGCTCGCAGCCGCGCCCGACGTGTCGAATTCACGGGTCCTCGCCGATCGGAAGCAACGGCTCGATCAGCTCACGGCCGAGTTCAAGAAGGTCTCGGGCGCGCTGCTTCCTCTCGGGAAGGAAGCGGTGCTGCTCGACGCGGTCCGGGCGAACCTCGCGCAGTGGGACGCCGCGAGCGACGGCGAATATGCGACGGTCCTGCGCAGCCTGGCCGTGCGCGCCGCGCTGCTCGTGGCGCTGATCGGGCTGCTCCTGGGCGGCTCGGAACTGTGGCGCCGCGCCACCTTCCGCTACGTCCGCGACCCGCGCCGCAGGCGGGTGTCGCTCCTCGTGCGCCGCATCGTGGTCACGGCTGCGGTGACGATCGCCATCGTGTTCTCGCTGGTCAGCGAGATCGGGTCGCTTGCGACGTTCGCCGGGTTCATCACCGCCGGACTCGCGGTCGCGCTGCAGAACGTGATCCTGTCGGTCGCCGCGTATTTCTTCCTCATCGGCAGGTACGGCGTGCGCGTCGGCGAGCGGGTGCAGATCGGCAACGTCATCGGCGACGTCCTGGAGATCGGCCTCGTGCGCCTGCACGTGATGGAGACCGGGGCCGACGGCCTGCCGACCGGACGGGTGGTGGTGTTTTCCAACTCGGTCGTGTTCTCCGGGCCGAACCTCTTCAAGCCGCTGCCTGGGACGAACTTTGCCTGGCATCAGATCAAGGTCACGCTGGCGACGGAGGCCGATCACCGCCTGGCGGAGCAACGGCTGCTTCGCGCCGTGCAAACCGTGGTCGAAGAGTACCGCACCTCCATCGAGAGGCAACACGCGGAGGTCGAGAAGGCGCTGGCGATCCCGCTCCAACCGCCTTCGCCGCAGAGCCGGCTGCGGCTCACCGAGGCGGGGCTGGAGATGACCGTCCGTTACCCGGTGCCGCTCGAAGATGCAGGGGCGGTCGACGATCGCGTCACTCGCGCGCTGCTGGATGCCGTAGAGCACGAACCGCGCCTCAAGCTGGCGGGCGCTGCCGCCGCTACGGTACAACCGGCCCGGTGAGGCGCCGCCGGTGACAGCAGGCCGCGTGCGCCGATGATGAGCGCCGATGCTCTACAGCGAGCGATTCAGGGTCGCGCCCGGGAGCAAGCCCAGGCTCTCCGCAATCGATCCTTCCTTCAGGGACAAGCACGAGAGCAAGGAATCGGCCGAGGAGGCCATCGCCGAGCACGGGCGCCGGCTGCGCGAGCTGCAGTATCTCCTCTACGCCGAGGACCGCCGCTCGGTGCTCATCATCCTGCAGGCGCTCGACGCGGGGGGCAAGGACGGCACCATCAATCGCGTCCTCGGCGCGATGAACCCGCAGGGCACGCGCGTCCACTCTTTCAAGGTCCCTTCCGCGGAGAAGGCGGCCCACGACTTCCTCTGGCGCGCGCACCTGCACGCCCCGGCGAGGGGCGAAGTGGTCATCTTCAATCGCTCGCATTACGAGGACGTGCTGGTGGTGCGCGTGCACGAGCTCGTGCCGAGGAGCGTCTGGTCGAAGCGCTACGATCGGATCAACCACTTCGAGCGCAACCTGATCGATGGCTGGACGCACATCATCAAGTTCTTCCTCCACATCAGCGAGGACGAGCAGCTCGGCGCAGTCGGGCGATATCGTCAGCAACGGCTACCAGATCACCGTCGGCGGCAAGAAGGACCAGGCGGGCGGCGGCACCAGTCTCTCCTCGCCGCTGTGGCTCGGCATGTGGACGCGCATCCAGGCGGCACCACCTGCCCGGGCCCACAGATGGTCGACGCAATCAACGACGCGCCCAATGACTACCCCGCGGGCGACGGCTCGAACATGGACAACCTCGACTTCGTCAACGCGTCGTTCTCGTCGCCCAACGCAAGCACGCTGCGGGTGACGATGACCATCAAGAGCCTCTCTGCGCCCCCGCCACCGGTGAACCTGGGCGGCGCGTGTGGGCCGTGTTCTGGAACTACAACGGCACGACCTACTACGCGCGAGCGCAGAGCACCGGGGCGCTGGGTGTAGGCGCGTTCAGCTATGACGACGGCACGTTCACGAGCAACTTCAATCCGGTGAACCAAACCATCACCGGTACCGCCACGACCGGACCGAACGGGACCTTCGTGATCGACGTGCCGCTCGCGGACGTGGGCAGCCCGCCAGCAGGGGCATCGTTGACCCTGCCGTTCGCGGAGTCGCACGGCTCGTTCCAGGCCGTCTACTACACGGCAGCCGCCGACCGCGCGCCCGACCTGGGCTTCGGTGCGAACTGGACCGTCGGCGCGACATGCCCGTAGCGGGTTGCGTATGGTGTCCCCGAATCGCCTTGCGGCGGAACGCCCGAAGTGTCGCCTAGAACGCCACGTACGGTCCGACGAGCCTCGAGCCGAGCGCCGTTTTGCCCTCGAAGACCACGTAGACCGAACGGCCGTAGAAGAACGGGAGGCCCCAGTCGAAGGTGTCGCCAGCCAGACCCGTGCCTGTCGATCCAGCGAGATTCGGAAGCGCAGCCGCGTTGGTGCCGAGGTCGCTGACGGCATTGTCGACGGTGAAGGCGATTGCCGCCGTGGCGCCATTCGTTCCGGTGATGGTCGCGCTGAACGAGGTCGGGCCCGGTGGACAGTAGAAGGAGGAGTTGCCGGAGCACGGCTGCAGCCCAGGGTCGTTGAAGAAGTAGCCGTTCGAGCCGGAATCGATGAAGGCCGAACTGAACGCCTGCAGGCCCGCCACGGTAGTGCCGAGGTTGCCAGCGCTGTCGAGCCCGTAGACCGTGGCGTTCCCGAGAGCGTTGTTGCTCGCGGTGTCGATCCCGAAGACGAGGCTGCCGGTGGCAGCGATCGCGCCGGGCGGGGCCACGGAAGGCAGCTGGATGAGTACGCCGTTGTTGTCGCTGCTGAACATCGCCACGGGGTTTTGCACTTGCCCGGTGAGGTCCATGGTGGCCGGCTGACAGGCCGGAGCCATCGCCGGCGGGCAGACGTTGTAGGCGCTGCCATCCTGCGCGCCGCTCGCGCAGGAACTGCCGCAGTCCTCGAGGAAGTTGCCAATGCCGAGGATCGCATTGGCTCCGAACTGGGCCAGGCTGTTCTCGGGGACGTTCACGAAGCTCGAACAGGCGCTCGGGATCGTGCGCGAGGCATACGCGGGATCGCCGATGACCTGGATCGGTACCGACGCCGCCTTCATGCCGCCGATCGTGAGATCGACGAGCTTGATCGGACCCCAGCTGTAGCCGTCGGCGAACTGCATGCATTCGACGAGCGGGTTGCCGCTGGCGTCGGTGGCCTGCTGCAGCTGATCGCTGGTCACTCCGGCACCCAGCACTTCGCCGAGCACCCGGAAGCCCGTCGAACCCGTGTCGACCTGAACGTGATCGATGGTCTGGCAGATAGCAGTGCCGGGCGCACAGATGGTGACGCTGACGAACAGGATATCGACGCTGCCGGGGGCCGCGGCCGGTCCGCTGTCGACGGTGGCCGCGACCACGTTGAGCGGCGCTGCGCCGCCGCCGTTACCGCCTCCTCCACAGGCGGCAACCACGCAGGCGGCGGCAGCGGCTCCATTGATCAGGACGATGGCCTTCTGCACGGTCAGCGTCCTGATCAATGGAGCTCAGCGCGGGTCACGCCCGCCGGGATGAGGGCGGGAAGGACCGCCCGACCCTGGAAGCCGCGCTGGTAGCGGACCGCGCTCACCACGAGGTCCGGCGTTTCGATCGAGAGGACGTGATGCCCGGTGCGATGGGCCCGCGCCTCCGCCGCATAGCGCTCGAAATACGCGCCGAGGAGCTGGCGCAAGTCGGGCGCCCGGCGGCCTTGCCAGCTCACGGCAAAGACCAGCCCGCCGGGCGCGAGGTATTCGCGCACCACGCCCGTGGAGATCTTGAGCTCATGGATCTCGTATCCGACGGCCGGAGTGACGGTGAGCGCGCCCTTGAGCGCTTCCTGATCGCGCGCCACCGAACTGGCGTCAGCGCCAAGCGCCGCAAGGGCACGCGCCGGCACGGCGAGAGCGAGGACGAGCAACACCATCGTCTTCACGATTCGTCGGCGCATACCAGTAGCTCCCGGGTATCACGCGTAGGACACCACAGCAGGCCCCCCGGAAAAATTTCGATCTGGTTTCGACCGCGTGTGCGCCGTCGAACAACACTGGTGCCGTCAGCGCGGGCCGGAGCCCGCCACCTGCCTGGTGGCGACGCGGTTCCCGACGCCGATCTCACCCGCCAGCGAGAAGTCGTCGTCGCCTTCCTCGCTGCCCTGCGCAGCGGGGACTTCGACGGGCTTCTCGCGGTGCTCGACCCGGACGTCGTGGTCCGGGCCGACCAGGCTGCCGTCGCTCCGGGCGCACCGAGGGAGGTCCGCGGTGCGCGGACCTGGGCCAGGCAGGCGCTCAACTTCAGTCGCGGGGCCCGGTTCGCGCGAGTTGCGCTCGTGAACGGTGCGGTGGGAGTCGTCCTGGCTCCGCGTGGACGACTGTTCAGGGTCGTCACCTTCGCGTTCGCGGAGGGGAAGATCGTCCACATGGACGTGGTCGCCGACCCTGCGCGCCTCCACCAGCTCGACCTGGCGGTCCTCAACGATTGAGCAACGCGGGGTGCGTGGCGCGCGGTGTTGCTCACACCTCGCGTGAATTTTCGGCGCGCGGACGGCTTGCGCTACCGTGATCGCGAGAGGACGCGCTCCATGAAACGCTTCGCGATCTTCGTCGTCCTGTGCGTCCTTGCCGCCGCCGCCGCGGTGGGTGTCCAGGCATGGCGTTGGCGCGAGCGAAAGCTCAAGGAAGACGAGCAGAATCGCGAGCAAAGCGCCGCTGAGAATACGGCTGCGGGCCGGCTGGGACTCAAGACGCCACCCCTGCCCCCTCACCCCCTCGACCGACGCATCGCGCTCGATGACGCTCTAAGGCTGGAGCCCGATCGCAGGTTCCTGCTCGCCGCCCGGGAGCTGGCGGGAGCGGACGTCGCCGCGCGCTTCTCGGACGGCCGCTGGATCCTCTCTTCGGGCGGACGCGAGTTCGGGCACGTCGCCGTGCTGCCGGACTTCGCCGAGTTGATGAGCGCTCTCGCCCCGCTCGGTCGGGAGTGGGTGGCCACGGCGAAAGTCACCGGTAAGGCTCCGCGCATTCGTGCGCTGCGCGGGCACAAGGAAGCCTTCGCGGCGATCCGCGAAGCGCAGACGCGATGGTCTCGGGGCGACCACGGTGCGGCCGTTCTCCACGATGCAGCCTCTGCGGCCGCCGCCCTCATGCTCCAGCTACCGCGAGCATTCGACGCGGACGACCGCCTGGACGCGCACGCCCTCGCGCTGAGCGCGGCCGACGCAGCGGCCGGAGCTGACGTTCGCGGCCAGCAGGCAGTCCTCGCGCTCGCCCTCGGGTACGCCAGTGCGGCGCGCACTCTAGCTCCCGCCAACGACGAGCCCGCGCTCCATGCATTCGTGACGCTCGATCGGCGCAAGCTCGCCGATGCAGCGCGACGCAAAGAGGCCGGCCCAGGCGATCGCCATCTGCTCCTTCGCTGGCTGATGCAGGATGCGAACGAGCAGGGCTTGCTCCGCTTCATCGGCGCGGCGCGCGACAACGAGCACATTTCCGTTCCCACAGTCGGCCAGATCTTGCTCCACGGGGACCTCCAGGTCGTGGCCGCCGCGAGCGACGCCCTGCCGGCCCTCGCATTGGCCGAGCTGGAAGGTGTGCGCGCGACAGCGCCGACGGACGTCGAACTGGTCAGGACGTTGATGAGCGCGCGGAATTCGGCGCTGCAGACGCTCGCGAACAACGAAGATTTGCGGGCGCGCCTGGCGACGGATCTCGGACAGGCGGACACCGCGCAGGAGGGCCCTCTGTGGCGGGGAGCGGATACGAGCGCCTGGTACGCCGCGGCAACCGCAGCGGGACTCCTCGGCTCGGGGCGGTCCGGCTACGTGCTGCGCAACGACGCGACCGGGCTCGCTGATGAGCTCGGCACCTGGCCCGTGCCCGTCGCGGCGCATCTGAGTCGCTGGCTCAAGGCAAGGATCGCCGCCGATCGGGGAAGCCTGGACGAAGCATACGAGACGCTGGCGAGCTCGAGATTGCCGGGCGCCCGCGCCGCTGCGGACCTTCTCGATGCGATGGGGAGACAATCCGACTCGCCGGATCCACGCATCATCGAGGCCGTTCGGGTGGCGTCGCGCCACTTCGATTCGCGCCCTGTGAGCCGTCTCGTCTGGGCGGAGGTGCTTCGGGCCCACGCGCGGGATCTCGATCGTTCCGGACAACTGATTGCGAGCCTCGTCGACAAAGCGCCCGGCGGATATCCGGTCGATGAGGTCGCACTGGCAGGGCAGCGCGCTTCCATCGACCGCCTCGAACAGCTCGCGCTCGACGAAAGGCTTCCCTTTCCCGCGCGGCTCGAGGCGGCCGGAGCGCTGGCGGATCGCGGGCCGAAGGCACCGGCAGAGCGCGTGCTCCGACGTCTCTGCCGCGAGCGACCCGCGGATGTCGAGACACATGAGCGGCTCATCCGTCTCCTCCACGATGCCGGAAAACCCGCCGACGCCCTCGCGGCGGCGCTCGACCTGTTGCGGACCCTAGGAGACGACGATTCGTTCCGGGTCGCGAGCGCGAGGTGCGCGGCGGCCCGTCAACTCGACGCGATGGGCCGGCACGAGGACGCCCTCACCATGGTCGAGCGGGCGCTTCCCACGGAGGTGGTTTGCGCCTATCGGATCGCGACCGTGCAGCTCGCCCATCTCGGCAGGAAGGAAGATGCGGAAAACCTGCTGCTCGCTCATCTCGCCCGCCATCCGCAGGCCGAGACCGCCGCCACCGTGGCAGAAGTGCGGTGGCGGAGTCATGACGACGCGGGTGCGGCGGACGTCCTCGCGCACCCACCCGCCACGCTCACGCGCAGGGACTTCCGTGAGATCGGCGAACGATTCGCCGCGGTGTTCCGCGGCCGTCCCGCCCCCGACGTGAAGCGCGCGATGGAAGCGCTGCTCCAGGCCGGAATCCAACCGAAGTCGATCCTCGAGTTCGGGCCTCCGCTCGCGAAAGCCGGAGCGGCCGCACAAGCTTTCGAGCTGTACGCGCTGCTCAGCCAGAAGATGCCATCCGAGAAGAGCGCAGGCGTCCTGTTCAAAGCGTGGGGTGCCCTGCGTGCAGGGAAAGGAGCATCGGCCGCGGAGTCATGGTTGCGCAAGCAGCTCGGGCCGGACCCTTCCGCGCTCGCCGACAACGAGCTCGCTACATCCGCCTACGGCGAACGTCTGGACGACGCCCTGTGGGAACTGTTCCACAACAGGCCGCCGGAGCCCGCATTCGCCGATCGCCTCGCCCTGTCGCGCGCCGCTTCGATCGTTCGTCGCGGCGAGCGAGGCGCCCGGCGCGACGCATTGCTGAAAGAGCTCGCCGATCCACTCGCGCGGTGGAAAGCGGCCCTCGCGCGGAGCATCGGGCTTTCGGGCGCGTACGCCAGCTGGGAAGTCCGGCTTGCGCGGTACGTGCTGGGAGAGGGTCGCGAGGACGACTTCGCGGACGAGGCCTCGGACGGCTCGCGGCCGTGCGAAGCGCCGTACTACTTCGGCGTTCGCGCTGCAGCAGAGACCCGCGTGCGCGATGCGGCAGCCTGGTACCGCGTGGCGTTGGAATGCCGCAATCCCGAGCAGCCCGAATTCATCTGGGCTTATCGCGCGGCGTCGACGTTGGAGCAGGATCGCGGGCTCCCGGCGAAGCTGGTGCAGGCTGCCCGCTGACCCGCGCCTGGTCCATGATCGGCGCTCGCCCGGAAGCCTGCCGGACTCGCTGACGGATCCGACGACACCGCTGACGGATCGAGCGCCGATCGACCCGCAGGACCGCCTGAATCCCAAATCGGATTGCCGCGTCAGATGGAGAGGCACGGCCCATGATGCTTCTCCCGATCCTCGCCTCCGTGCTCCTGCTCTCGCCGCCCCTGCAGACGGCGGCGGTGGCGCGCGAGATGCACGCGATCCCGCTCGACGTCCACAGGTTCAAGGTGCTCGGCGAGGAATACGATCCCGAGAATCCTCACCAGCAGGCCCCTACCTACTACCACACCGTCGACGACGGGCATCAGAGCTTCATCCGCGGGATCTACCTGCCACCCCAGTCCACGGTGACGCTGTTCCAGGACGTGCCCGACGTGTTGCACCACGGCGTGCGCCGCATGCAGTGGCGCTGGCGCGCCCAGGTGCTTCCGCGCAACGGCAATGAATGCGCGAACGGTCTCGGCGACTCGGCGGCGGCCGTCTACATCACCTGGAAGCGTGGCCTGCGGTGGTACTCCCTCAAGTTCATCTGGAGCACCGATGCTCCGGTCGGAGCGACCTGCAACCGGATCCGCAATCCGTTCGTGGCCTCCGACAGCATCGTCCTGCGCAGCGGCCCTGCCACCAACGGCTGGGAGGAAGAGGCGGTCGATCCCGAGGAGCTCTTCCGGCAGCACTTCGACAGCGACGTCCCGGAGTTGCAGGGCATCGGCCTCATGACCGACGGCGATCAGACGGGCAGCATGAGCGCCGCCGACTACGCCGGATTCGTGCTCTTCAAGTGAGCGCGACTATCTGGAAGGCCGCAATGCCGCTTCGACCACCGCGGCGACGGCAGAGATGTTCTTTTCCAGGCCATCGGGGAGCCCATACCGCCTGGCGATGAAAGCGCTGTCCTGATAGCTGGCCCAGACGCGGCCATCCGATGCGCTCCAGACGAGCACTCGGAGCGGCAGGTCGAGGCCCACGAGCGGCCGCGCAACCATCAGCGGCGTTCCCGCCCGCGGATTGCCGAAGATGAGGACCTGTTCGTCCTGCATGTCGAGGCCCACCTCGCGCGCTCCGGAACCGTGATCGATCCGGGCGAAGACGGTGAGGCCATTGCCGCGCACGACTTCGTCGAGGCGGCGAATGGTTTCCTCGACGGAATAAGGGCTGGGTTTGGTGATCGTTCCGTCGGCTGACGGGACTGTCGGCTGCATGCCCATGATCGCTCCTGCTGCCAGAGCCAGAACAACCAGGTGCCTCGATCTCACTGCTGGACCTGCACCGGAGCGCCGATGCTGCCGGGCGTGCCGGCAACGATGACGAGGTACCTCCGTGGCGTCGGGCCGTCGGTCAGTACGAGTTGACGGATGGGCCCGACGGCGTTCACGACGCCAGCTCCTGCCGGGTTGGTCATGAAGGCGCTGAGAGGTTCCAGCTGGGCCGTTCCGGTCGGGTCCGAAGAGAGGGCGAGCACGTACGGTTTTTTTGGTTCGAGACCGGTGATGGCTGCCTGCAGGACCTGGGTCAGACCCTGGTCGAACAGCGAGACGCGGGTTGCCGGAGCGCCGCCGGCCGGTCCGAGCACGAGTTGCGCAACCTGCCCGGCAACACCCAGCGGCTGCAGATTGTCAGTGCCGGCGCCTCCGGGCACGGCGTTCGGAACGTAGACGACCGCCTGGGCCGCCTGACCGATGGGAATCGTTGCAATCACCTTGTTCTCGAGAGTGTCAATGGCCGTCATCGCGTCGCCGTTCTCGATCCCGACGTAGACGCGCGTGCCGTCGCCAGACGGCCAGATGCCATGCGGAAGCTCGCCGACCGGGATCCGTGCCACACGCTCGAACGTGTCCGTGCGGAAGGCCAGCACCTGGTTGAGCCCGCCAGCGGTGACGTAGGCGAAGCGCCCGTTTGCGTTGCGCACGATGTTGACGTGGTTGGTGATCGGGCCGGTCTCGAGGACCTTGAGCACCTTGAACGGCGGCTTCCCCTCGAACACCATCACCTTGCCCACGTCTTTCAGCGTGAGCCAGACCTGATCCCCTTCCGGGGTTGCCGCAATGTTCGGGCAGAACGGCGAGTCCTGTTTCACCTTGCCGACGATCTTGTGGTCGGGGACGGAGACGATGGCGGTTTCCGGAGTGAAGCTCGAACAGACGTAGCCGTATTTGCCGTCCGGCGAGAAGATGGTCATCCCGGGCCCGTTGGCGAGCTTGATCCGCCTTTTCTCGGAGAAGGTCTTGCCGTCGAGGACCGCGACGTAGTCCTCACCGCGCACCGTGACCCAGACCTCTCTTCCATCCGGGGTGAAGAAGGCTTCGTGAGGCGAGCGGCCGAGATAGGTGATGTGCTTCACGGCGTTGGTTGCCGTGTCGATGAAGGTCGCCGAGTTGGAGGCGATGGAGACCACCACGAGCGTGCGGTGGTCGGGCGAGAACCCCAGGCCGTGCACCAGCAGCTGCCCGCGGTAGAGCGGCGACAGATTTGTCGGCTGCGGGTCGCCGAGCCGGATCACGCCGAGCAGCTTGTTCGCCGCGGGGTCGATCACCGAGACGGTGTTCGAGAACTGTTCGCCGGCGTAGACGCGGTCGCGGGCGCTCACCGGAATGTCGGGCGAGTCGGCGGAGCCAGGCGCCTGGCCCGCGCGAGCAGGGGCCACGGCGAGTGCGGCAAAGAGGAAAGCGAATCTACGGATCATGTCAGTGGTCCCCATGGACGTGAGGGCTGGGGGAGATCTGGGTGGGCGCGGGGTTGCCGGGCGACAGAGCGTCGCCCAGGGCCAGGTGCATGACTTCGATCTCCTGCTGCTGCGTGACGATGATCTCCTGGGCCAGCCGCTTCAGGCGCTCGTCCTTGCCGTAGCGGAGCTCGACGACCGCCATGTCGATGGCGCCCTGGTGGTGGGCGATCATCATGCGCGCGAAGTCGCGGTCAGCATCGCCGGTGAAGGGCACGTGCATCGCCGCGTGCATGTGTGCAGTTGCGTCGCTCATCATCGAGCGGAAGGTGTCAGCACTGTCGGGATTCAGATCAGTCGTGCGCGCAGCAGGCGCCACTGCGAACACCAGAAGAGCAATGAATCCCCCGTGCTGCACTCGGTGGGTGTCCATGTCGAAGACCTCCCGCCGCCGCTGAATGCAAGGGATGAGCCACCGGGACCCAGGTCTGCACGGGTACACACACCCTGATCATCGCGGCAGGCTCCTTCGCTGGCCGCAGGCCAGATTGCGAGACTGGTCTGTTGTCGGGTCATGACCCTGCTCGTCGCAGCGCGCCGCACCCGGTTCCGTCGGAGCGAGTCCCTGATCCCTCCGTCAAGCCGAGGTGGCCTCGGACTTGCTCCTTTGGACTCCATCGGACTGCTTCCGGTCAGAGGAGGGTGCGGCAATGTCGTCGAGGGTTCTTCAGCTTGGGAACGTGTCAGCAGTCAAGACGGCCGCCGTACCCGCAGCGAAACTGGAGCCGCTGGTCATTCCCGTTCGATACGTCGCGTGTGGGGACATCGTACATGCCACGTCGACAGCGCTGAGCACCGAGGTAGTGCAAGTGCGGTCGGTCGTTTTGCCACACACCGGTTCGGCGATCGACCTGAAGCTCTTCTTCCCCGGAGCCGGTGTCGTCCGCCAGCACGGCGTCGTTTCGCAAACGATGGGAGATCAGTTTCGAGCCACGTTCACCGATTGCGACGAGTTCAGCCGCCAGCGCCTCTACGCGTTGTTGCATGGTCGCGAGGTCGGCTCCCAGCGTTCGCAGCGGTTTCACACCGACCTCAAGGTCATCGTTCGAGAGCCAGGGCGCGCGACAACGGCAGCGCTCGTCAGCAACCTGAGCCGCACGGGCGCGTTCGTGCGGCTCGAGAGGTTGCCCGCTCGCGGACGTGTCGTGGAGCTCGAACTGGCGTTCCCCGGGGAAGCCGTTCACGAGAGTGTGAACGCGTTCGTGGTGCACGTTGCCCCGGGACGCGGCATCGGAGTGCAGTTCATCGGTGCGACCGGGGCGTTCACCTCGCGGCTCGACGAGTACCTGACGCAGCTTTCGCGCTGACCGACCAACCAGCCGGATCCTAGAACCAGGCGAGTGCGGCAACCTGGACGGTGCCTTGCCCCTGCTCCGTGCCGCCCTTGAACACGCTGGCATCGGTGGAGCGGTCGTAGCGGCCCTCGACCCGGAACTCGGCGTTGGAGCCCCCCGGAACCGACAGGGAAAGCGTGCCCTCCCAATACTTGTTCACGAGCCTCGCCCCAGCTGCATTCGTAATCCCTGCGGCGCCGTCGCTGTCGTCCAGGTACTCGCCGCGCCCCGAGATGCGGAACTTGTCGTCGAAAAACGAGTAGCGCGCCATGCCTGCGACGCCCCAGTACTGTTTACCGCTCTGACGACCGTAGTCGGCGTTCACGTTGAGCGACAGGTCGCCGAAAGAGCGGCCCACGGATGTTCGCCGAGTAGTAGGCGTCGACGAGTCCGTGGATCTCGATGGTGTCCTACCACTTTGGTGGCGGCGGCTTGGCCGGCTCGTCGGCGATTGCGGCAACAGGCAGCATCGCGAATGCCATCAGGGGCGCTGCGAGGTTCTTGTGCATGCTCGCCGACGCGAGCATCGAGGATGCCAAGAACGAAGTGCCTGATTCGGACAGGTTGAGAAACCGCGAGATCGCGCGATCATGCGAGAAGCACGAAATCTACGGTTTTGTCGTTGCAGATTGCAGACCCCGGAGCGGGAATAGTTCCGGTCGCTCGTTTCATCCTCGGTGCGTACGGCCGCGCAATCCAGCGCGGTCAGCATATGAGGACAGACGAAATGAGACAAGTACTCCGCATCCCCGGGCTCGGCGCGATCGCCGGGCTGATCATGAGCGCAGTCGCTTGCGGTGGCAGCAGCAACGGCGGCAGCGGCAGCGGCAGCCCGCCCTACGGCGGCCCCCCGCCTGCCGGTGCCCCGACGTTGAAGATCGCGACCAGCGCCACGCTCGGCAACTATCTCGTCGATGGCAACGGTCGGTCACTCTACTACTACGCCAAGGACTTTCCCGCGGCAGGGTCGAACGCTGCCGTCTCCAATTGTACCGGTGGATGCCTTGCCGTCTGGCCGGTCTTTGATACCAGCAACGTCGTCGTTCAGGGAATCAACGCAAGCGACGTGGGCGAGATCACCCGCTCCGACGGGGCCAAGCAGACGACCTTTCGGGGCTGGCCGCTCTACTACTTCGCCGGCGACATGAGCGCAGGCAACGTCAACGGCGAAGGCGTCGACAGCATCTGGTTCGTGCTGCACGACCAGGCCTACTCGGTCCTTCTGATGAGCAATCCTTCCGGGCAGCCGCCTACGCTCTACCTGGCCGACGGCGCGGGCCGCACCGTCTACTACTTCTTCCAGGACACGGTCGGGACGGCGACCACCCCGCCGGTCAGCGCCTGCACCACGACTTGCCTGGCCTCATGGCCGATCTTCCTTACGAACTCAACGGTGGTCCCCAGCATTCTTACCGCCTCCGACTTCACCGTGTTCACGCGCCCCGATGGGCAGATGCAGTCCGCATACAAGGGCCATCCCCTCTACTACTTCGCCGGCGACGCGGCTCCAGGCGACACGAAGGGGCGAGGCGTGAACAACGTCTGGGACTCGTTGGACCCGAGGGTGCTCTAGGCCGGCCATCGGGGAGATCGCGTCATGCACACACGCAGCCTGTTCAGCGGAATGTTCCTCCTCGTCGCGGTGCTGACGGAAGCAGCGATCGCCCTGTCGCACTCGCGCGAGAGCTCCCTCACCGTACTCGCGCACGGACCGGCGGGGCTGCGCATCGAGGGCAAGAGCGCGGACGTCTTGGTCGAGGAAGACGCTTCCGCGCTGACGTTCAAAGTGCCGATCGCGCCCATCGATACCGGCATCGGTCTGCGGGACCGCCACCTGCGCGAGATGCTGGAGGCGGAGAAGTTCCCTGATGCCATCTTGCGGATTCCGCTCTCCGAGCTGACGTTCCCCAAAGAGCGTCAGCCGGCGGAGGGGACCGCCAAGGGCGACCTGACGCTGCGCGGTCAATCGCGGCCGGTAGAGGTGCACTACCGCGCCGAGCTGGCCGGGGGCGGCATCACCAAGGTACAGGGCGCGATGCAGCTCGACATGCGGGACTTCGAGATCAAGTCCCCTTCCTATCTCGGGGTAACGGTTGCGCCGCTGGTCGAGGTGAAGGTCGAGCTGGCGATGGACGGCACATGAGGGCCATCCTGGGCGTTGTCGCGGCGGTCGGGCTGTTCTCGACCGCCGCGAGCGCGTACCCGACCATGATTCGTAACGGGTACACGCAGTGCGCAACGTGCCACACCGACCCTTCGGGCGGCACGCTGCTGACGCCGTATGGGCGGGCGCAGAGCGAGCTCCTGCTCAGCTCCCGCTGGGGCGCCGCAAAGGACGCCGAGCCGGCCGCGACCAGCAAGTTCCTTCTCGGGCTCGTCGATCCATCCGACTCGCTCACGCTGGGCGGCTGGGTACGCCAAGGCTACCTCTGGAATACGGTCGACGGCAAGCTGGTCGACCACCGCGAGCTGCAGATGCGAAGTTCCCTGGCCGCGGCGGTGCAGCTCGGCCCGCTGCGCGCGGCGGCCGAGCTCGGCTACGCCAGCTCGAGAATCGGCCAGCTCGCCGCGGTCACCCGCAACCAGGACGCATACCTGATCTCGCGCGAGCACTGGATCGGGCTCGCTTTTGCCGATGGAACGGGCCTCGTGCGCGGTGGCCGGATCAACGTTCCTTTCGGACTGCGGAACCCCGAGCACACGTCCTTCGTCCGGGCAGCCACGCGGACGGACATCAACGAGGATCAGCAGGACGGCATCGCGATCGCCATCACCAAGGAGAAATGGCGTGCGGAGGTGATGGCCATCCTCGGAAACTATTCGCTGCGACCCGATGCGTTCCGCGAGCGCGGATTGGTCGGATATGTGGAGACGGCCCTTTCGCCGACCGTCGCCGTAGGCCTGAGCGCATTGGCGACACGCGCGGAAGCCGGGCTCGATACCCGAGCCCCCACGCTGCGCCAGGTATATGGATTGACGGCGCGCGCCTCGCCTTGGACGCCGCTGGTCTTCATCGCGGAGCTCGATGCACTCCTCTCCACCGTCCTCGGCAACCGCACGGTGAAGACTGGCCTGGCGGGATGGCTGCAGGCGGATCTCGAGGTCTTGCGCGGCGTGCACCTCGTCTCGGCTATCGAGCGCCTCTCTTCTCCCGACGGCAGTACTGCTCAGCTAGGCTGGTGGGGCGGAGCGGCCTGGTTCATCGTCCCGCACCTGGACGTCCGCGCCGATGTGATCCGCAACTCCTCGTTGGGTTCGCCCACCACCAACACCTTCCTCATCCAACTGAACTGCTATCTCTGACATGCCCCCAATCTTGATAGCGGTGGCGCTGCTCGCGACGCCCAACTTCCCCGGAGTCATCCAGCGGCAGCTCGGTCTGGCGGCACCGCCCCAATGCACGATCTGCCATGCGACCGACGCGGGCGGCGTCGGAACAGTAGTGAAGCCTTTCGGCATCTATCTACGCAGCCGCGGGCTGCAGCCCTTCGACGAGTCCTCGCTACAGAATGCGCTGCTCGCGGACATCGCCGAGCACCACTCCAGCAACGGGAGCGGGATCTCCGACATCGACGCGTTGAAGGCGGGCGAGGATCCCAACGCACCCGGGGGAGCCACCGGTCCCACGCCGGCGTACGGATGCTCCAGCTCCGCCTCGACGAATCTGCTCGCCCTCCTCGCGCTCGCGGCCTGGCTTTGCCGCATTCCGCGCTGCAAGAGATCGCTGATGGGTCTCATCCGGATTCCTGATTGTCCGGCCCACCCGCTCGCTCATCGATCCATCTCCGGTTGGAGGAGACGTGAGCGTAGAGGCGAAACGGGAGCGCTTCCAGTCGTCGACCCTGCCCCATCTCGATCGACTGGTTGCGCTGGCCTCCCGCTGGGCAGCTCGGCACGAGGCAGAGGATTACGTGCAGGAGACTTACGTTCGCGCCTGGAATGCCTTCGACCAGCTCCGCGACCCCGATGCGGCCTTTCCCTGGCTCTGCCAGATCCTGCGTGCGGTGGCCAGCGAGCGGCGCCGCACCCACGCGCGACGGCAGGAGCTGGTCTTCATCGCCCAGCTGGAAGAGGCGCACGAAGAGATCGTGGCGAGCGACGCACCCTCGCCCCTCGATGACCTGCTCTCGCGCCTGGAGTTCGGCAGGCTCCGCGAGGCGCTGCGATCGATCCCCGACGACTTCGCCGAAGCGGTGGAGCTTCATGACGTACACGGTCTGAAGTACAAGGAGATCGCACGGATCACCTCGGTGCCGATCGGCACGGTCATGAGCCGTATCAGCCGCGGCCGGCAGTTGCTGGCAGGGCTGCTCACCCTCACCGGCGAGAAGAGGGCCAAGCGCGGAGTGGCAACCTGAAGCCCGCGTTGCCGTGGGAATAATCTGGCTCGGCGTGGCGTCGCGATGGGTGGGCATCCGATGGACCATCAGGGCAACCACAAAGGACATGTAGGGCAACCACAAAGGACAGGTGATGACTGAGGCCGCCCTCGAACATGCGCGGCTCCTGGAGCTGGTTGCCGCATTCGCCGACGGCGAGCTTTCCCCCGATCAGGGTCGCGTCGTCCGGGAGCACCTGCGCACTTGCGGGCGCTGCCGGCGCGAGCTGGCGTTGCAGCAGGACCTCGCGCAGGCGCTCGCTCAGGAGCCCGTTCGCGCGTCTTCGGCTGACCTGCGCCGACGCGTCGAGCAGATCGGCCGAGCCAACCCGCGGCGGGGCGCTTTCCTCTGGAACCGAGGCCGGGCGGCGACCGCGGCCGCCGCGATGGCCTTGATCGGCATCGCCGGCGGAATCGTGCTGCGCGGGCACCGCGGCCACGCCAGCCGGCCGGTTGCGGAGATTCCCATGTTCCACGATGCGATCGCCGACTGCCGCCGTGCGACGGCGCGGAACTTTCCACGCAAGGCGGATCTGCAGGCCGTCGGCGAGGGCCTCGAGTTTCCCATCCGCGCTCTCAACCGGCCAGACACCGAGCTCTTCAGCACCTGGAAGACGACGCTCGCCGGAGCTCCAGCCGCCGGTCTCGCCTATCGCTGGCGAGGAATCGTCGTGGTCCAATACCTGGTCCCGACCGAGCTCATCCAGCGGCCGCCCGAGGTACGCGAGGCGCTGCGCGGGGCGGGCTTCTATGCCACTTCGGAGCAAGGGCGAGGGATCATTGCGTTCGTCGCAGACGGATGCGGCACGCTGCTGATGGCCGATGCGTCTCCCGAAGAGCTCAGGCGGCTGATGTGAGCGGCTGTTACCATGCACGCGCGGCATGTTGGAGCATCTCCGCTACTTCCAAGCAGTCGCGCGCTGCGGCAGCCTTTCCGCCGCCGCGCGCGTCCTTCAAGTCAGCCAGCCGGGCCTGACGGCCGTCATCAAGCAACTCGAAGAGAGGTTCGAGACCAAGCTGCTGGTCCGCTTGCGCACGGGTGTGTCATTGACCAGCACGGGCGAGGAGCTTCTGCGCTTCGCCAATGAATCGCTCACACAGCTCGACAAGGTTGAGCAGCGGATCAAGGGCCTGGAATCCGACGAAGTGGGCAACTTCGTCATCGGTTGTCATGAATCGTTGGCCGCATATTTCCTGCCGAACTGGATGACCAGATTCCTCGAAAACAACCCGCGTATCCAGCTGAGCCTCTCCAATTTCCCCTCGCGCGTGGTGCTCAATGCCACCGTGGAGCGCACGGTGCATTTCGGAATCGTGGTGAATCCCGAGCCGCATCCGGACCTGGTGCAGCTGAAGCTCTTTCGCGACGCAGTCGACCTCTTCGTCCTGGCGAACGGCGCGCCGCAGAGCTGCGACCTCGAGGTCGCGAAGGAGCGGCTGCGGCGAGGACCGCTCGTCTTCGCGGGACGAGTCCTGCAGAGCCAGCAGATCATCGACCAGCTCGCGGCGATGGATGCGCTTCCCTCCCGGCTCTTGCCTTGCGGGGATTTCGAACTGGTCAAGAGCTTCGCGCTCGCCGGTCTCGGCATCGCGGTATTGCCTCGCCGCGTCGCTCGCTACTGGCAGGACGGCCAGCTGCGCCGTCTTCATCCGGCGCTGCCGTTCATCGCCGACGAGATCCACCTTCTTTTTCGGGGTGACGCCCATCGAACGCGCGCGTTCGTGATCACCAAGGACGCCATCGTGGCACACGGGCGGGCGCTCGACGGCGACTACGAGGAATGAGCGCTGGATGGAGCGCACCTGGAGCAGGCCGGATGTTCGAGGGATTCGAGCAGTCGATGATCGACACCGGCGGGGCGGTGATCCGGGTGCGGCACGGCGGCAAAGGTCCGCCAGTCCTGCTGTTGCACGGCATCCCCCAGACGCACGTCATGTGGCACAAGCTCGCTCCGCGCCTCGCGAAGGAGTTTACCGTCGTGGCCGCGGATCTGCGCGGCTATGGGGACAGCAGCAAGCCGCCGACCGATCCCGACCACGCGCCGTATTCGAAGCGAGCGATGGCACGCGACCAGGTCGAGGTGATGCGCCAGCTCGGCTACGACCGGTTCTTCGTCGTGGGGCACGACCGTGGTGGCCGTTGCGCGTACCGCATGGCGCTCGACCATCCCCAGCGAGTGCTCAAGCTGGCCGTGCTCGACATCGTGCCGACTGGAGAGGCGTTCCGCCGCGCTGACCTGGCGTTCGGCCTGGCTTACTGGTTGTGGTTCTTCCTGGCCCAGCCCTACGATCTGCCCGAGCGCGTCCTTGGCGCGAATGCGCAAATGTTCCTGGACTACATGCTCGACGGCTGGTCCGGCACCGCGGATGCGTTCCCCGAGGAGGCGCGCGCGGAATACGCGCGGACCTTCCGCGACCCCACGACGCTCCACGCGATCTGCGAGGAGTACCGGGCTGCGGCCACGCTGGACTACGAGCACGACGAGGCCGATCGAGGCCGGCGGCGTATTCGATGTCCCGTCCTCGCGCTGTGGAGCCGGCAGGGGCCATTGCAGGATTGGTATGACGTGCTTGCCGTCTGGCGGGACTGGGCGGACGACGTCCGCGGCCGCGGCCTCGACTGCGGTCACTTCCTTCCGGAGGAAGCACCCGACGAGACGTACAGAGAGCTCCATACCTTTTTCACTGCGTAGCTGGCCGCGAGATGACGAGCCACGGCTCGCAATTTCCTCCCTCGGTTGCCGGCAGGCAGGTGCCAGGTTAGGGTCCGCGCGTGATCGCCGCGCCAGTCCTGTCGGCCTTGCACGTGCTGGCGCTCGGCATCGGGCTCGGCTCCGTCTTCATGCGCGGCCGCTACTTGCGCGCGCTCCGCGACGGCCCCGACCCGCGCGGCCTCCATCGACTGTTCGCCGCCGACAGCCTCTGGGGTATCGCCGCCCTGCTCTGGCTCGCCACCGGGCTCACGCGCGCGTTCGGCCACGTGGAGAGAGCGCCCGACTTCTACCTGCGCAACGGCTTCTTCTGGGTCAAGATGACCCTCTTCGCGACCGTCTTCGCGCTGGAGATCTGGCCGATGGTGACGTTCATCCGCTGGCGTAGCGCGCGCCGTAGTGGGCGGCCGCTGCCGCAATTCGACCGGCTCGCCCGTCTCGTGCTCGTGGATGATTTGGAAACGGGGCTCGTCGTCGTGATTCCGTTCGTCGCCGCCGCGATGGCCCGCGGCCTCTGGCTGTACTGACGCGGTCCCTGGGAGACCGCCTCAAGCGGACCAGACCAGCTCACGGAGTCGAGGTCTTCGCAGGTAGAGCCCGAGCCAGATCAGCGCCCCAAGAGCGACCTGCGGGTACACCGATTCGCCCAGCCGCAAGTGAGTCACGATGGTGCCGCCCACGTACCCGGTGAAGAGGATCGCTCCGAGAAAGGACGTTCGCGGAATGAGATAGACCACCACGCACAGGAGCTCGAGCACGCCCAAAGGAACGATGAGGGGCTCGGGCAGGCCGAGGTGGCTCATGCCCTTGACGACCTCGGGATGGATCATGAGCTTCATGGCCGCGCTCATCGCAAACGGCAGCGCTGCGATCACCGACACCACTCGTCCGGCCCAGATGATCTTCCTCTCGTTGCCCTCGGTCATTTCGTCTCCGTGAAAGAGAAATCGGCGCCCATCCTCGTTCCAGGCAGATTATCCTGGAGTCGATCCGTGGTACGGGGGCCATTTCAACCGCTCGTCCCAGAGTTGGGTACGGAGGAAAAGACGTGAACGACTGCCTCTTCTGTCGGATCATCGCCGGCCAGTCTGCTGCCGAACGCGTCTACGAGGGCAAAGGCGCCGTCGCCTTCCTGGACGTCATGCCGGCTGCAGCGGGGCACACGCTGGTGGTTCCCAAGGTCCATGCGCCGACGCTCACCGACCTCGACGACGAATCGGTCGGCCATCTGTTCCGGGCGGTGAAGGTGGTAATGACGAAGCTGAACAAGGCACTCCACCCGAATGCGTTTCACGTCGGCTGGAACCACGGTCCTGCCGCGGGGCAACACGTCTTCCACCTGCACGTCCACGTCCTGCCGAGGCACCAGGCTGGTGCCGGGATCCAGGCGCTGGGCGAGGGAGGGACACCAGGTGACCTCGTCGCGCTCGCGGCGCTGATCCGTGCAGCGTAGACTGCAGTCGCAGTGGATTGGGACTACGCCATCGTCGGCTCCGGCTTCGGCGGCAGCGTGAGCGCACTGCGGCTGGTCGAGAAGGGCTACCGCGCACTCGTGCTCGAGAAAGGTCGCCGCTTCGGCGCCGAGGACTTCCCGCGCTCGAACTGGAACCTGCCCCGCTGGTTGTGGCTGCCGGCGCTCGGCTTCCGCGGCATCTTCAAGATGACCTTCCTTCGGCACGTGACCGTGCTCTCGGGCGTGGGAGTCGGCGGCGGATCGCTCGTCTACGCCAACACCCTGCCGACGCCGAAGGACGAATTCTTCGCCTCGCCTTCCTGGGGACATCTGGCCGATTGGAGGGCGGAGCTGGCGCCGCACTACGCGACGGCGCTGCGCATGCTCGGGGCCGCGCAATATCCGCACGAGACGTACTCGGACCAGGTGCTGCGTGAGATCGCGAAGGACATCGGCCGGCCCGACCAGTTCGCGCCCGCGCGGGTGGCGGTCTACTTCGGCGAGCCAGGCAAGACAGTGCCCGATCCGTACCTCGGTGGCGAGGGGCCGGACCGTACCGGGTGCATCGAGTGCGGGGCCTGCATGACTGGCTGCCGCCACAACGCGAAGAACACGCTCGACAAGAACTATCTCTGGCTCGCCGAAAAGCGGGGTGCACGGATCGAGGCCGACACCGAGGTGACCTGGCTGCGCGAGCTGCCTGGAGGCGGATATCGCATCGACGCCAAGACCGGCGCGGGGTGGTTCGGCAACCGCAAGCGCTCGTTCACCACACGGAATGTGATCTTCGCGGGGGGCGTGCTCGGCACGGTGCCGCTCCTGTTGAAGCTCAAGGCGAGTCCCGAGGGGCTGCCTCGCCTGTCCGAACGCGTCGGCGCCTTCGTGCGCACGAACTCGGAGGCGCTGATCGGCGTGACAACTCGCGCCGACCGCGACATGTCGGAGGGGATCGCCATCACCAGCGTGCTGCACACCGACGAGCACTCGCACCTCGAGCCCGTGCGGTACGCGAAGGGCTCGGGCTTCTTCCGGCTCCTGATGGCCCCGCATGTGCCGGGCGAGAGCGCGCCGGTGCGGCTGCTGCGCGTGCTCGCCGCGCTGGCGCGCAACCCGATCCGGTTCCTGCGCGCGTACTTCGTGGACGATTGGGCGAAGCGGACGATGATCCTGCTCTACATGCGCACGCTCGAGGGACACCTTCAGCTGCGGCGTGGCGCGCTCGGCCTGGCCACGGCGGTTGCCGCCGGACCGGCGCCGAGCGCTGCGATTCCCGAAGCCACCGAGCTGGCGCGCCGGGTGGAGAAGAAGATCGACGGGTATGCGGGCAGCCTCCTGACCGAGACGATCCTCGGCACGCCCACGACGGCGCATATCCTCGGCGGGGCTTGCATGGGAGCGAACGTCGAGGACGGCGTCATCGACCATCGGCACCGCGTCTTCGGTTACGACGGCCTCTACGTGATCGACGGGTCGGCGATCTCCTCCAACCCCGGGGTGAACCCCGCATTGACCATCACGGCGCTGGCCGAGCGGGCGATGTCCTTCATTCCGCCGGCGAGCCGTTGAGCGATCGGAGATGATCGACGCGAGACAGGTGCAGGATCGGCGCGATCTGGAGCAGATCCTCGAGCTCCAGCGCGCGAATCTCGCCCGCAACGTCAGCGCCGAGGAGATCGTCACGCAGGGCTTCGTCACCGTCGAGCACACGCTGCCGGTCCTGGAGCGCATGCACGGGTTCGCGCCCAGCATCGTCGCCAAGGACGGCGACGCGCTCGCCGGCTATGCCCTGGTGATGCCGATCGAATGCCGCTCCTTCGTTCCCCTCCTCGAGCCGATGTTCCAGCGACTGGATGCACTGGGGCTTTTCCGCGAGCGCTTCTACGTGATGGGGCAGATCTGCGTCGGCAAGCGGTGGCGCGGACAGGGCGTGTTCGACCTCCTGTACGGCGCCCACCGCCACTACCTGCGCTCGTCGTACGACTGCTCGGTGACGGAGGTCGCGACGCGCAACGTCCGCTCGATGAGCGCGCACCTGCGGATCGGCTTCACAGTGATCGACCGCTATCGCGACCCGACCGACGAGTGGGCCTTGCTCCGCTGGGAGTGGTCGGACCCGGTGCGGCGCTGATTGCGACGCAGCTGTTTTTCGCGCTTCTCCCAGCGCGCGTGGGCCTTCACTCGCTCGCCCTCACGCGTCCGCACGGCCGTGCGGGCGCTCAACGAATGCAGGAGCCGCCCGGTGCTCTTCGCGACCTCGTCGATGGCGGTCTCGAACGCCGCGACGTCCGCTGCCGGCGGCTTTGCCAGGCCGCTATCCCGAGTGGACGGTTGCGCCTGCGCACCGCCGCATCGGCGACGCGCTGATTGAAGTCCGTTGACCTCCGCGAACGCGCCGCTAGACTTCGCCCGCTTCTTGCCAAGCGTGAGGTTCACATGCGGCTGAACGTGAACGGGACGGAGCGGCAAGTGGATGCTCCAGATGACATGCCGCTCCTCTGGGTATTGCGCGACGTGCTCGGGCTGACCGGCACCAAGTTCGGTTGCGGCATGGCCCAATGCGGCGCCTGTACCGTCCACATCGAAGGTCAAGCGGTGCGCTCGTGCGTGCTGCCGGTCTCGGCGGTGGGAAACCGGATGGTCACGACCATCGAGGGACTCTCGTCCGATGGATCGCATCCGGTGCAAAGGGCGTGGGCGGAGCAGGACGTCGTCCAGTGTGGATACTGCCAGCCCGGACAGATCATGTCGGCGGCGGCACTGCTCGCCCAGAATCCTGAGCCGACCGATCAGGAGATCGATCTCGCCATGGCCGGCAACATCTGCCGGTGCGGCACGTACCAGCGCATCCGGGAGGCGGTGCGCAGCGCCGCGTCGAAGAGGAGGGCCGAGCGATGATGGCCTTGACGCGCCGCGAGCTGCTGCGCAAATCGCTTCTTTCCGGGGCTGGCCTCTTCGTCGCCTTCCACGTGCCGCGCAAGGCAGGCGCGGTGCCGCAGCCGTCGGGAAAACAGCTGCCCGATCCGAACGCCTTCGTCCGGGTGGCGCCCGACGAGACGGTGACCGTGCTGCTCGCCCACTCCGAGATGGGTCAGGGGATCTGGACCGGGCTCGCCATGCTCATCGCCGAGGAGTTGGACTGCGACTGGTCGAAGATCCGCGTCGAGCACGCTCCCGCCGCGCCGGTCTACGCTCACCCGGCATTCGGGATGCAGATGACGGGCGGCTCGACCACCACCTGGTCGGAATTCGACCGCTATCGCGCCGCAGGCGCCATGGCGCGCGCGATGCTGCTGCGGGCGGCGGCGGCGCGCTGGAAGACGGATGCAAAGCGCCTTCGCACGGAGAACGGCTTCGTGCTCCGCGGCAACGACCGCCTCTCCTATGGGCAGCTCGCCGTCGCGGCCCAGGCGCAGACGCCGCCGAAGAGCGTGAAGCTGAAGGACCGCAAGAACTGGAAGATCATCGGCAAGCCCACGCGCCGCCTCGACACGCCGGAGAAGATCACGGGCAAGGCGCAGTTCGGGATGGACGTGAGGTTCCCCGAACTGCGGACCGCCCTGGTCGCGCGCTCGCCGGTCTTCGGGGGCAAGGTCAGGTCGTTCGACGCGAGCAAGGCCACATCGATCAAGGGCGTCGAGCAAGTGGTGCAAGTGCCGTCCGGCGTCGCCGTCGTCGCGACCAACTTCTGGAGCGCAAAGCTCGGCCGCGATGCGCTCGTGATCGACTGGGACCCGGGCCCGGGCGCCAGCGTCGATAGCGGGAAGCTCCTCGAGAGCTACCGCGCGCAAGCGCAGACGAAGGGCACTGTGGCCGCTCAGCAGGGAGATGCCGAAGAAGCGCTCCCCCATTCCTCGAAGCGTGTGGTCGCTGAATACGACGTCCCCTACCTCGCGCACGCGACGATGGAGCCGCTCAACTGCGCGGTGCGCCTCGCGGACGGCCGCTGCGAGATCTGGACCGGAACCCAGTTCCAGACCATGGACCAGATGTCGGCGGCGCGCATCGCCGGCGTGCCGCAGGAAAACGTCTCCATCCATACCCAGTTCCTCGGTGGCGGCTTCGGACGGCGCGCTACTCCGGCGTCCGACTTCGTCAGTGAGGCGGTGCACGTCGCCAAGGCGGCGGGGGTCCCGGTGAAGACCGTCTGGACGCGCGAGGACGACATCCGCGGCGGGTACTACCGGCCGATGTTTCTCCACCGGATCGAGGTAGGGCTCGACGACAAGGGTCGCCCGTTCGCCTGGAAGCACACCATCGTCGGTCAGTCCATCATCGCCGGAACGCCGTTCGAGCAGTTCATGGTCAAGAACGGCGTCGACAGCGCCTCCGTGGAAGGGGTGGTGGATTCGCCGTACCTGGAGTCCGTTCCGGCGCGGCTCGTGACATTGCACTCGCCGCGGCTCGAGGTCCCCGTGCTCTGGTGGCGGTCGGTCGGAAATACGCACACCGCCTTTGCGATGGAGAGCATGATCGACGAGCTGGCTTGGGCGGCGCGGCGAGACCCGCTCGACTACCGCTCGGCGTTGCTCGCGGACAAGCCGCGCCATCTTCGCGCACTCAAGACGGCCGCGGAGAAAGCTGGGTGGGGCAAGGCGCCGCCGAAGGGACGCGGCCGCGGACTCGCGGTGCACGAGTCGTTCGGGAGCATCATCGCCCAGGCAGCCGAGGTCTCCGTCGACGAGCACAAGGAGATCCACGTTCACAAGGTCACCTGCGCCGTGGATTGCGGCACGGCGATCAATCCCCTCGGCGTCGAGGCCCAGGTGCAAGGCGCCGTCGCTTTCGGCCTCTCCGCCGTCTTGCAGAGCGAGCTGACCTTGAAAGATGGGCGCGTCGAGCAGAGCAACTTCCACGACTACGAGGTGCTGCGGCTGCCGGACATGCCTGAGGTGGCGGTGCACATCATCGAGAGCGACGCCAAGATGGGCGGCATCGGAGAGCCGGCGACAGCGCCGATCTCCGCAGCCGTCGCCAATGCCGTCTACGCGCTGACGAAACAGCGGCTGCGCTCGCTGCCGCTGAGGCTTGCATGACGATGCGTGCCCCACGGGGGGCTGCTCGAGGCTGCTGGCTCTTCACGAGTGCGTGCCTGATCGTCGCGTGCTCGCACACCCAGGGTCCCGCGGCGGCGGCAGCTCCGACGACGACAGCAGCGTCCGATCCGGTGGTGGCGTTCGAGACGGTTCGGGCGGTGCTGCAGAGTCCGCGCTGCGTGAACTGCCACCCGACCGGCGACCAGCCGACGCAGGGGGACGACAGCCACCTGCACCAGCAGTTCGTCCAGCGCGGACCGGAAGGTCGCGGCGCGACCGGCCTCGCATGTGCCACCTGCCACGGCAAAGCGAACCCGCCGGACAGCTACGGCGAGCACATGCCGCCCGGCGTCTCCACGGACTGGCGCCTGCCGCCGCCCGAGCACAAGATGGTCTTCGCCGGGCTCAGCTCGCGGGCGCTCTGCCTGCAGATCAAGGACCGCAAGCAGAACGGCGGCAAGGACATGGCGGGACTCCTGCACCACATCGCGGACGATCCGCTGACCCGCTGGGGTTGGTCGCCCGGATACGGCCGCAAGCCGGTCCCTGTCCCTCACGACGAGTTCGTCCGCGCCTTCAACCAATGGGCGGACGCGGGCGCGCCCTGCCCGCCGGCGCGGGTGGCGCAGCACTGAGCTCGCGCGCGCCCGCCAGCGCTGCGCGTTTCTCGCGCGCGATCTCGACGAACGCGCGAAACGCCGGCGAGACCTGGGCGCGGCTCGGGAAGTAGAGAAACAGACCCGGCACGCGCGCGGCGAACGGTTCGAGGACGAGACGCAAGCTCCCCTGCTTCAGTCGGCTTGCAACCGCCGGCTCGGGCAGGTACGCGAGGCCAACTCCTGCCTCGGCCATGGCCAACATCAGGCGGTGATCGCCCGTGATCAGGTTGCCCCGCACCGGGATCCGCCAGGTCTTCTTGCCTCGCTCGAACTCCCACAGGTACATCGAGCCGGTGGTCGGCGAACGGACGCGGATGCACTCGTGCGCAAGCAGGTCCTTGGGGGTCTCGGGTACTCCCCTGCGCTGGAGGTAGGAGGGGGAGCCCACGACGACGAAACGGAATGGATCCGTCAGCCGCACGTGCACCATGTCGCGCTCGAGAAACTCTTCGAGCCGGACCCCGGCGTCGAAGCCCTCCGTCACGATGTCGACGAGGCGGTCGTCGATGTGGACTTCCACCTCCACCCTCGGATGCTTCGAGAGAAAGCGTGGCAGCACCGGGGCCATGACGAAGGCCATGGCGGTCGTTGGAACGGTGAGACGGATCTGCCCGGTCACCTCTCCCGGTCGGGCCGACGCCGTCTTGAGCGCCTCGAGCGCCTGACCCATCGCCGGACCGGCCTGTTCGAAGAGCCGCCTTCCGGCCGCGGTGAGCGCCACGCTCCGGGTGGTGCGCGAGAGCAACGTGACGCCGAGTTTCGCTTCGAGCTGACGGACCGCCTGGCTCAGCGCCGAGGGTGAAATCTCCAGGTCGGCCGCGGCAGCGGCGAAGCTGTGCCGCCGCGCCACCGCGAGGAATCCGTTCAGGGCGTTCAGCGGGGTGAAGGCCATTCTGAAGATTTACTACATAGGACGTTCATTTTGTTCCGATGCATCGACCTGCGACGCCGCGCATCAATGCTTGCCATGAGAAGGAGGAGCACATGAAGACCATCCACGAGATGTTCTCCAAGCTGGCGTTTCCGCTTGCTGCGCTGGCGCTTTCGACTGCAGTAGCCGGCGCGGCACTCGCGAACGGGACCCCGACGTCCACTGACGAGGCCCGGGCGCTCAAGAACCAGGTGGCGATCACGCAGGATGCCGTCCCGGCGAACGACTCCGTGTCCAGCACGGACGAAGCACGCGCGCTGGCCGGCCGCTCGCCGCAGGCTCCGATCTCGCTCGCACTGAGGCGCGAGATCGCCGCGAACATCGATGAAGGGCGGCGCGCCGCAGTCGGGCGCGACAACTCCGGCCGGGCAGCGCATACTGCGACGGCCACGACAGGGCTCGGAGCGACGGGCTCAGGCGGAGAGTAGCAACCGGGCAGGGGCGGCGTCATGACGTCGCAGGAGGAGAAAAGACATGCTGAAGACACCTGCGTACGCCGCCCCGTCTGCAACAAGGCCGCTCGCGCCGTTCACGATCGAACGGCGCGAGCCGGGCCCTCGCGATGTGATGATCGACATCCTCTACTGCGGCGTCTGCCACAGCGACATCCACCAGGCGCGCGACCAGTGGGGCGGTTCGGTCTTCCCGATGGTGCCAGGCCACGAGATCGTGGGCCGCGTCCGGCAGGTCGGGCGTGAAGTGACGAAGTTCAGGCCGGGCGACCTCGCCGGCGTGGGTTGCTTCGTAGACTCGTGCCGGGAATGCGAGCCGTGTCGGTCGGGCCTGGAGCAATTCTGCGAGAAGGGAGCGGCCTTCACCTACAACAGCACGGAGATGGACCGGAAGACGCCCACGCAGGGTGGCTACTCGACACGGATCCTCGTCGCCGAACCGTATGTTCTTCGCGTGCCGGCAGGTCTAGACCCCGCACGAGCTTCTCCACTCCTCTGCGCGGGGATCACCACGTACTCTCCGCTGCGCCAGTGGAACTGCAAGAAGGGCGATCGCGTGGCCGTGGTCGGCCTTGGCGGTCTCGGCCACATGGCGGTCAAGCTCGCGGCGTCGATGGGCGCCGAGGTGACCGTGCTGAGCACGTCGCGCTCGAAGGAGGCTGACGCGCGACGTCTCGGCGCAAGCGGATTCGAGATCACGCGGGATGCGGCGACGTTCCAGAAGCTTGCCCGGCGCTTCAATTTGATCATCGACACCATCTCTGCTCCGCACGACTACAACGCGTATCTCGGGATCCTCCGGCCCAGCGGCGCGCTGGTGCTCGTCGGCATCCCTCCCGAGCCGACGCCGCTGGCCGCGTCCTCGCTGGTCAACGGGAACAAGCGCTTTGCGGGCTCGATGATCGGAGGCATTCGCGAGACCCAGGAGATGCTCGACTATTGCGCAGCCCACGAGATCGCCGCGGACGTCGAGGTCATCCCCATCCAGAAGATCAACGAGGCTTACGAGCGGATGCTGCGCAACGACGTGCACTATCGGTTCGTCATCGACATCGCCAGTCTGGCCTGAGCGCAGTCAGCGCAGATCCAGTTCCCAGGTCTCCGAAACCAGGTCGGTGCGGCCCCAGCTCTGGTGCGGCTCGGTCGCGGCAAGGCGAAATCCGCACTGCTGGTAGATCCTGCGAGCGGCTTTCAGCTCGCTCTGCGTCCAGAGAGCGATCTTCCGGTACCGGCACTGCCGCGCGAATCGGATGCATTCCTCGACCAAGCGCTTTCCGATGCCCAACCCTCGCGCGACGGGCTCGACGAGGAGGAGGCGGAGCTTGGCGACGTGCTTCGACTTCTGGACGAGGAACACCGAACCCACGCGCTCGCCGTTCCTCTCCGCGACCCAGCAGCGCTCCCGGTCCGGATCGAATCGCTGCACGAATTCGCTGACGATCTGCGCGACCAGCGCCTCGAAGCGCTCGTCGTATCCCCACTCCTCGGAATAGAGCACGCCGTGGCGATGGACGACCCATCCCATGTCGCCGGGACCGTGCGTGCGGAGCAGATAGGGCTGCGCGAGCCGATTCTCCGGTTCGAGGAGCTTCTCGATGGTCCGCATCGCATCGAGCAGATGACCCTGGTCGCCTGGACCGAGCGTGCTGACGATCTGGCGGATCTGGTCGCTGGAACGGGCGTCCAGGGACTGAAAGGTTGCCCGCCCGGACCGGGTCAGCGACAGCGGCTGGCGCCGGGCGTCGTCCTTCGCGGCGCCCCGCTGGAGCCACCCGCGCTTCTGGAAACCCCTGAGGATGCGGCTCAGGTATCCCGCATCCAGGCCTAGCTCGCCGCGAACCTCGCTCGCGGTCGCTCCGTCGCGTCCCGCCAGCTCGTAGAGCACTCGCGCCTCGGTCAGCGAGAGGGCGCTGTCCAGCAGGCCTTCGCGGAGGACGCCGATCTTGCGCGTGTAGTAGCGGTTGAAATGCCGCACGCCCGATACGCAGGAGTCGAGCGATTGGGACATGGGCGCCAGCCTGCGCGCAATCAGTTGACGATGTCAACTGATTCTCTGGCATCCGTCAACCAATCGAGACGCCGATGCCGGAGTGTGCTGTAGAGCGCCCCATGCAAGCGCTCATTTTCGACCTCGACGGGACGCTGGTCGACACCGTGTATCCGCACGTGGTCGCCTGGCAGCAGGCGCTGGAAGAGGCGGGGATGACCATCGACGGATGGCGCATCCACCGGCGCATCGGCATGAGCGGGGGCCTGTTCACGCGCGCCGTTTCCCGGGAGGTGGGCCGGCCGCTCTCCCCCGCGCAGGCGGAGGCGCTGCAGAAACGGCACGGCGAGATCTTCCGCACTCTTGCGCAGACGCGCCGTGCCTTGCCCGGGGCCGTGCAGCTGCTGGAGCGGCTGCGCGAGTTGAACGTCCCGCACGCGATCGCCACCTCCGGACGGCATCCCGAGATCGATGCATCGCTGGAGGCGCTGTCGGTACCGGCGAGCACCATCGTGATCGATCGCGGCGATGTGGCTCGAGCCAAGCCGGCGCCGGACCTGTTCGTGACGGCGGCGGAACGGCTCTCCATTCCCGCGGAGGAATGCTACGTCGTCGGCGACGCGGTCTGGGACCTGCTGGCAGCGCGCCGCGCGCGGATGTTCAGCGTGGGACTCCTGACCGGCGGGTACGGTTCGGACGAGCTGCTCGCGGCCGGCGCCTATCGCGTCTACCGCGACCCGGCCGAGCTCGCGGTGAGCCTGGACGAGCTCGGCGTCCTACCGTGATGCGGCGAGCAGCTCCCTCCACGGGGCGAGGAGATTGAACGTGCTGCTCACGCCGAGGCGGACGTAGAGACCGAGGACGAGGCAGACGGCGAGGACGATCAGCTCCATCTCGACGAGCTCCTTGGCGATGGAGATCCCGAGCATCCCGCGGATGACGTAGCCGACGGGGCCCGCGAGATGGCGGCGGGCCTCCGCGATTTCCGGGACGGTCTCGCTGAAGAAGCGATTGACATTGAAGACAATGAGGAACCAGACCAGCGCGGACCCGAGCAGACGGCCCGCAAGCGGATCGCCCAGGGAGTGGACGGCGAAGGCGGTGCCGGCGAGCAGCCCCAGCTGCGAGATGGTGATGACCAGAGCGGTGCGCAGGCGATCGCGCACGAGTCTGCGGATGTACTCGCGAACGAAATCACGCGCGTACGCCCGGGCGTGCCAGGCGCCGATCGCGATCAGGAAGAGACGCGACAACCACGCGAGCAGGGGGCCTCCCAGGCCCCGACTCTACTCGACGAGTCCGGCCTCCGCGGCGTAGGCGAAGATGCGCGCGTGTAAGCTTCTAGTTCTGGCCGGGATCGCCAACGACGAAAACGGCCGTCGTTCGTGGCGGGATGTTGAACGTACCGGTGGCCGAATCGAAGGTCGATCCCTTGACCACGCGATCGGCGCCGCTCCGTTGGACGGGATGCAATCGCACGGACGCCGACGCGTAGTCCGCATGCCCGCCAGTCTGCGGGGTGTACGCGACCGGTAGCTTGTCGGCGTTGAAGAACACGATGAGCCCGTGGCCGGCGCCGCCCGATATGGCCATCACGATCAACGCGGGATTTCCTGCAGGGCCTGTGTTGTAGAACCTGAGCCGGGCCTTCACCTCCGCCGCGGACAGATTGAAGAGCGGAGAGCTCGACCGGATCCGGAGCAGATCCAGGAAATTCCTTCGAGCCTGATCGATCTCGTGGAAGCGGGGCTTCAGGGCCGGATTTCCGAGGAACGGCTTCATCACGAACCAGTTGCCATCGTTCCCGCCCCAGGCAGGCGGCAGGCCGACACCCCAGTTGTTGGACCTGTAGGAGAAATCGATCCGGTTGAACCAATCGCCCGAGTTGTAGCTGTTGCTGTCGAACGACTTCGACCGGAGCAGGTCGTCGCCGGCATGGAAGAAGGAGACGCCCTGCGCGAGCGCGACGATTGCGAGGCCGAGCGTCTGGACGCGGACCCGATCGTCCAGGTTCGTGCCCACCGGCAGCTTGTACTGGCTGATGTCGAACAGCGTCTGGCCGTCGTGGACCGAGGCGTAGACGATGTTCTCGCGGGGAGTGCCTGTGTAGCCGGCGGGCTGGCCGAAATAGTCGATGTCCCGACCGAACACGGAGTTGTCGTCCTTGTCGACGCGCAGCCGGTAGTCCCCCAAGTTCCCAGCGAGGCCCACCATGATGAGGTCCCTGAGGTGGAGCAGCCAGTCCTTTTGCCCCGGCGTCTGCAGGCCCGCGACGTCATTGTTGTC
>Ga0137407_10000208_pt1 | contig 42452 bp, 36 predicted proteins | sample CZOMad2_2_16fung_FD_108410 | JGI IMG/M metagenome (GOLD analysis project Ga0137407, IMG submission 108410) | Vadose zone soil fungal communities from Angelo Coast Range Reserve, California, USA - CZOMad2_2_16fungal (Illumina Assembly) | ecosystem: Environmental > Terrestrial > Soil > Vadose... | reverse complement strand
GTGGTATTTGGCCGCCGGGCAGGGCTGGCCGCAGCCGAATACGCCAAGAAGAGTGCGCAGGGCGCCATCGACGCTACTCAAGTCGCGGAAGCTGAGCGCGATATGCTGGCTCCGTTTGATCGCGGTTCGGGAGAAAATCCTTATACCGTTCATCGGGACCTGCAAGCGGTAATGCAAAGTCTGGTGGGGATTTTCCGTACAGAAGAGGACCTGGCCAAGTCTTTGGTCGAACTGGAAAAACTGAATCAGCGAGCGGCGAAGGTCAAAGTGGAAGGCTCACGGTTGTTTAATCCCGGCTGGCACCTGGCGCGCGACCTTAAGTCCATGCTGACGGTTTCTGAAGCTGTGGCCCGCAGCGCGCAAGCCCGCAAAGAAAGCCGTGGCGCGCACAGCCGCATTGACTATCCCAACATGGATGATAAGTGGAGCCAGCAGAATAACATCATCTCGCGTGATGGCAGCGGCATGAAGTTGCGGCAGGTTCCGGTCAAGCCAATGCCCGACGAGCTACGCGAGCTTACGGCGGACGACAAGTAAAAAGGGGGGAACAATGGCGGAAGCGATCTTGGAAGTGTTCCGTGGTGACCAGGAATCCGGAGGCACCAAGCAATACAAAATCCCGATTACCCCAGGCATGGTGGTGCTGGACGCGCTGCATTACATACAGGGCCATCAGGAACCTGATCTTGCCGTCCGGTGGAACTGCAAGGCCGGCAAGTGCGGCTCCTGCTCGGCGGAAGTGAACGGACGTCCCCGGCTCACCTGCAAGACGCGCATGGATTCGCTCCCCACCGAAAAGCCGATTACCGTCTTCCCCATGAAGTCATTCCCCGTGATCAAAGATCTGGTGACCGATGTTTCCTGGAACTATCGTGTCAATAAAAAGATCACGCCGTTTACGCCCAAGCCCAACGTGAAGTGGAAGATGTATCAGGAAGATGTGGACCGCGTCCAGGAATTCCGAAAGTGCATTGAGTGCTTCCTGTGCCAGAACGTCTGCCACGTTTTGCGCGACCACCATAAGAAAGAAGAATTCGGCGGCCCACGCTTCTTTGTACGTGTGGCGTCGCTGGAGATGCATCCTCTGGACGGCGCGTCGCGGACCAAGGCGCTGAAAGACGAAATGGGCATCGGCTATTGCAACATCACAAAGTGCTGCACGGAGGTCTGCCCGGAAGAGATACACATCACCGACAACGCCATCATCCCCTTGAAGGAGCGCGTGGTCGACGAGTTTTATGATCCGATCCTGCGGCTGGTGCGAAAGATACGCGGAGCGCCAAAATCGGATTAGAATCTGAGATTTGGGAGATCTTGTATAGTCGTGTGGCACAGGCGCCCCCGCCTGTGAAGCGGCACGGCACAGCTGAGGGCGGCTGTGCCACACGGGATAATTATGGAACGCCAACTCAAGACCATCTCCAAGAGCGGTGTTAGAGAAGCGCTGGCCAAAGTACAGCACTACCGTTATTTGAACCAGGCGGATGAGGCGGAATCAATTTGCCGAGATATTTTGGCGGTCGACGCGGAGAACCAGATGGCGTTGCGCCAGTTGGGGCTGGCCCTGACAGACCAGTTCAGCGGCGCGATTTCCGACCGCTACAAAGAGGCGGAATCCTGCTTTGAGAAGCTCACCAGCCCGTACGAACGCTCCTATTATCTGGGAATCCTCTACGAACGGCGGGCCAAGGCGCAACTGCGCGCCGGCCACATGGCCCACTCGCTGCTGATGAGCTTTGAAAATGCCATGCGCTGTTTTGAGGAGGCCGAGAAAGTCCGGCCACAAGGCAATGATGATGCGCTTCTGCGCTGGAACCGCTGCCTGCGCCTGCTGCAAACCCTTCCCGAGTTCAGTGGAGGTGAGTCTGACTCGTTTGAGATCAGCGACGCGCCCCCAATCTTTAGAGATTGACACCCAGAGATTGACACCCAGAGATTGACACCAACGTGGCTTGCCAGGAGCGGTTCCAGAGTTGTTGTGCTGGAAAAGACTCACCGCCGGGGGCGGCGGTGCCACACGACTCTAGGAGTGCCAAGCACTATGGACAACGAAAGTTTTGTGGCCCAGCCGCCCTCGGCTGGGTTTAGACACCATAAAACTTAGGGTACACCAACGTAAGAACCGCTTTAGTTCTATTGTTGTTTCACAATCCAGTCCGTAATTTTTTCCAACGCGACCGGGGAAATTGTCTCACTGATCTGCGCGTATTCATTGGGCGAGCCGGTCGTGGCGGTCTGGAAGAGATGGTTCAACCCAGGCAACTCGTCCACTTCAGCATTTTTGTTGCCCGCAGTTTCCAGCGCCTTGCGGATGGCCGGCAGGTTCTGCTTGGGAGGCACCTGCAAATCTTTTTCGCCGTTGATGGCCAGCGTCGGACACGTGACCTGGCGCAGCGCTATCGCGGGATCATAACTGATAAAGTAGCGCATCCACGGCGTGTTCACCTGCCGGATCGCTGCGCCAACCTGCGCTTCCGGGACCGTGCCAGCCAGTTTGTCGCGCAGCTTCTTCTCCAGCGCCGCCGAGTCACTCTCCTGTTTCACCAGCGCCAGAATTTCTCGTTCCGTGGCGGCCTGTTTTTCCGCCGCATCATGGGGCGCGCCGCCGGCTTCCATGATCAACCGGAGTTGCTCCACAATGATTTCGTCGCCGGGCACGCCGGAACCAGCCATCATGACGATGAAGGCCACATCGTGGTTGCGCGCCGCCACCATGGGAGCAATGATCCCGCCTTCACTGTGGCCGATCAATCCGATCTTGTGGGCGTTTACCTCTGGACGCGTTTTCAGATAGGCAATGCCGGCCTCAGCGTCCGTGGCGAAGTCGGTGGTGGTGGCCGTGGCGAAGGTTCCCGTGGATTTGCCGATGCCGCGGTCATCGGCGCGCAGCACCACGATGCCCTTCCGCGTCAGATAATCCGCCAACACAAGAAACGGACGATGTCCCAACAGGCTCTCGTCGCGGTCCTGCGGCCCGGAGCCGGTGATTAAAACCACGGCGGGAAACGGCCCTTTGCCCTGCGGCAGGGTCAGAGTTGCGGCCAGCTTATTGCCCGCTGATTTGTTGTCATAGACCACATCTTCTTCGTGATATGGATACGGTTTCACCGGATCTTGCGGACGCACCGGCATGGCCAGTTCTTTGGTGGGGTTCGTCACTCTTTTAAGCACCAACGCCGCAGAAGCGCCATTCTGGTTCCAGGACCCATCAATCGTTGTCAGGTCCTTATCGATGGTCCCAGAAAAACTGCCGTTGATCTGTTTCAACTCCACCTGGAGCTTGGACCCGCCTCGTGTCACGGCGCTGGCGGGCATTGCCATGGCGCCCTGATCAAGACTGTCCACAGTGGCATGGAATCCCTCCGGGGTCGAGGTGATGTGGAATTGCAGGCGCAACTTCGCTCCCCCAACCTCAAGCGTGCCGAGCCAGTCGCCATCAATGTCTGCTTTCTTTACCGCGCGTTTGAAGGTGAGCGGCAACGGCTGGCCTTGTGACCAAGTGCCTTCGATCAATGTTGCGCCGGCGTTCAACTTGCCCTCGTAGGAGCCACGCACGGCGTCGACCGTGAAGACCAACTTCCCTTCCTTGAGCGACATGGACGTGATTGGTATGCCGTTGGCATTCTGGTCGACGCTGTCCAACGTGGCTTTGAATGCGCCGTTGGCAGTCTGGGCGATGTGCAATATGAGGTGCAATTCCTGTCCGCTAACACTGAGCGTGCCCTGCCAGTCGCCGGTGATGCTCGGTGTGGCCTTTTGCGCGTTGGCGGTGGTGGCCGCTGTTTGCGCCGCCATTGGCAAAGCGGCGATGAGAACCGCAACTAGAAAGCAACTAAAAATCTTGATGAGTGACCGCATTTCCCCCCCTTGTTTATCACGGATTCCTAGGCATCAATGTACAACGCCCAGGCTATTGCTGACGGTTAATAAAAACTGAACGGCCGTGCGTCTCTCTTTGGAATTGGAAAAAGAGTCAGGCCCGGAGATAGTGACTTACAATAGCGGTAGTGACTGAAGCCAGCATCGTTGTTCTATTGCACCTGACGGCGCGGACAACTTTTGTTTTCTTTTTCTGCGCCTTTACCGGCAATGCGCTGCGCGATCTGTGGCCGGGTAAGATCTCAAATTGGCTGGCGCGCAGCCATGACCACTTTCTGGTGGCGCTGGCGGCCTCGCATACGGCCCACTTAGGGGCGATCATTGCATATTTTCAACGGGTGGGCTGGGCACGACTGAACATGCCAACGCTTTTCGGAGGCGGCATTGTCTACCTGCTGATCTATATGCTGGGCGCAGCGGCGCTGATTCGCTTGTTCCGCGGACAGCAGGCGTCTGGTCCTATTCGGTTTGAAGGCTTTGCTTTATATACGATTTGGGCAGTGTTTGCGCTTGCTTTTGTGCCTCGGATCGTCTCAGGATGGCCGGTGTACTCTCTCTTCGGTGTTGCGGCAATCGTTGCTTTGACGATTCGCGTGATCTGTAAGCTGCGTCACCAAAGGGCCATGGCTACTGCTGCTTAGTTTGTTTGAAGACTGATCACTGTGCCGTATATTCAGGCGTCCCGGATGATCCGGAGTAACGCAGCCGAGGGCGGCTGCGGTCCATGTTTATTGTTTATTTTTTGCTACTGCCGTGCTGGTTATGACCGTGCCGCAGCGGGGGCCTTGGCGTCAACAAAAGCCACGGCTTCTTCCAGCATCTCCTGCACCAACTCTGGCGATGAAGCCTCAGCATAAATCCGCATGAGCGGCTCCGTGCCGGAGGAGCGCAAAAGTATCCAGGCTTCAGCCCCTTTGTCTTTGATAGGCGTATCGAGGTAAAACTTGATGCCGTCCAGGTCCGCTTTGCGCAGGATCTTGTACCGTCCCAGCGTCTTCATGTCATCGCTGGCTGCCCGCGCAATGGCCGCATTCTTTACATCATTGGGGATGCGTAGATCACGGCGGGCATAATAATGCGGGCCGTACTCTGACTGGAGGGCAGCCACCAACTGGCCCATGCTCTTGCCTTCATCGGCCATCACGTTGGCCAGCAGCAGCGCGTTGAGCAGGCCGTCGCGCTCCGGCAGGTGCCGCTGGATGCCGATTCCACCTGACTCTTCTCCGCCAATCAGGACCTGGCGTTCCAGCATGAGGTCGCAGATGTATTTGAACCCGATGCCGCACTCAATCAACGTGCGTCCATGCTTGGCGCAGATGCGGTCCAGCATGCGCGTGGTATTGAATGCCCGCACCACGTCGCCGGGCCAGTCTTTATGGCGTGTGACCAGCCATTGCAGCAGGATGGAGTAGACCTTGTGCGCGTCAACAAAGCTGCCGTCCTCCGCCGCTGCGCCGATGCGGTCCGCGTCGCCGTCGGTCACGAACCCGGCGTGGCATTTTTCCTTCACTACGGTTTCCTGCAACAGCCGGACATGCGGTTCAATGGGCTCAGGGTTGATCCCGGGAAACAGCGGGTTCACTTCACTTCTGATCTGTACGTGCTGGATTCCGCGCTGCTGGAAGATTTCTGACAGTATGTTTCTTCCGGCGCCGTACATGCAGTCGATGGTGAACTTGAAATTGGCTTTGGCGATTTTGTCCAGGTCGGCGAATTTGCAGATGGCGTCGACATACGGGGTCTTGAAGTCCGCATCCTCAATCTTCGCCGGCGTGCCTTTGGGCATGGCGCCAGCGCGGACTTCGCCTTCAATCTGAGTGATGATGCCCGGCGTGGCCGATCCGCCGTACGTGGCTTTGAACTTTACGCCGTTCCAGTCCCACGGATTATGGCTGGAAGTAATCATCACGCCGCCGGCGGTACGCAGCGTTTTCACCGCGTAGGAAAGCATGGGCGTGGCGGTGTAGTCATTGGCGATCTTGACCGGAATACCGGCCGCGGCAACCACTTCAGCGGTGGCTTCGGCAAAACGGCGCGAACCAAAGCGCGTGTCATAGCCGATAACCAACCCGCGCGCGGGGTCCTCATTCTTGAGGATATACGCGGCAATGGCCCCGGCCACGCGGCGTACGTTGGCGAAAGTGTAATCGTCGGCGATCACTCCGCGCCAACCGTCTGTACCAAACTTAATTTCCGTCATTCCTGAGGCTCCGCTTCACGGCTCGTCATCGTTCAATCCGGCTTAAACTAAATCCGTCATTTTCTTTTCGTTCAAGTATTTCACAATTTTCCCCACATCCTGGGAGTGCTCGCGGGTTGTGACCAGGATGGCGTCCTCGGTTTCTACGACGACCAGGTTGTCGACGCCGACCACCGCTACAAATTTCTTGGGAGCATAAACATAATTGCCGGTGGCATTCAGTGCGTACGACTCGGCGGAATCGATCACGTTTCTGGCCTCATCCTGGCGGGGGGCATGGTGGTCATAAAGCGCGGCCCACGATCCCAGGTCATTCCAGCCAAAGTCGGCGCGCAGGCAGAACAGGTTGGAGGAATGCTCGCCCTTGGCGGAACGCGGCTCCAGCACGGCATAGTCAATGCTGATGTTCTCGCACTTGGGATAAAGCTCGGCATACTTGCCGGCAAAATCTTTTGTGCCCCAGGCCGCGGAAATTTGCTCCAGGTAGGGCGCGGTCTCAGAAAGATGCTCACGCAAAGCATTGGCCAGGGTTCGCGCGCTCCAGACAAAGATTCCGCTGTTCCAGTAATAATTTCCGGCGGCCAGAAATTCTTCCGCCTTTTGCTGGTTGGGTTTCTCCGTGAAACGTTTCACCCGCAACAGCTCTGGCTCCAGGTTTTCTCCCGTCTCAATGTAGCCGTAGCCGGTTTCCGCACGGGCAGGCTTTACGCCCATCACCACGATGTTCCCGTCCTTCTCAGCGATCTCCGCGGCGCGTTGCAGCACCTGATGAAATTTATTTTCGTTGGCGATCACGTGGTCGGCGGGAAACATGCCGATGATTGATCCCGGAGCCAGTCTTTCCAGCAGGAAGGCGGCCAGTCCGATGGCGGGGGCGGTATTGCGAGGCTCCGGTTCAACCACGACCTGCCGTGGAGGAATCCCCGGGAGCTGGCGCCGAATCTCTTCGGCAAGAAATTCATTGGTGATGACCCAGCAATCCTTCTCTGTCCCCAACGGGAGAATCCTCTCCACAGTTTTCTGGATCATGGTCTGCGTGCCTTCCAGCGCGAGCACCTGTTTGGCCAGGCCGCGCCGGCTTCTCGGCCAAAAGCGCGTGCCCCTGCCGCCGGCAAGAATCACGGGATAGAACTGCGTTTTGCTCACAAACTATTTCCTCTCGGTCGAAACGCGTGTCAGGGCAAGAGTTTACTCGTGCTGGAAGGGCACGAAAAATCGCGGGCTTTGGCCCCCGAGACCTCCGAGCCTAAAGGCCAGATCATTACAGCTTCTTCGGCACGACTGAAGGCATGCCCTGACACGTGTCTCCCAGTAAGACTGTCATCGGATGGCCCACGCTCTCTACTGGCAGCGATGCGCACAGAAATTCCAGCTCCCACTGCGGCTTTAGCATAAACTTTTCCACCGCAGCCGGGACAACGATCACCTCACCGCTGGTGAAGGTCACCGGAGGTGAACCTTCACTGGCGATCACGCCGCATCCTTGCAGCGCCACCAAACACCATACGCTTTGCCCGGAATGGTGCGGGCGGCGGAACTCCCAAGTCTGTGTGAGCTTGAACTTGTCCACGATGAAAGAAGGCGAGGTAACAAGATTCACCTGGGTCTTGCCTTGATCGATGCGCGGTTCCCCGGCAACTACTTTTCCCGCGCGGGTCTGTTCTTTCGCTGCTTTCAAACCGTCTTTGATGTGCAACTCGCGTGGACGGCCGTAGTCATAAAGCCGGAACGTAGTGTCAGAGTTCTGCTGGGTTTCAATGATTACCGAACCTGGACCGATGGCGTGAATGGTGCCGGCGTCCACGTAGAACATGTCACCGGGCTGTATGTCGATCCAGTTCAACAGTTGTTCCATGCGGGTCTCACGGATGGCGCGCTCGACTTCAACCTTGCTTGTTCCCGGTTTCAATCCCAGGCCGATCTGCGCTCCAGGATCCGCGTGCAACACATACCAGCATTCCGTCTTGCCACAGGGCTGGCCCATTTGCGCGGCGATTTCATCATCGGGATGCACCTGCACGGAAAGCTTATCGTGGGGGAAGAGAAACTTAATGAGTAGAGGGAATCGCGATGCTCCCATCGTCGTTTTACCTAACCCAGCTTCCCCCAGAAGTCGCGGACCAAACTCCTGGCAGAGAGAAGAGAGCTTATGCCCGGCAAGACGGCCATTGGCTACTTTGCATGTATCCCCGGTAAGCCATGCCTCGCCCACGGGACTGCTGGCAATCTCGCGTGAATAAATTGGGGAAAGATCGCGCGTACCCCATACACGCTCGTGAAACTGCGGTTGTAAAAGTAATGGATACAGATCAGACATTCATGTCAGCTGAGAGAAACATACTTGCCAGGGTCATCAGGGAATCTTAGAGTCAAAAAAACACGCAGGTGTTGTCTAGTTCAGCTCGGCAACACCTGCAAAAATATCTCCGTTCAATTAACTTAGGCCCAAAACGTTAGAGTTTTGCGAACCACTGCCGCATCCACTCCAGCCCGCGCTTGATCTCCGCGGACGACGTTGCGTATGAGATGCGGATGTGATCCGTGGTGCCGAAAGCCTCGCCGGGAACGGTGACCACGTGCGCTTCATGCAGCAGGCGCTTGGCGACGTCCGCAGCAGAGTTGATGCCCGATTTGCCGAAGTAAGCCGAGACGTTTGGATACACATAGAACGCCCCTTCCGGCTTGACGCAGGTAATGCCCGGGATCTGGCCCAAGCAGCTCAACGTGAGATCACGCAGCTCAATATATTCCGCCTTCATCTTTGCCACGCAGTCCTGCGGGCCAGTCAGCGCGGCAACAGCGGCCTTCTGCACCATGTGCGCGGTGCTTGAAGTGCTTTGGCTTTGCAGCTTGGTCATGGCATTGATGATGGGCGCAGGAGCAAGAGCATAGCCCAGGCGCCAGCCAGTCATGGCATAAGTCTTGGAGAGCGAGCCTAAGACCACCACGTGCTCGCGCACGTCAATGATCGATCCGGCGGAAAAATCGTGTCCAGAGTAATTCAGGTAGACATAGCATTCGTCGGCGATGACATAAATGCCATGCTTATGCGCCACGCGAAGGACCGCGGTGAAGTCCTCCGGAGCAAGGATCGCGCCGCTGGGGTTGTTGGGGCTGTTCAGGATGATGACGCGCGTACGCGGCGTAATGTGCCGCTCAATCATCTCTGAGGTCATTCGGAAGTTGTCCGCTTCGTCGGTCTCAACGTAGACGCACTTTCCCCCGGCGTACTCAATGATGTCTTTGAACGAAACCCAGTAGGGGACCGGCAAAATCACTTCGTCGCCATGGTCCACCAGGACCTGGATGGCATTGAACAATGCCAGCTTACCGCCGGTGGAAACCATGCTCTCACCGGGCTCGTAGACGGAGCCAAAATCGGTGGCGTGACGTTTCACAATGGCCGAGCGCAGCTCCGGGATGCCCGGGACCGCGGTGTAACGGGTAAAGTCCTGCTGGATGGCGGCGATCGCGGCGTCCTTGATGTGCTGCGGCGTGGAAAAATGCGGCTCGCCGGCGCCGAACTCCACCAGGTCAGCCCCGGTGGCCTTCAATTTGGCGGCTTCCGCCACCACTGCCATGGTGGCCGATATTTCAATACGGCCTACGCGGTCACTGAACTGTTTGATTGCAGATACGGTCGCCATTTTCAACCTCATTCTAATTTTAACTTTAACTTAGGTGCTCTTTACTTGCTGCCCATGAAATTTTTCCCGCAGCCTTTGCTCCACTACTTCCGGCACCAGCCCGCGCACCGAGCCGCCGAGCTGAAATACCTCCTTGACCAAGCGGGAGCTCAAGTACGAATAGGCTTCCGCAGGCAGCATGAAAACGGTCTCAAGTTGCGGCTGTAGTTTGCGGTTCATCAGGGCCATCTGGAGTTCATATTCATAATCGCTGATGGCGCGAATGCCGCGCAGCACCGCCTTGGCCTTTTTCTGCATGGCGTAGTCCACCAGCAGACCGTCAAAGGCCTCCACGCGGACGTTATCGTAATGTTTGACCATCTGCTCCAGCATCTCCAGGCGCTCGTTGACGGTAAACAGCGGGTCTTTTTCCGCGTTGCGCAACACGGAGACGATCAGTTCATCAAAAATCTTGCTGCCGCGCTCAATCAGGTCAAGATGCCCGTTGGTGAGCGGATCAAACGAACCGGGATAGATGGCGCGCACTAAGTTCAAGTAGGGCTTCCTGGCCTTGGCTCGAATTTGATTTTATGCTGGATTTCCAAGACCGGCAATGCGGATTTGCCAGCGCCCTTCAGTCCTTCGGCTTCTGGGAACGCAAGTTCCTGAAAGTGGACGCCTTGCCGGGCGCCGGGTTGCTCTTTTCAAGGCCATCCTTTGTTCTTTTCCTTTACATCTCAGAGATCAGGCGAGTATGGTTATCTCGTTGGCCATTGCGTCATAAGGATACTGATTACAAGCATGCAACCTAAACCCTCGCGTGGTGAAGAGACGCTGTTGTTCGCCAAAAACTTTATCCAACACCCCATGATGCTGGGTTCCCTGATCCCCAGTTCCCGTTTTCTGATTGGGCGTCTGCTCAACAAGGTTGATTGGACCCGTGCGCGGACCATTGTGGAATACGGCCCAGGGGTTGGCACGATTACGGCGCACATTCTGGCCCGGATGTCGCCTTCGGCCCGGCTCATTGCGTTTGAAATGAACGAACGTTTTGTGCGCCACCTGGCTCGCAACTTCCCCGATCCGCGCCTGCACGTGGTGCACGGCTCGGCGGAGAGCGTGCAGATGGAACTGGACCGGCTCAAGCTGGAAGGCACGGACTACCTTATCTCCGGCATCCCGTTCAACAACATGCGGGTGGAGATGCGGGTAAGGATCGCGCGCCAGATACGCGAAGTACTAAATCCCGGTGGCGAAGTGTTGATCTATCAGTTCACCCGGACCGTCCTGCCGCATCTGCGAACAAACTTTGGCCAGGTAAATCAGGAATTTGAGCTGCGCAATTTTCCTTTCGCCATGCTGTTCCATTGCACCCAGGCAGGAATGCAAACTGCGTCGCCAACGTTCCAGGCGCGCTAAAGCTGCCGTCTGTAACCGCTGTAACTTTGCTCTGCTCCGCGCGTTGCCGCGCTTGGTGTCATCGTCCGGCAATGCCGCGCCGTGTCGTCTTTTGTCGCTTGAGCATCGCATACACTCCGGATAACGTGGGCATGTCCGCGGGATAGTGGCCCTCTTTATAGCTCCTTCTTCATTCCGGGGCCACTTCCTGGCGGCGCAAGGGTGCCCAGGACTATTCGTAGCGCAAAGCCACCATGGGATCAACGCGCATGGCGCGCCGGGCCGGAATGTAGCAGGCCAGCAACGTGACGGTGGTCAAGACAGCGCAAACACAGATAGCGGTGCGCGGATCATGCGCGCTGATACCGAAGAGCAAGCTGGTCATCAGTCGCGTTGCGGCCAGTGCGCCAACCAGGCCGATGGCCACGCCGGCCAGGGCCAGCCGCAGTCCTTGGCCCACAACCAGCTTCAACATATCGCGCGGCTGAGCGCCAAGTGCCATGCGGATTCCGATTTCGTGCGTACGCTGGGCCACCATGTAAGCCATCACGCCGTAAACTCCCACCAGCGCCAGTCCCAGGGCGAGCACGGTAAAGAGCGAGACCAGAGTGACGGAAAAGCGCTGCGGTGAAAGCGATTCAGAGAGCCGTTCCTCCAGGGTGCTGACCCGGCCCAGAAACAGGTCTGACTTCATGGACCGCACAACGCCGCGCACGCTCTCCGCCATCTGCAATGGGTCTGATTTTGTGCGCACCAGAATAACTGCGCCACCAAAAGAGTTTTGCAGTTCAGTGATGTAGATGGTGGGGCGGGTCTCTTTGCCCAGGCCGCGGTCGCGCGAGTTGGCTGCCACGCCGACCACGGTAAGCCAGCGGCCAAATGGCGGAGTGTTCATCTGTTGGACTTGCTGGCCGAGAGGGTTTTCGCCAGGAAAAAAACGTTCCACCATGGCCTGATTGATCAACGCAACCGGAGCGTGCGCCTCGTCGTCCTGCGCGGTGAAAGTGCGGCCGCGCAGCAGCGGGATCTTCATCGTGGAAAAATACGATGGTCCCACCAAGCGGGAGTCGGAGAGAATCTCACTTCCAGCCGCAGGAATGGGGCGTCCTTGAATGAGAAAGGGGGAACCACCGCCGTCAAATCCGCGCAGCGGGAGGGAGGTTGTGGTGCTGGCGGCTTCAACACCGGGCAACGACTCCAGCCGGTCATAGAGCTGCCGGTAAAACGCTGTGATCTGCGGTTGCGCCGGGAAATGCGCTGGATCCAGGCAACACATGCTCATGGTGAGGACGTGGTCCGGGGCAAAGCCCAGCGGATCTTTCTGAAGATTGCGCAGGCTCTCCACCAGCAATGCGCTGCCGATCATCAGACACAGGGCAAGGCCGACTTCGCTGACTACGAGCACATTGCGCGCGATGCGGTCACGAACGCCGCCGCGGAAGCCGCGTCCGGCCTGGCGCAAAAGATCACTCGAGTCTTTGCGGGAAACCCGCAGCGCCGGGGCCAGACCAAACAAAATGCTTACGCCCAGCGACGCCGCCAGCGAAAAGAGCAGTACCTGGTAATCGATGCGTATGGCGTGCGGTTGGAACGTCGCCATCCTGGGGGCCATGGCGATCAGTGAACCGAACGCCGCCCACGCCAGCAGGAAGCCGGCAGCGCCGCCCAGCAGGCCGAGCAGCAAACTTTCCGTGAGCAACTGCCGCAGCAGACGCCAGCGGCTTGCGCCCAGAGCTACACGAACCGTGATTTCAGGCCTCCGCGCCGTGGCCCGCGCCAGCAGCAGGTTGGCCACGTTGGCGCTGGCGATCAGCAGCAGAGCGCCCACCGCGCCCAGCAAGACCAGGAGCGTGGTCCGCGTGTTGCTCAGGTTGGAATAATACTTTTGCATTGGCTGGACGGTCACGCCCCAACCGGTATTGCTCTTGGGAAATTCACTCTCCATTTGCCGGGCAAGGCCGTCCATGGAGGACTGTGCCTGCGCCAGAGTTATACCCGGTTTCAGACGCGCGAAGACAAACAGGTCGTGAAAGCGTGCCGGCGCGGCGGTATTGATGTTTGGCGGCGTCCACACGGAGATGTCATCTTCAACAAACTGGAAGTCAGGCGGCAATACGCCGATGATGATGAAGTTCTCGCTGTCACCCGTTCTTACGATTGATTTGCCGATCACGTTTTGATCGCCGCCGAATTGTTGTTGCCACAGCGCGTAGCTCACTACGGCCACATGGTCCCGGCCGGGCATGTCCTGCTCGGCGGACCACAAATGTCCCAGCACCGGCTGTACGCCTAGCATCGGGAAGAAGGTGGAGGAGACGCACGTCCCTTGCAGCAGATGGGGCTCACCTTCGCCGGGCATGCGGTAGCCGCAGCCGTGATAGGCGGCGATGCTTTCAAACGCCGTGGCGCGCCGCTGCCATTCCACATAGCTGATCTGCGTGGCGAAAAGCCATTCCAGATGCTGTGAAGCTTTGTTTTCCAGCACGGTCACCAGTCGCGCCGGATCGCGGAACGGGAGCGGACGGAACAAGATCGGGTTCACAACCGAGAAGATTGCCGTGTTGGCGCCAATGCCCAGCGCAAGCGTGAGAACGGCAACCAGCGTGAACCCCGGAGATTTGCGCAACATGCGTAGACCGTAACGAAGGTCCTGCCATGAAGTTTCAATGAAGCGAACACCGCGGGCCTCGCGGCATTCGTCGGCGACCTGGGTAGGCCCGCCGAACTTGAGCCGCGTGCGGCGCTTGGCCTCTTCACGCGTCAGACCTGCCTGGACATACTTCTCCACCTGGCGCTCGAAATGGAAATCGAGTTCGTCGTCGAGTTCCGCGTCCACGGTCTTGCGCTGAAAGAGGGCGCGCAGACGGTAAAGAAGATCGCTCAACATTTGTTTATAACCCCCAGTCATAACCCACCGGTAGTGGGTCCCGTTTATGGGCGTTGGCCATGTGGCGCCGCCGTCCCAGCTTTAGCCAGGAGAGACACCCGCGAGGACGCCAGTGCCACATGATCTCGCCAACCTTGTTTACCGCCTCGTCAAATGGTTTCCAGCACCTGGCCGACGGCGGCCGTCAATTTGAGCCATGCGCTTTCTTCCGCCGTAAGCTGTTTTCGGCCACTGCGCGTTAGATCGTAAAACTTGGCGCGGCGGTTGTTTTCAGAAGCGCCCCAGCGGGCTTTGATCCAGCCGCGGCGCTCCAACCGGTGCAGCGCTGGATACAAAGAGCCCTGCTGCACTTGCAGAACGTTGCTGGAAATCTGCTGGATGCGCTCGGAGATGGCCCATCCATGCTGTGGCCCCAGTGCCAGCGTCTTGAGGACCAGCAGGTCCAGAGTGCCCTGGGGAAGATCAATGCGTTGGTCCGGCATCAGTGTTTACCCTTCTACTTCTACAGGAAAATACCATGACTTTTGTAGAAGTGCAAGGGGAGCGATGGGAGGAGCGGCCAGCCTCCGGGTCCCGCTCCGTCGCCGTTTGCCTTTCCCGTTTACCGTTCGCCATTTACCGTCTATCCTGCATTCCCTACCACCCGTCAGAATTTCCTGCCACCGGTCAGGAAGCTGCGGCGTTCGCTACTTGCCTCGCTTACGTTATGCAAGACAAGGAGGCAGTATGCGAAAGCTAATTGGTTATACGATTTTGATGGTATTGGTGCTTGTAGCAGCCCTCGCGGCGGTCCAGGATCGCTTTGATTACAAGATACGTAACTATTTCTTTTCCGGTTTTACCGGGGACAGCGCGGCGCTTGCCAAGGGTATGAAGATGTGCGAAGACCTGCTGGCAACCAATCCCAAAGACGCTGAGGCCTTGGTTTGGCACGGCACCGGCGTTTACTTTCAAGCTGGCAGCGCTTTTCAAAAAGGTGATGCCCAAACCGGAATGCAACTGGCCCAACGCGGAATGAAAGAGATGGACGAAGCCGTGGCCTTGGCCCCTAACGATCTGGGTGTGCGCATTCCTCGCGGCGCGTTCTTGCTGACCGCTTCCCGCAACGTGCCCAACCCGGACAGGGCGCGCCCGTTGATCCAACGCGGCGTGTTAGACCTGGAAAAGGCCTATGAGTTCCAGCACGACTCTCTCGACAAGCTGGGCACGCATCCTAAAGGTGAGCTGCTGCTGGGACTGGCAGACGGATACACACGCCTGGGCCAGCCGGAAAAAGCGCAGCCCATGATCGACCGGATACTGGCGGACATGAAAGGCACCCGCTATGAAGCATCCGCCATTCTGTGGACAGAGAAAAAATCACTTCCGCCCGATAAGGCTGGATGTCTTGGCTGCCACATGGGAAACTAACGGGTTCCGTGCCCGTGTGGCGTAACCGCCCCAACTGTGCGTCGTAGAGACGAGGCATGCCTCGTCTCTACCTACAGCTCATCGCCACCAAAGAAATGCTCTAGAATCCCAGTCATCACTATGCGGCAACGTCTCAAGCGGATATTGCGGTTTCTATGGATCAACACCCTGGCGGCCATGGTTGTGCCTTTCCTGGTGTGGGCAATGTCGCCGCATATTATTCTTGCTTCACTCCTGTTGACGTTTGCGTTCTCATGCCTGCACGCTCAGATCATCGGCGGCCTGGCGACCTACACGTTGCCAAAAATATGGCGGCTGCTGTCCAGGCTGCATCCCGTGCTGGATTGGCTGCTCTACATTGTGTCTTGTGTAGCGATTGCGTTGGCTGGTGGCATGATGGCGGGGGTTGTGATTCTCATCCTGCACCTTATACCGGTCGCAGTGTATTGGAGCGAGTTCGGGATCATCATGAAATTCTGCGTGGTAGGAATGCTGCAGATTGGCATCGTGATGAAGATTTACGAAAGCGTGCGCTCCCGCCTTGACCAAACCACACTGGAGCTTCGCAGCAAGGAATTGGACCGCGAGCGCGCCCTCAAGCTGGTGACGGAAGCGCGGCTGGCATCGCTGACCTCGCGCGTGCATCCGCATTTTTTGTTCAACACGCTGAACTCCATCTCGTCTTTGATTCAGGAAGACCCGCAGCGGGCCGACCGCCTGGTGGAGAGAATGGCCGCCCTTCTTCGTTTCTCTCTGGACTCGGCGCAAAGCGGGCTGGTCCCTTTGGCCGATGAGATCAAGATCACTACCGACTATCTGGAAATTGAGAAAGCACGCTTCGGGGAAAGACTGCGCTACCATTTGGATGTGCCTGACGATCTTTTGCAGATTAAGGTCCCGCCGCTTTCCGTGCAGACCCTGGTGGAAAACAGCGTGAAGTATGCGATTGCTCCGGTGCGGGCCGGAGGTGAAATTCATCTTGCCGCGCGCCGGAGCGGAGCCAGCATTTTGCTTGAAGTCGGTGATACCGGGCCGGGCTTTGACATCAGCAAAATTCCTGCCGGTCACGGAGTGGAGAACCTTCAGTCGCGCTTGGTGGTGGTGTTCGGGGAAAAATCCAAGCTTACATGCACAAGCCATGACGGACGCTGCGCTGTGGTCATCAGCATTCCTCAGACAAAAGGCAAAGAAAAAGACTAATGCGCGTATTCCTGGTTGATGACGAGGCTCTGGCGTTGCGGCGGCTCTCACGCATGCTCAACGCGAGCAAGCGGGTACAGATCGTTGGGGCGGAGAGCGACCCGGCGCAGGCCGTTGCCGCCATCCGCAAGGAGCGGCCGGACGCGGTCTTTCTCGACATCCAGATGCCGGAGATGAACGGCTTTGAGGTGCTGGCCAAGCTCGATCCGCAGCCTCTGGTGGTCTTTACCACGGCGCATGACCAGTTTGCGTTGCAGGCCTTTGCCGTGGATTCCATTGACTATCTGCTCAAACCCATTGAGACTCCGCACCTGGAGCGCGCGCTGAACAAGCTGGAAAGAATGCTGGCCGGGCGGGAAGCGCGCCCTGACGTTCGCACCTTGATTGAGCAGATCACCGCGGGCCTGCGCGGCCAGGTGAATGCCAGCGCCAGCGCCGAATATCTTGAGCGTCTGCCTAGCCGCATCGGAGAACGGATTGAGTTGGTGGATCTGGCCCAGGTCACGCACCTGTTTGCGCGTGACAAGCTGACCTTTGCCGCAACCTCCACGCGGAACTACGTGGTGGACCTGACTATTCAAGAGCTGGAACAGAAGCTGTCCCCGCAGCAGTTTGTGCGCATACACCGGTCAACCATTGTGGCGCTTAAGTCAGTGCTGGAACTGCATCCATGGTTCGCCGGAGGCATGCGCATTCTTCTAAAAGACGAGAAGCGCACAGAACTCAACGTGGCCCGCGACCGCGTCAAGGTCCTGAAAGAGCGGTTGGGATTGTCATGACGTCGCAAGCGTGAAGTTTGCCGCAGAGCCTGCTCCTGGGCATGAAATGGGACACTCCTGTCGAAGAGCTTTGCCAGGGATTACGCCAACTACTGGCAAAAAAAGCCCAAACCGGAAGATCACGAAACCGTGAACCCTTAAGTCTAAATAGCTGAATCTGCGCAATCATTTTGGGCTGCCGCCCTTTTTGCCCCCGGCCACCAGATTTAGTAAGCATAAAAGGAATCTATGAGCATTCTAGTCATGTCACTCAGTGCTGTAAGCGTCGTGTGCTGGGCAATTCTCGTCCTGATGGCAGGCTCCCCATTTGTAGCCATCAGCAGAAAGGGGCCCGGCATGCGGATTTCTAGGAGAAAGAAAATGACTAGAATCCTCTCTCAATTCATGCCGGCCCTGATGCTCTTTGCCGCCGCGCACGGCCAGTCCGGTCCAGGTGGAGGCACCCCGAGCATGGAGCGGGCCAACAAGTTTTATGCAGAGAAGGATTGGAGCGCCGCCGCGCAGGCCTTTGAATCGATCACTCGTGCGGAACCCGCAAACGCATTAGCTTGGCTCCGACTGGGCGGCTCCCGGCACAAGCTGGGGCGGTATGAGCAGGCCGTGGAAGCCTACAAACATATTGAGAATGATCCGCAACTCGGGTCTTCCGCGCTGTATCGCGAAGCGGCTTCCCTGGCAGCGATGAACCGGAAGGAAGATGCCATCGCCTTGCTGGACCGTGCGGTTGCGGCGGGGCTGGCGCAGCCCGGTCTTTTCCAAAAAGATCCTGACCTGGTGTCATTGCATGACGAACCGGCCTTCAAAAAGGTCATTGAAAGGGCCGATGCTGCGGCGCATCCGTGCGCGCACTTGGCTGAATACCGTGAGTTTGATTTCTGGCTGGGCGAATGGGACGTGGTTACTTCCGAAGGCCACAATGCCGCGGGGACCAGCAGCGTTCAATTGCTGCTTGATCAATGCGTGCTTCTGGAAAACTGGAGTGGCGGCGGAACGGGAAAAAGCTTCAACCACTTTGATACGCGCGCCAAAAAGTGGATCCAGGATTGGGTGGACAGCCAGTCCCATAGCGTCCACTTTGAAGGCGGCATGGAAAAAGACGGCGTGATGCACTACTACGCTGACGATCTTGATGCCCAGGGTAAATCGGTCAAGCGCCACATGCAGTTCTTCAATCTCGATAAAGAACACGTGCGCCAGTTCTGCCAGCAGTCAAACGATGGCGGCAAGACATGGCAAACGCAGTACGACTTTCTATACATCCGCAAGAAATAAGGTCGCAGGTCAGCTTCGTTTTGCGCTGGTTAGGGAACTCTGGATCGATTTGGGTAGTTTCAACCGGCTTCCAGCTTCTCCGCAATTTCCAGCATCTTGGTCACGCTGTTCCAATTGCGGCCTGTCCCTGAGCTCTTCAACGTCCGTTCAATCGTAGTCCACGGAATTTTAGGGCGCGCCATGCCGTTGGGAAAGTATGTGTAGGCTTCGCGTCCAATGATGTGCAGCTCTTCCGGATCAGTCTTAAGGGCCAGGGCTTTTTCACGCGCTTCCTTGCCCGGGTCGGCGGCAAGGAAGGTGACCAGCAGCCTGCCTGGCTCGATGCCGTTGCGTTTGGCGAACGGGTTGCGCGCGATCACATTTCTTAGCTCAGAAGCCGTGCGGAGCATTACGTCAGGGCGGAAGCCGAATTTGCGCTCGAGCGCGTCCTGAAGGCGCTTCGTGAGTTTTGCCAGGTCTTTCTCTTCGGTCTTGAAGATGACGTTGCCACTCTGCACATAGGTCTGCGGGTCTTTAAGCTTGAGAGACGAGCAGAGAACTTTGAGCGCGTCCATCTTGATCTTGTTGTGCCCGCCAACGTTCACGCCGCGAAGCATGCAGATAATTACGGGCATAGTCAGAGTGAGTATAGCGCGGGCTGGCAAGCTGCCTCATTTATTTGATTACGAGTTCCATCTGGGTACCGTGCTGTATGGGGGATTGCCGTCCACAAAAACACTACCCGCAACCAGACTTTCAAGGACCGTTTCTGTCATCCCATTTTCAAGGAGCTTGGCGAACTGCTGAGGAGGCACGGGCCGGCTGAAAAAATACCCTTGCGCCTCTTCACATTGGTTGCTCTGAAGGAATGCCAGTTCTTCCTGTGTTTCTACGCCCTCGGCAATCACTCGAAGCTTAAGGCTCCGGGCCATGCTGATCACGGCGGTCACAATGGACGTCTCATCGGGAGCAGTCGTAATCTGACGGACGAAGGACTGGTCAATCTTGAGGGCATCGACGGGAAACTTTCTGAGATAGCTCAAGCTGGAGTAACCCGTGCCAAAGTCATCGATCGCCAGCCCCACCCCGTTCTCTCTCAGCGTCTTGAGAATAAACTCCGTGGACTCGGCGTGTTTCATTAGAACGCTTTCGGTGAGCTCTAGTTCAAGGAAGGTAGGACTCAGGCGCGTATCCTTCAGGGCTGCGAATACACTTTCAAGAAAGTTTTCATTGCGGAACTCTATCGCGGAGATGTTCACCGCCATGGTAGCCAGGGACAGGCCCGCATCCAGCCAAGCCCGGGATTGCTTGCACGCTTCACGAAGGGCCCAATTTCCGATCTGCCGGATAAGGCCGGAGTCCTCGGCAACGGGAATGAACTGGGCTGGAGAGACCGGCCCTCGAGTAGGGTGCGTCCAACGGATGAGGGCTTCCGCGCCGGTAATCTTTCCTGTCCTCAGATTGACCTTGGGCTGGTAGTGCAGCGCGAATTCCTGCCGTTCCAAGGCGTCGCGCAGGCTCTCCTCCATGGATTGCCGCTCCACGGCCCGCACGTTCATGGCGGGCTTGAAGAACTGATAACTCTGGCGCCCATTTTCCTTTGCCTGGTACATTGCGATGTCCGCGTTCTTGATGAGCGTCTCCGCATCCAGGCCGTCGTCAGGATAGACGCTTACGCCAATACTTGCGGTGACATGAAGATCGTGCTGGTCAATGGAATGGGCCCCCGCGACTAACTTGAGCATTCTTCGCGCTGTAAGGGCAGCGTCTTCCGGGTGTTCCATTTCTGCAAGCAGCACAACGAATTCATCGCCTCCCTGCCGGCTTACAGTGTCTGAGTTACGTACGCAAGTTGCCAGCCGTTTTGCGATGGATTGAAGAAGTTTGTCGCCAATAGGATGTCCCAGCGAATCGTTGATGTGTTTGAAACCATCCAAGTCCAGAAACAGTACGGCCGCTTTTTTCAGGTGGCGTGACGCCAAGAGGATCGCTTGGTCAATCCGGTCATTCAGAAACGTTCGATTGGGCAAATCCGTCAGAAAGTCGTGCTGGGCCAAGTGCGTCATCTGTAGCGCCATCGCCCGGGCCACGCTCACGTCGCGGAAAATGATTACCGCTCCGGTTGCGTGTCCTTCACGGTTGTGGATGGGAGCAACGGAGTCTTCGATTGGAATTTCAAATCCGTCCCGCCGGATGAGGACGGAGTTCGCCGGCAGATGCACCGTCCCGTTTTGGCCCACGATCATCTCCATCAGATTGGGGATGGTTTCCTGGTTCTGGGCGTCCATGATTCGGAGAACATCGGCCATGGGCCGGTTGGCCGCTTCTCGCCATGACCAGCCCGTCATTTTTTCCGCGACGAGATTAAGGAAGGTGATCTTTCCCGAGCTGTCCGTGCAAGCAACCGCATCGCCGATGCTGTTGAGCGTGACTTCAGCGAGTTCTTTTTCCGCGAACAGCTCCTCTTCCATGATCTTGCGTTCAACGGCATAGCGCAGCGCCCGCACTAACCCACGCGCGTCGACCTGGCCCTTGATGAGGTGGTCTTGTGCTCCTTCTTGCAAAGCATGCGCTGCCACTGACTCGTCTTCCAGTCCGGTTAGCACAACCAAGGGGACCCGTGGGGCAGCGGCATGCGCCTGCCGGACCGCGCCTAGTCCTTGTGCATCGGGCAACCCCAGGTCGAGCAGGATAACGTCAACCTCATGTTCCGCAAGATGCTTTTCGGCGTCCCTCATGCACTTTACATGCGTCAATTCAATGTGCGAGTCCTGTTTGCCGAACATCCGGCGCAGCAACAAGGCGTCTTCAAGGCTATCTTCAACCAGAAGAAGTTTTGTGATTTGTCTCTCACTCATAGGACAGCAGTGCTTCCGTATTCGCACTTTCGGCAGGGCTGAGAGTGCGTAAAGCACCCCATGGAATTACCCTTCTGGCGATACTCGAGTTTGTATCTAAAACATTAGTCAATAGAACCAAATCTTCAGTGCTGACATATCTATCGGCCCAATCTGCGCAATCTACAGATAGAAACCAGTACAGAAGCAATCTAATTGGCTCTGCGCCCACGCCGATTTCACACTCAGCAAAGATGCAATTGTCTGAGAAAAGGCCAAGATATCGAGAGCGCTAATTTACGTTGGCGCCGATCTTGATTAGAAAAAAACAACCCAAGCGAAACAATGCTTTTTATTTACTTTTTAAAATTAGTATTCTTTAATAACCGACTAGAAAAATGCGGATTTTATTAACGAGGGGTGAAACCATTTTTCTTTGAGGCCAGGGCCACGCTCAACGACCCTGTTCCGCCTGATGCCTCGCGCTTCGGGCACGTTCCAGCAGAAGCTTGCGCTCGGGAGCGTTGCGCGTGAGCCCGGCCGCGCGTTCGAATTCCGAGCGGGCCTCGTTAAAGCGCCCAAGCTTGGTGAGCAAATCGCCGCGCACGCTGGGCAAGAGGTGATAGTTCTCAAGGGAAGCGTCGGCGGCCAGCGCATCAATGAGTTCCAGGCCCGCGGCCGGTCCGGACGCCATGCCGACCGCGACCGCACGATTCAACTCCACGATTGGGGATGGCATAATCCCACCAAGCTCGGCATACAGCGCCACAATGCGGGGCCAGTCCGTTTCCGCGGGGGTGCGCGCGCGTGCGTGGCAGGCCGCAATCTCAGCCTGTAACACATAGGGCCCACGAGCGCCGCCGATCTTCCCAGCACGCTCAAGCGCAGTGAGGCCACGCCGAATCAAGAGTTGGTCCCACTGCGCGCGGTTCTGGTCGAAAAGCAGGATAGGCTCGCCCACAGCATTGACGCGTGCCCTTGAACGTGATGCCTGAATTTCCATGAGCGCGACCAAGCCGTGTACTTCAGCTTCCAGAGACACCAGTTCGGCCAGGATGCGACCCAACCGGAGCGCATCTTCACAGAGTGTGGGACGCAGCCAGTCGTCACCGGCTGTGGCCGAGTAGCCTTCGTTAAACACAAGATAGATGACCTCAAGCACTGAGGACAGCCGCGCCGCGAGTTCACCTTTATGCGGCAGTTCGAAGGGCACATGCTTCTCGGCAAGGATACGCTTGGCGCGGACGATGCGCTGGGCCACGGTCGGCTCGGGGACAAGGAAAGCGCGCGCGATCTCCTCAGTGGTCAGGCCTCCGAGCAAGCGAAGCGTAAGAGCAACCTGCGCTTCGGTGGAAAGAACGGGATGGCAGGAGATGAACACCAGGCGGAGAAGGTCGTCGCCAACGTGATTGTCCATGGTGGCCTCAAGGTCCGGCACGGCCATCTCCTTGGCTTCAAAGTCGCGGCCGAGCTCTTCGTGTTTACGCTCAAGCAGTTGGTTACGGCGGAAGAAGTCGATGGCGCGATGTTTGGCCGTGGTCATGAGCCAGGCGCCGGGATTGTCTGGTATGCCTGACTCCGGCCATTGCTCGAGCGCGGCGATTAGTGCGTCCTGTGCAAGGTCCTCGGCAACGCCGATATCATGCACAACCCGCGCCAGGCCGGCGATGAGCCGGGCTGATTCGATCCGCCAGACTGCGTCAATTGCGCGATGTACATCGGTAGTCACCTACCGATGACATCACGCTTCCGCCAGTCCGTGCAAGCGGCAGGTTGCCTGGCCACACGATTCCAGGCGGGTCCACCACAACTCAACAATCCAGACTCGTGTGGCGCTGGCGCCCTTGCTTTCTGTATGTGCGACTGTTGCTATGCCTTGGGAGCAAAATCTTCCGGCCCGAACATCTGCCGAACTTCAGTCTCGCCTTCCCATTCCGGCCAATGTTTCTTATGCAGCTCCATGAAGCGGACCGCTGATTCGACCGCCTCCTCCTTGGACTTCAACTCAAACTGCGCATAGCCGCCGATAACCTCTTTTGCCTCGGTGAAAGGCCCGTCGGTCACGGTCACCCGTCCTCCTGAGAGCCGCACGCGGGCGCCCTGCGCAGTCGGCCCGAGCCCGCCGTTTCCGAGCATCGTGCCGGTCTTGACTGCTTCTTCGGCGAGCTTCGCAATTGCATCCATCAGCGCCTTGGGCGGAGGCCCCTGTTTCTCAGCGTGTTTGACGATCATCATGAATTTCATTGTCATAATCTCCTTAAATTTTGGTTGGAGCCGGGCTCGACTGGATATGAAACCCTGGCTCTATGGATGCGTCGAATCAGGGGCCGTGAAATCGACACGGCACGCAATTATTTCTTCGCGGCGATTTCTGCGCGCAGACGTTCCTCTTGTTCTCTCAACTCCGGCGTGAACTCAGCGCCAAAGTCCGAAGCCTCAAATACCTGGCGGATCTCGATCTCAGATTCTCCATCAAAGGGGTTCGGGCACCGCTTGACCCATTCAATCGCTTCTTCCTTCGATTTAACCTGCCACAGCCAGAAACCGCCGATCAGTTCTTTGGACTCGGTAAAGGGTCCATCGATCACGGTCCGCTTGGTTCCGGAGAACCTGACGCGTGCGCCCTTGGAACTGGGCTGGAGCCCTTCACCAGCAAGCATCACGCCGGCTTTTACCAGCTCTTCGTTGAATTTTCCCATTTCGGTGAGGATCTTTTCGCTCGGCATCACGCCCGCTTCTGAATCCTTGTTGGCCTTGATGATCACCATGAATCGCATCGCATTTCTCCTTACATGTATTTCGGATTTTGGAGCCGGCTCTCTTGCGGTTTCGATTCCGCTGAATGCCCGCTCTACTATGACGTCGAATGAAGCTCGTCGAGATCGACAGGTCAGCATATTTTTTTGCGAGTATTTCTAGGCGAACATGCGGCCATGGAATTGCGCTCAGACCCATAGCTCCGGGAATGAGCCTGAGCATCAGGTTTCTTGTTGACTCTAAAGGGGTTTAGGAGCTCTTGTAGGCGATTTCTTTACTTGTTTGCTGCTGCGGATACACCCGCAGCTACTGGGCGAATCGGTGCACTTAGGCCTTTCATCAAGGTGGCAAACTCATCCAGGTTCAAGGACTGTGCTCCGTCGGATAGCGCGCGCTCCGGGCATGGATGCACTTCAATGATAAGGCCGTCGGCTCCAATGGCCAGAGCGGCGCGGCTGGCGGGAGCGATCAACTCACGTTTGCCCGTGCCGTGCGATGGGTCGGCGACCACGGGCAGGTGTGAGAGTTCGCGCACCAGCGCCACGGCGGCCAGGTCGAGCGTGTTGCGCGTCATCTCGCTTTCAAAGGTTTTGATGCCGCGCTCACAGAGCACCACATTGGGATTTCCGCCGGCCAGCAGGTACTCCGCCGCCAAGAGCCATTCTTTTACGCTGGCGGAAGGGCCGCGCTTGAGCAGGATCGGCTTGCCTGATTTTGCCAGTTGACGCAGAAGGTCGTAGTTCTGCATGTTGCGCGCACCCACCTGGAGCATGTCGGCGTAGTCGCTGATGAGTTGGATGTCATTGGTGCTCATCACTTCCGTGACTACGGGCAGTCCGATTTCTTCGCGAACTTCACGCAGCAGCTTGAGGGCTTCAATGCCCAGGCCCTGGAAATCGTAAGGCGAGGTGCGCGGTTTGTACGCGCCGCCGCGCAGCATGGAAGCTCCGGCAGCTTGTACGCCGCGTGCGGTAGCAAAGAGCTGCTCGCGCGACTCCACCGAGCATGGTCCGGCAATCACCACAGCTTCCGCGCCGCCGATGATGACTCCACCGACGTTCACGTGCGTCCGCCCGCTCTTGGCGATTTTGCTTACCAGCTTGAAGGGGTGCGCGATGGGCACCACGTCTTCCACGCCGGGCGCGGCTTTGAGCGCCTCCAGCGCCATGCGCGACCCACCGGAGCCGACCGCAGCCACAATCGCCCGCTCCGCGCCGCGCGTAACGTGCGGCTGAAAGCCGCATTCAATGACCCGTTCCACCACATGCTGAAGTTCCGCTTCTGTTGAGCCTGCTGCCATATTGATAACCATTTTGGGAATGCTCCTGATTTAGTAATTGGCAATCAGCACTTGGCAATGAGCCGGTTCCATTGTGCCGTTGCCTTTGCAAACCACGATCCACTCACTTTGTACCCTGCTTTGTTTCTTGCTGCTTCTGCTCTTCCATGGACTCTGTTCCGATCTGCCGGGTTTCTCGGATAATGCCGCTAAAAATGCGGACAACACTTTCACTGCGGAGCGGACCTTGATTTTCCGCGCACATACGATCCAACACCTGTTGCTCGCGCCGTCCGTCATAGGCCGGCAGCCCTGACGCCACTTTGATGGCCGCAAGCTCACAAGCGATCGTGGCCCGGTGGCTCAAAAGCCGCAGGATCTCGGTGTCCAGCGTGTCGATTTCCCGTCGCCAGGCTTCCAGTGTCTTACTCCCAAGCGTCTTGCCGCTCACAGCCGATGGTTCGCTCATTGCCGCCCCTAAACGCAAAAACCGCGACCCCGGTCAGGATCGCGGCTTGCGGTGATTTATGATGACTAGCTTTATCTTTGCATTGTCAGCACACCATCCGCGTAGCCGCTACCTGTAAAGAAGTAGCGGTAAGTAAACGCGAAGCTAAATCGGTTGGCGTGCATGCAGAGGGATAGTAATCTAGATTTTCCTGGGATGTCAAGAAAGTTAATATAGCGGTAGTGGGTGAGTTTGGCAAAATCGTGTGGCACCGGCCCTCGCCGATGTTCTTCTTAGCCACGGCCGGGGGCGGCTGTGCCACATGGCCAATGCAAATGAAACTGACCCGCTACCCACAACTGATGGATGGTAAATGAGCAAACTTACTGATTCTACTGATTCCAAAAATGCCACTGGAGCCGGCCCAACAGACGCTTCCTGGCAGGAGTATGTTGAGGACTTTCGCCGCTCCGGCCATGAGACCGTGGACTGGATTGCGCAATATCTCAGCACCGTGGCTGAAGCGCCGGTGCTGGCCCAGACCAAGCCAGGCGAACTGCTGGACGCATTGCCGCAATCGGCGCCTGAGCAGGGCGAATCTTTTGCCGTGATCCTGCGCGACTTTGACAAGCTGGTGATGCCGGCGGTCACGCAGTGGAACCATCCGCGTTTTTTTGCGTACTTTGCCTGCACCGGCTCCACGCCGGCGATTCTGGCTGAGATGCTGGCGGCGGCCCTCAATACCAATGGCCTGCACTGGAAGACCTCACCGGCGGTGGCGGAACTGGAACAGCGCGCGTTGGACTGGCTGCGCCAGTGGATGGGCCTGCCGGAAGGCTGGTTCGGGATTGTCTATGACACAGCGTCCACCAGCAGCATGCACGCCATTGTGTGCGCACGAGAGATGGTTGCGCCTGAAGCCCGCAGCGACGGAAGCCGCGGCGATCTGGTTCTATACACGTCAGCCCAGTCGCATAACTCGGTCGAGAAGGGCGCCATTGCGGTCGGCCTGGGCCAGAAGAACGTGCGCAAAGTTCCTGTGGACGCGGAGTTTCGCATGCGCGCCGACGCGCTTGCCTCGATGATCGAAGAAGACAAGCTCGCCGGCAAGCGACCATTCTGCGTTGTGGCCACCGTGGGCACAACGTCCTCGACCAGTATCGATCCGGTGCCGCAGATCGCGGACATCACAGAGAAGCACAACTTGTGGCTGCATGTGGACGCCGCGTACGCCGGCGCTGCCGCCATCCTGCCCGAACACCGTTACATTATGGCCGGTGTGGAACGAGCGCATTCTCTGGTCTTCAATGCCCACAAGTGGCTACTTACGCCCATTGACCTCAGCGCGTTCTATACGCGCCGGCCTGACATCCTGCGCCGCGCGTTTTCCCTGTCACTGGAGATACTGAAGACCCACGATGATCCCCGCGCCCACAACCTGATGGACTACGGCGTGCCTCTGGGGCATCGTTTTCGGGCGCTGAAGTTGTGGTTTGTGATGCGCTACTTCGGACGCGAGCGCGTTGAGGCCATGTTGCGCACGCACATCCAGTGGGCGCAGGATTTCGCGGCGCTGGTGGATGCGCATCCCAAATTTGAGCGCGTGGCTCCTGTGCCTTTCTCCGTGGTGTGCTTCCGTTACAAAGGTTCTGACGCGGAGAACCAGGCAATCCAGGAGAAGATCAACCAATCAGGCCGCGTGTTTATTTCCGGTACGGTGCTGAATGACACGTTCGTGTTGCGGCTGGCCATCGGAAATCTGGCAACCAAGTGGAGTGATGTTCAGGAAGCGTGGGAGCTCTTGCTGAAAGCGGTTCCGTAAAGCGGCAGAGGCTATGAGACGCTCTTCTGCACCATGTACAACACGTAGCAGAGCCCAATGTACGCCACTTCGAGGGCAATTACCGTGACCAGAAAACTATTGTGAATCAGCACCAGCATCTGGTTTTCCAGGCTCCACTCGTTGTCAGGAAGCCTGATCTGCATGGCCTTATAGATGCCTCGGGAGACCATAATGAAGTAGCGCAGCAACAGAAAATAAAAGCTGATCCAGAACACTACCCAGAAAAGAGGGCCAACGCTGCCAAACAGACTCCCCAGACCATAGGTGGCGCCGCTCAGGGCGATATGCAGAAATCCGAGAAACACCAAGTTGGGCCAGACACCTTCTGACGTGGCGCAGTAGAGATAGTAGTCTCCAGCTCTCCGCACCTGCCTGTTCCGCGCGTAGCTTTTCTGCGCGAGCCGGCCAAATACACTTGCGGCAAGCACCAGGGCCAAGGAGAAAACGATTGGCCCGCCGGAATCCGCAATGGCCTGCGCGCTTTGTTTGGCCCGCAGCTCTTTTTCTCTGGCCGCCATCCGGTCTTTATATTGCTGCTCAGACTTGTGCGACTCTTCCAGTGAACTATTCAGCTCCTGCAAAGCCTCTTGCCGGTTCAGGGGCGTTTGCGACAAATGGAGATTGAACACCGTTTTCGGCGAGCTGGAGATTCGCCTAATCTCCGCTTGCGTGGCGTCAATGATATCTTCCTGGCGCTTGACCTCCGCCTGGACCGTTACTTGCATCGCGACGACATCATCATGCAGCTTGCCGGCATCGTGCGTCATGTACCAATTCAGGAATGACACGATGACGGCCACAAGCACCAGTCCCTGAAGGGCAAAGGCGAGCGGCGGAATCCATCCTTGAATCGCGGCAACACCGACGTAGGGAAGCAGTTCGGCGTTCTGGTCAATCGTGTTCTTTTGCCGTAGAAAAGGAATCAGGCCGGGTTGCTGCTTCCACTGTTGTTTGAGCTGCTCGGTTGGAGACAGCTCAAACTCACTTGCAACCGTCCCGTCTTGGTCCAAAGGTTCCATGGTTCAAGCTGTGTTTAACACAGTTCAGAAATTGGAAACAAGCACCAGGAGTGCACATAAGGCTTTGCCCTGCCGGTTTTAGCGCACGAAACTGAAATCACGCCCCCCTCATCTCTTCAAGGACACGATCCAAGACGGCGGCGTGGCAACGTTGAACGGTGAGCCTTTCACCGGGGCCAGGGTCCCTTTGGAAGAGATGGCAAAAACAGCAACGTCATTGGTCACTTTCTCGCCAACGTAGAGAAAATCGGTGTTCGCGTCCACCGCCAGAAAGGAAGGTCCAGAGCCGCCGGTAGCAAACGGACTTCCCGTGATGGGCCCAAGCGCTCCTGAGGTGGCGTCAATCACGTAAGCGGAAACATTATTGGAGGTGGTATTACCGGCATACAACAAGGCTCCCTGCGGATCAACCGCAAGGGTGCTTGGCGCCGCTCCCGCTGCAAAGGGTGAACCGGCGATCGGGGTCAGCGTCCCGGCGCCCTGGACGGCAAATCCCAGCACCACGTTGTGGGCCGGATCGGTCACGTAAATGAAACGGCCTGAATGCTCCGTGGCGACAAAGTTCGGCGTTGCGCCCGCCCCGCCAACAGTAAACGGCGATCCCGCGGCTTGCGTCAGCTTGCCGTCTGAAGCGATGGCAAACACACCAACTTTAGCCAGCACAGGATCGGCGGTGAACAGGAAATCGCCCTTGGCTGAAATGGCAATCGAGGTAGGATGAGCGCCCGCTGTGATCACATAGGGCGATCCCAGAATCGTACCCAGGCCGCCGGCCCCGGGATCAATCACAAAGGCTGAGACGTCGCCCGATCCCTGGTTGACGGCGTATAGGAACGGGCCTGCCGAAGAAGCAACGATCGCAATCGGGCCGCTGCCGGCTGGGAAAATGTTGGGCGGGGCTACCGGGACCACAATGCTGGAACTGACGGGGACGGAAAGTTCGCCGTTGCTCTTGTTAACGTCCAGCAGGGTGATATTGTTTCCGCCAAAATTGGTGATGTACATGAAATCACCCGAGGGATGGGCCGCCATGGCAGACGGCAACGAACCAACCGCAAAATTCGGGACCCCCATCGCCTTCAAGGTCCCGTCACTATTGTGGGTAAATCCAAACACCTCATTCGTGCCCGATCCAACCACGTACGTAAACTGCTTGTGGCCACTTGCACAACCCGCAAAAACGGCTATAAGGACGCATAAGGCCGCTATAACTCTTACCTTCATTGATTCTCCTCAGGCTTCAGATATAAAAGAAAACTGACGAAAGGATACATGAAATATGCGCTCTCCGGGTACGCCGGCGCATCCGCTACGTGCCGACTTCAGCAACCTAACCGGTGGAGGGAGCGAGCAAAAATCAGCTCTTGCGCTCCTGCGATAGACGAACGAATCCCTTCCTCCATCAGAACGTTTCATGGCGCGATTCTTTGCGTCATGGCAGATTCATTTCCAAGATGCTCCTTGCTATTTCCTGTTAGCCAAGCCTTTACGATGAAGGTAAACTATTGATACTAAATGGGTTTATTGAGTCAAGCTTGCCGCGAAAAAACCTTTACCGCGGAGGCACGCCGATGATCGTGGATCAAAATGGGGAAGTGTTGATTTTACTAAGTGCTAATTGCCATTTACTAGTTGCTGAAACGCCCTTGCTGCATCAGTGGGTCTGCGCCACCACTCCGATCTTTTCCAGCGCCTTGAGATATTCAACAACAAGTTCCAGCGGCACCGGGCCGTATTCGGCAGAAACAGCGTCACGGATCTGCTGTGCGTTGCGGTTGCCGTCGGCAAAGTTCAGGACTTCGTAAGCGTACTCTTCGCCTCCGCCCCAGGCTCCCTGAAAGCTCAGCAGCTTGGGCTCCGTGATGCCTGCGGTTTTAATGTGGTCTTCAAAGTAGTCATAACCAAAAACCGCGAGCGGGCCTTTCGGTTCTGGATTGCGCTTGAAGCGGAGGAGGCCGTCGCCTTTGGCTGGGGGCGGAGCTGGAATTGAAATTTCTGGCGGAACGAAGGATACAATGACGCCGGGAGCTAGATTGGAAGTCGGGGCCAATCTGGCATAAGACTGGCTCAATTGTTTATTAAAACTCAACTCAGCGAGCACCAGGTTAAGTCCCTCTTCTTCCGATAGCTTCTCAAACGGGCTGCGGTTTCTAGCCATTCGGCGCATGGCTGCGGCTGTCATCACTCCGCTTAATTCCGCGATGTCGCCGCGTATCAGGTTCGCCAGATAGTATCCACTGGCCGCGCCGATAAACGCCGCGCGCTTAAGCTTCGTAGGATCGATGTTGGCTGCCGTATCAAAATTTGTATGGATGTAGCGGTCAGGCCAGTCGTTCAAGTAGATCGCCGGAATGCGGAATGAGCTGTCCTGGTAAACGTCGTGATCGCTGCCCATGGTAAAAGGCGAAAAGTCGGCCTGGAGCGGCTCTTTGCCGCCTTCCGGCGCGACGAACGGATATTCCGCGCTCCCGGTAGCTGCGAATTTGTACGACTGTTCATTGACGAAGTCGGCGAACGCCTCAGCCACGTCATGCACAAAGGATGGCAAACTCATGGGCCCGCGCGTCACGTGGAAGACGGCTTTGGTTACCGGGCCGCCGCCGACCATGTCCATGTGGATGGCGGCTTTGATGCGTTGCGCGAACTCCGGTTTTGCATTCAGTAAAGTAACCGTGCCTTCAACTTCCGGCGGCCATATAAAGCGTATCGTTCGCGCGGGACGCGCCAGTTTGCCTTCCGTGATCAGCTTCTGCAACGTGCGCGCGACTTCCAGGATGGTCACGCAGCCGCTGGCATTGTCATTGGCGCCGGGACGCTGATGGTCGAGATGGCAACTGTAGGCAATCTCTTCATCTTTCAGTTTGGGATCGACGCCGGGAATGGTAGCGGTAACGACCTCGTAGTTTCCGGGATGCTGTCCTGCGCGCACAGCAGCGTGCAAATGGACCTGCTCACTACGTGCCAGGCGGTCACGTAGCGCGCGCCCCGTCTTCAAGGAGACCATGAAAGCGAAGGTCTTGGTCTTGGGGAACGATTGCAAGTGTCCCCAGCGGACAAGGTTTTCATCTTCACCCCACCACGCGGTGCGCTGGTTTTGCGCGTCACTGATGATACCGGCGGCGCCAAATTTATCTACCGCCAGTTCCTGCACCGCGCCGGGCGGCGCCGATACTAGAACAATTTTGCCGCGCACATCTTTGCCGGCGTAGTCGCTCTCAGCCACGCCGCGGCCCACGTTGACCAGATCGGCGGAGACGTCCGCGCTTTCGCTGTCTTCCGCTAAGCTAACGGGCATGGCTTCAAAGCTGGCCATTAATACGGATGGACGCCAGGCGTCGCCATCTTTTTTAAGCTCCCAGAGTTCGGCGAAGTCAGCGTCCCACGGCTGCCGCGAACGCTGTGGACCATAGAAGATTTTTCCATCGCCGGGAAATTGCAGGATCTCGACATTGCTCAGGCCATAGGCGCGAGCACGCTCGGCCACCAGCTCCGCCGCCGCATGAAATCCCTTTGACCCGCGCTGGCGGTGGTTGCGCGCAATGCCTTCAAGGTTTCGCTTGGCCGTCTCGCCGGAAAGCTCTTGCGCCAGCGCCGCTACATCTTTCTCAGGAAGCAAAGGCGGTTTCTGCGCCGGAGCGGCGGACGGCAGAACCATCAAGGAACAGAACGTTACGGCTGACACGAACAGTTTTTTCATAGAGGCTCCCGCCGGGACGCACATGTCCGGCGCGGTGGATTCTACCTTTGTGCTGGCCCAAGCACCAAACTTCATCCCGGATTGGGTGGTGATCAGTTGGGCAAATCGTGGAGCATAGAGCGGGTCCAGAGTTGCTGTGCTGGAAAAGACTCACCGCCGGGGGCGGCGGTGCCACACGACTCTAGGAGTACCCAGCACTATGGACAACGAAAGTTTTGTGGCCCAGCCGCCCTCGGCTGGGGTTAGACACTCTCAAGAAACCAGCCTGGTTGATACCCATCCATGAAAACGATCTAGACCGAGGTTGGTAAGGGTTTTGTTTTTTGCCGGTGCGTCAACGGCGAATAGGACTGCAAAAACAGGTTGCAATCCTCCACTCGCATCGGCTTGGCGAACAGATATCCTTGTACCAGATCGCAGCCAAGGCTGCGCAGCAGCTCAAGTTCTCCGCTGGTCTCTACGCCCTCCGCCACCACACGCATGCCAAGTTGCTGCGCCAGCGTGACGATGGCACGCACAATCGCCGTGGTGCCCGATTCCTCTTCGGAATGAGGATCGAGATTGCGCACGAAAGACTGGTCTATCTTCAGAGTGTCGATGGGAAGGTTTTGCAGATACTTGAGCGAAGAATATCCGGTCCCGAAATCGTCGATGGCGGAACTGATTCCCAAGGCACGCAGTTGCTCCAAGCGTTCGGCCGCGTGTTCGCAGTTCTTCATCACCACGGATTCGGTGAGTTCCAGTTCCAGGGCCGCGGGCGGCACTCCGCTGGATTTTAGAGCAGCGGCAATGGTCTCTACCCAATCCTGGCGTTCGAACTGCAAAGTGGAAACATTCACCGCCATGCGCAGCTTGTGATAACCGGCGCTACGCCACGTTGCCAGTTGCCGGCAAGCCTGGGTAAGGGCCCATTTGCCGATCAGAACGATTAAACCCGTCTCTTCGGCGATGGGAATAAACTTGCCCGGACTTATCGTACCCTTCTCTGGATGGTCCCAGCGCAGTAACGCTTCAAAGCTCACCAGGTCGCCGTCCGCCAAAAACTGCGGTTGATACTCCAAGCGAAACTCTCCGTTGTCTAATGCCTGACGCAAATCACCCATCAGCTCCAGTCGTTCGCGGAGTTGGGCATTGATCTCCGCGGTAAAGACCTGAAATCCATTTTTGCCATTGAACTTGGCGTGGTACATCGCGGTATCGGCGTGCTGCTGTAGCAGTCCCGGCTCAACGCCATGTTCCGGGTAGCAGCTGATGCCGATGCTGGCGCTCAGAGAGTAATCGCGACCGGCGATGAGAATTGGCTTGCGGAGACTATCCAGGCAGGTCTGGGCGATTTTGAGAGCGTCTTTTGTTTTTCGCACATCGCTTAGAACGAGGCAAAACTCGTCCCCGCCTATGCGCGCCAGAGTATCGGTCTGGCGTATCAAGGAACGGAGCCGGCGTGACACTTCGATCAGCACCTGGTCCCCAGCCTGATGGCCCAGCGTGTCATTGACGTATTTGAAGCCGTCCAGATCCAACAGCAGTACGGCTATCCCCGCGCGGTGGCGGTTCGCGTAGGCCACGGCTTGTTGCAGCCGGTCTTCCAGCAGAAAGCGGTTGGGCAGTCCTGTCAGGGCGTCGTGCTGGGCTTGATAGGAAAGCCGATCGGTCAAGCGGCAATGCTCGATGGCAATTGCAGCCATGCCCGTGGCCATTTGAAGACGGTTGCGGTCTTGTGGCGTGGGCTGGCGTACGTCGCGGAAAAACACCACGATCAGACCAGCTACCAGGCCCCCGGCGTCCACCACCGGAGCGGTCCAGCACGACTTAAGGTTGAGCGCGGCCGCCCATTCCCTCAGCTCTGGATGAGGGCAGATAACGGAATAATTCTCTACAAAGGCCATCTCGCGGCAGTCAGGCCCCGCACCCAGCGCGTTGCCGAGTTCCTCCAGCGTGAAACACTCCAGCCGCATCACCACGTCTTTGCTAAGAGAGCTGGCAAGTACGTGACAGGCATTGGCGGGCCTTAGCACTATGACGGAACACAGAGCTCCCGGTAACTGGTTCTCCAGAATATGCACGAGATGACGCAAGCTGGATTCCAACGGCTGGTTCTGGGTGATGGTTTCCAGAAAGGTACGCCGTTCCGTTTCCATCTGCTCGGTCCGTTTGCGCTCGGTGATGTCATTGGCAAGGAGCAGACCGGCAGGCTTACCCGCCCAGGTGATGGTTCGGAGCGACAACTCCATCACGAAGGCGGTGCCGTCTCTCCCGTGGTGCTGGACTTCGCTGGGAGTACCTGACTGGGCTGTTTCCAGCAGACGCCCAAGGACCTCCGCCGAGTGTAGTTCGGTAATCTTCCGAACCAGGAATTCTTGCGCAGAGAATCCATACTTGCTGATCGCCGCCTGATTCACGGCTAAGAAAAGCAACGTCCGTAGATCGAAGACGAAAGTAGGCTGGGGATTACTCTCAAACAGATGCTGGTAGCGTTGCTCGCTGAGTATAAGTTCCCGCGTCTGGGCAGAGAAGCGGCGATTGACTAGCGACGACAACAGAGCCGAGCCCAAGATGACCAGCGTTACCAGGATCACCGCGGAGTTCGCAAGTACGGATATATCGATGGCGTTCGACAAATCCGGGGCCGCGTCCGTGGGCATATAGCTGACAGCGGCCATCCCCGTGTAATGCATGACCGGAATCGCCAAGCCCATGACGACCGAGATGGCAATTTGCAGCAGCCGCCCGCGGTTTTCCTCACGAAAATGGATGGTGAGCGAGAGTGCCGCCAGAGAGATGACGACGGCCAACAGCACGGAGAGCAGCCACAAGCCCTGGTGGTAATGATGATGGGCGGCCAGACGCATTGCGGCCATTCCGGTGTAGTGCATGGTGGCAATCCCGATACCCATCAGCAAACTGCCGCCCATTACGTGAAGCGTGGTCACACGCGGGCGGCTCACGACCCACAAAGCGATGCAAGAAGCGAAGATCGCCGCCAGCAGAGACAAAACGACTGTAGGAACGTGGTAATAGACGCGTATCGGCAGACGGAAGGCAAGCATTCCGGTGTAGTGCATGGACCAGATGCCAGTGCCCATCGCAATCGCGCCACCCACCAGCCAAGCCAGGCGCGCTTGATCTCGGCTCGCGGTCACGCGTCCGGCAAGACTCAACGCGGTATAGGACGCAAAGATGGCGATCACCACCGAAAGTGACACCAGGCGGTAGTCGTAACTTGCCGGGATTGCGGCTACAGTATGCACACTGCGGAGAAGGCCTTTCCGAGTTGAGGCCAAGTTAGTCTGCCGCTCGTTAACAGTGTCAACAAGTTACGTCAGTAACAGCCACAGCCAAGGGCGGCTGGGCTCCACGTTTTTATCAGGGTCCAGACTGGATCGCCCACCTCAGTTTTGGGTTTAAGGGGGAGGGGCTGGCCGAATGCTGACGGGAGGAATGCCGAGGGGTAAAAAATTAAAAGGCTGTGACATTGGTTATGGTCTAGCCGTCAACTCCTGCGAGGGAGCCAACAGCGTGGACGCATGTACCGTCACAGCCTTTGATGCGATCACTGCTTTCGCAGTCCCTGACCCCAACTTGCTCCTCGCAGAGCCCGTCGGTTTTTTCGGGTTCGGGTCGTCAAGCGAATCACTTCACCGGACTTGATCACCCAGTCTATTCGGATCAGCTACGATTTATTTTAGCTAACCCTTTCAACCGTCGACGCAAGCCATCATAATTAAGGAACGGCAAATGTCAACGCCCATGATTTGTGCAGCGAAAGATTTTTTAGAACGCACCGCATAGCGCGTAATACCCAGTAAAAATGCGGGTGTGGCGAGGGTCGCGGATGAATCGTCCTGATTATCCACAACACTTTCCACAGAAATGCAGGGCCGATATTTTGCGCCGTTGGACCGCAAGCAAATGATTTCTTGACGGCACGGCTGGCTTGCTGCATTGTTGGAAGGTGGAAGGAAGCAAAATGGCTGATCTCATCGCATACGTCGACGGCGGTTCGCACGGCAGCCCGGGGCCGTCCGGGATTGGCGTGCTGATTGAGAAGCCCGACGGAGAGATGATCCGGATCGCCAAGTGGATCGGCCACCATGACAACAATGTGGCCGAGTATGTGGCGCTTATGGAAGCCCTTCACTGCGCGCTTGACCTGCGCGCCACCACGCTCCGCGTTTATACCGACTCACAACTGGTGGTCAAGCAGATGACCGGCGAGTACGCCTGCCGCAGTCCGCGGCTTTATTCCCTGAACTGGATGTGCCGCAAACTGGCCCGCTCCTTGAATTTTCGCATCGCGCATATTCCCCGGGAGCGCAACCAGGAAGCCAACCGCCTCGCCAATCACGCTGTCCGGTCCCACACGCGGCCCGCTGGGGAATAACGTTTATCGCTTACGGAGGACAGGTCTTTGGTCTTTGGGTTGAATTCCCTGAATCAGCGTCAAGGAAACATCTTTTCGGGATCTTTCGACGCGCTCTCGGTCGCACGCTTCCTCACGTTGCTCAAGATAACAGACTCGAGCGGACAGTCCTCGCCAGCGTTTGCGAAATTTCGCCGGGAATCAAAACCAGGGTATACTTCCGCTTCCGTTCGACATCTGGAGGGAACACATGGGGGCCTCGCAACCAACGCTCGCGGGGGAGAGCCATGGACCGGCGGTCTGTGCTAATTGTGGCACGGAACTTCTGGGCGACTTTTGCCACCGTTGCGGCGAGCAAAAGCACCATGCGAAAGAATTGACCCTCAAGCATTTTTTTCTGCACGCCACCCACGACCTTACCCACCTGGATACCAAGATATTTGCCACGCTGCGCTATCTCTTCACGCGGCCCGGCTTCCTGACGCAGGAGTTTCTGGCTGGCCGGAGGTCGCGATACATGCGGCCCTTCAGCTTATTTTTAGTCGCCTGCGCCATTCTCTTTCTGGCCGATTCGATCAAGCCCATCTCAGGGTATGACGTGCACCGACTTACCGCGTTGGACAAGAACGGAAAAGCGGACGCGGCATGGGAGAGAATGGCAAAAGAAAAACACGTGGCCAAAGAGGTCATCATCGAACGCGTCCAGGAGACCATGCACCGCGCAGCCACGGCTACCCAGATCGCCAATGCTCTGGCTATGGCTGTGGCCCTCGCTTTGCTATTCCGCAGGCGCTATTTCGTCGAGCACCTTGTGTTTTCACTGCACTTCCTGGCTTTCACCTACCTTGCCTCCGTATTTTTGTTGGTGCTCAACCCAACTCCCGACATGATGAACACCAGGACCATTATCGTTTCCCTGGGCATTACATTGGCTTTTATGGCCTACCTGTTTGCCGGCATGCGCAAGATTTACGGGCAAGGCGGGGTCAAAACCTTTTTCAAGATGGTCATCGCTTACGCGGTCATTCAGGTGATGGTTGTGGTGACACTCAATACCGTGCTGGTACTGTCGATTGTCCGGGCGGCGAAAGCAAAATGAGCGGCGTTTTCTTTACCGCTGATGGCGATTGTTTGTCCGAAGTGGCCTTGCTGTGGTTTCCCATCTCTGTGCCGGGCCTGCCCATAGCTCTAGTCGATCAATGAAAAAGGCCCTCGGGAGATGCATCCGAGGGCTTAAAGTTCTGCTGCTTCTCTATGCCTCTAACTCGATCAATTGCCTAAGTCAGGGGTGCAAGGATTGTCAGGGTTATTGGGATCGTTTGGATCACAAGGGCCTTTGCCCCCGCCGCCTCCACCTCCCCCACCACCGCCCCCGCCGCCGCCACCTGTGCCGCCGCTAGGAAACGTAAGGGGGATGCTGAAAACCTGATTCTGCGTGTAGCTTGTATACCAGACCTTGGTGAAAGCGGGTCCGCCAAGAGTAATCATGCCGTAGGGATTGGCCGCTGTGGCGCCTGAACCCAAAAACTCTCCTGTCGAAGCGAGCATCCGCGTTATGGTGGAACCGGCATAACCTGTGATCCAGATCTCAGCGCCGTCAAATGAGATACCCAAAGGACCATCCGGAATGGTCGACCCGCTGAATGTAGCCACCGCTGTGCCGGTGGCCCCGAATATTTTTGTTACTGTGTGGCTGTTATAGCTGGTTACCCACATGTTGGCGCCATCCCATGCTAGTCCCTGGGGTTGGGAGGCCACAGGAATTGTTTGCAGTATTACTCCGCCGCACGCTGGTCTGGCCGAGAGTTTTGAGATTGTGTTACTGTCCCGGTTTGCCACCCAGACATTGGCTCCGTCAAAAGCCAGTCCGCTGGGTCCGAGCCCAACTCCGAATGTGCCAAGCCCCGAGCCGTCATTGATCATCAAGCGCGTTACGGAAGCGCTGTTCGAGTTGCTCACCCATACGCTGATCCCATCCGAAATCACCGAACGAGGTCCGCTGCCCACAAAGAATGTGCCCAGCACGGCCCCGGTGCTGGCATTCAGTTTTGTTACCGTATTGCTACCGGAGTTCGCTACCCATATTGTATTGCTGATGAAATCCCACGCTACCCCAATGGGGTTGAGGCCAACCGGATATGTACCTATCACTGTGCCGGTGGATGCCTGGATCTTAGTAACTGAGCTTCCGCCCCAGTTCGCTGCCCAGATGTTGCCACCACCGTCCGCAGCTATTCCCGTAGGATTGGGGCCTACCCCAATCTGGGCCAGCATACTGACAGCAGTGGTCAAAACAAAAAGCGGAAGAAGCAATCTTAATCGCCGCATCTTCGTGAACCTCCCTGAGTTCGCAGCGACGATAGCACGATCCTTAATAGTTTCTATTGATTCGTCGCGCCAATCTGTTGATCGAGTGCGCCAAAAGATATTTTGCAGGATAGAAGCACGAAGGCTCCTCTAGCGGAATCGGGAAAGCTGTTTCCTGTACTGGTGAGGTGACTGGCCGGTCCAGCGCTGAAAGGCATGGCAGAATGCACTGCTGCTTGAGAACTGTAGCTTGGATGCGATTTCAATCAGCGGTAAGTCGCGGTCCGACAGAAGGGCCAAAGCGCGTTCCTGACGGACATTATCCAACAGAGCGCGAAAGGTGAGGCCGTTGGCATGAATCTCACGCTGAAGACTGCGGGAACTCTTGGCGAGTTGCCGCGCCAGCGCCGGTAAAGTCATATTTCCGGTTTCCAGGTTGTGGGCCAGCGCCTCTTGGACCTCTGTCATCGGTCGCTGCGCGGCAGACAAACGCCGCAAGCTGTGCTGCACATGGCTCTCCAACAATTCACACAATTCAGGGTCAGCCAGAGGATGCCGTATTTCCATGAGATGACGTGGAAAAACCAGGCGGTTTACGGCTTGCTGAAAACGAACCGGCGCACCGAACACCCGGTGATATTCGTCGGTTAAGGGAGGTTTTTCGTAAGTGACATGCACCTCGGCCGGCTTGCAGTTTACCTGGGTCACCAGGCGCAGGCGCATGAGATAGTTGGTAAGGATATATTCAATGTAAGGACGCGGAAGATCTCGAGGATCGCCCGGGTTCGACAACTCAAGATAGGCCAGATCACGGTGCAGGCGGAATGACAGCCGGAACACATTGTTGAATAAGCCAAAAGATTGGCTGCTGCGTTCCAGGGCATCGCGCGGGGAAGAACTTACGGCCAGCATGTAATCCAGCACGCGATAGACCCCGAAAGGGAGCCTTTCCGCGGCGTGCAGGGCAAACATCTGGTCTCCGCTGAGCCGGGTGGCGCTATTCCAGAGAACGTACATTTTCTCGAGGGGAACGCGGCCTGATGCGCTATGAATACATTCGTGGGAAACGCCGATTTCACTCAGCAATTTTTCCTGGCTTATGCCAAGCCGCACACATTCCCCGATAAGAAGCCGAGGCGTGACGGCGCTTACCATTCCGGCAGCCATACGATCCCCCCAGGAAACAGAGAGCTTAGCACCGCTTAAAGCCTTTCCGCTTTACAGCTCAGTGTTCTTCTGAAAATAGAAAGCTTCTTTTTGAGTCTTTTGCGGCGCGACTTTGCAGCTCTTTGTTTCGCTATGCTTGCGTGGGGTTGATGCACAAGTCACCCAGCACGCGACGCGCGCGCGAGCCCACGCTCCATCCATGTACGCAACAAGAAGCGGGCAGGTTCCGTGCCAATATGGGAATAGCGATTCTGAGTTCTAGCCTTCGCCGGACTGCCGGGTCAGAGCCAGCAGTTCATTGGCGCGGCGGATCAGCTCGCCCCGGTCGGCGTCGCGATATTGTTTGGGTAACAGGCTCTTGCTGGTGCATTCCAGCACCGCCACAATATTCTGCAAGTCGATCTCGGTGGGATACGAGGGCGAAATAAAATCTTCGAGCGCGCCTTTGAGGTCGTCGCCATCGACGGCCGTCTTCTTGGCCAGCGAGCTGCGCATACGGGCGCGGACCAGCACGGCTTCGATATCGGCGCCGGAGAGACTCCCGGAGCTGTCAAGGAAGAGCTTTTCGAGTTCCGGAGTAAAGGCCGTCATGGCGGCCTTCTTTTGCATGGCCCGAAGCAGCGCGCGCCGTTCTTCCAGCGTGTCGGGATAGAACAGCGCGATGTGTTCTTCCGCGCGGCCCTGGCGCTTCAAGTCAACCGGCAGCAGATCAGGCCGGCAGGTCAGCAGAAACCAGATGACTTTTCCGCGCAGCTCGGTGTTGCCCATGAACTGTGCGATCTGGGCGAATACGCGGTTGCCCACGCCGCTGTCACCGGAGCTGGAACGGTCGCCGAGCTGAGCATCGGCTTCGTCGACGATCACAGCGATAGGGCTCATGGCCTTGAGCAAATTCAACACGCGTTCAAGGTTGCCTTCCGTCACGCCCTGCCACATGCTGCGAAAATTTTTGAGCGTTACGGCGGGAATGCCGACTTCACCGGCAAAGCAAGTAGTAATGAACGTCTTGCCTGTCCCTACCGGGCCGCAGATCACGTAGCCCATAGGCAACACGTCGGTGTTGCCTGCATGGATGGCGGCAGCCGCGTCCTGGAGCTTCTTCTTGGCCATGTCATTGCCCGCAACGTAAGTGAGATCGAAACGGCTCTGGACAAACTCCAGCAGCCCGCCGGATTCGGCCTCAATCAGCTCTTTTTTGCGCTCGTTCATAAACTTGAGCGTGAGAGGCTGGCGATTTTGCACGGCATGGGAGAGCAGGCTTTGAATCTGCACGCGCTTCAGTCCTGCGCTCAGTTTGGCCAGGATGACATCCGTGACGTCTGAGCCGGTTGGCAGAGGATGGTCGCGCAGCTGCCAGCGAATGAACTCAAGACGCTCCTGCTCATCAGGCAGCGGAATGGCGATGGACGCCACTCCAGGACTTTGCGCGATGCCCTGATTCAGCTCTGACTGGTTTTCTGAGATCAGGCAAATGGTCACGTCAGCGTTAAGGAAATCAGGGTTGCGCGACCAGCGCTTCACGATCACCAGCGAGTTACGGTCTTCCGCCGACATGCTGGAAATATCACCGGCGGGAACAATGGTCTCGGCAAAGTCCACGACCAGCGCTATTTTCTTGGCGTCAGCAATGCGGAGGCGCAGGTAGTTATCCAGAAGGTTGAGCACCGCGTCTGGGTTGCGCGGGATGCCACCCTGGGAATACTTGGTGCCGTGAAAGCTGTCATAACCTTCCAGGGCGTTGCGGAAATCAGCCTGGCTGTCCGGACTGCCAAAGCTCAGCCCGCCGCGATCGTAATGTAGCACCAGATCGCGCTGGCCGAAGAGCGCGTGGGAAAGAAACGAATCGAGAGAAACAAAGTCTACGCCGCTGGGCTGGCGGAATGGAATCAGGTCGCGCACGTTACCGCAGAGAACAAAGAGCGCGTACGAACGCGAGTAATATTTTTCTGACAGGTCGCGCGCCCACTCGGGCAGAGCGTCAAGATATTTATCGGTGCTGGGTGAAGATGAGGGCATGATGCCTGCTTTTCTGCGAGATCTTAATAGGAGTGGGTGGAGCAGGGCTTTAGCCCTGCGTGGCGGCTGCCTACTCTTCTGGGCTTCAGCCC